>Ga0209538_1000804_pt1 | contig 17516 bp, 15 predicted proteins | sample BarGraNGADG00211_2_FD_184492 | JGI IMG/M metagenome (GOLD analysis project Ga0209538, IMG submission 184492) | Arctic peat soil microbial communities from Barrow, Alaska - Barrow Graham LP Ref core NGADG0004-211 (SPAdes) (version 2) | ecosystem: Environmental > Terrestrial > Soil > Wetlands >... | reverse complement strand
GATTTTCTGCTGGTTGCCACCGGACAGGGACCCCATAATCTGATCCCTCCCGGTTACTTTTATTCTGAATTCGGCAATGTATTTGTCCGTCAGCTTTTTTTCCAGTTTATAATTCAAAAAGAACTTACCCATACGATTAAAGGAAGCGGATGAAGTGTTAGCCGCTACATCACTGATACGAAAAATCCCATTCAAATATCTGTCTTCCGTAACGTAATTAATTCCTTTATCCAAAATTCTGGAGGTCTTAAGACCGGTAACATTTTCTCCATCCAGTAGAACCTCACCGGATTTAACACGATCTTTTCCGAATATTGTAGTAGCAAACTCCGTTCGACCGGCTCCAACTACACCTGCAAGCCCAAGAATTTCTCCGGGGTATACCGCAAGGGTTATATCTTTAAATCCATAACCGGTATAGTTTTTGACCTCTAAAACCGGTTTGATTGCAGCGTAATCCAAACTCGCGGAATGCTTCAATTCAACCTTATCCTCTGTATTGGGAGGAAGCAGTCCCTTAACCAGCATACTATGTGTGAAATCCTCAACCTTACCGTTCAGTGTGATGATGCCATCGCGCATAATTGCAACATGATTTGCAATTTCGAATACTTCCGTCAACCGGTGTGTAATATATATGATGCCAATTTTCTTGGCTTTCAATGTCTCAATAAGTTCAAACAGGGATTTAACTTCATTAAATGTCAAAGCGCTTGTCGGTTCATCAAAAATAAGCACTTTCGCATTTCGCATAAGTCCGCGCAAAATTTCAACCAGTTGCTGTTCAGCAATGGAAAGAGAATCTGCTTTTCTCTGAATATCCAGCTTCCATCCAAGTTTTGCCAGAATTTCGGTCAGCCTGACACGCAGCAGTGTGCTTTTTTCAGAAAACCCGATCAAAATGTTTTCTTCAACGGTCATATTGGGAAATAACATCGGTTCCTGAGGAACCAGATAAATGCCCTTTTCCAGAGCGTCGGCCGGCTTATTCAGCACAACTTTTTCTCCGGACAAATAGATGCTTCCTTGATCATGTAAATAAATTCCCATTATTATCTTGACCAGTGTGCTCTTCCCTGCACCGTTACCGCCAATGAGTGCCAGGACATCACCCGGAAAAACATCTAAATTGATACCCTTAAGTACTTGGTTTATGCTGAAGCACTTATAAATATCACGAACTGAAAGCATGGCCTCTTCTGGTACATCTATATGGACTTGTGCCATTTGTTTCCTCCAATCTGTCGCTTACACATGTTGGACATATGAACATTTGTATTGATGCCATGATAATACCGCCGCATGTTTTTGTCAACAGTTTACACAACAAGCTCTAAATTTTCTTGTGTTCCTTGTGTTATGTGTATAATAACAAGCAAATTCAGCGTATTATTCGCGTTGACACCGACTTGCAATGCTGATATACTCAAAAAGAATATTGAACATTTGGTTTATGTTCAAACATTTGATCAAATAAATACAAAACTCCTTATTAGCATGCAGGTGTTTCAGAAGTCACTTATTCACTATTGATATTTTATTAAGTGCGCGAGGTAAAATAATGGATTACGAAGAATTGTTAATGGAGAAAACGGCCTGGTATTATTACCTTGAGAACATGACTCAGCAGAAAATATCCGAGCTTCTCGGTATATCCAGGATGAGAGTCATCCAGTTGCTCAACAAGGCCAGAAAAGACGGCGTTGTTCAATTTAAAATTCGCCATAACAGCGCCCGGCGCATGGAAACTGAGCGCGATTTGATTGATGTCTTTGGTTTGAATGATGCCTTTGTCGTTCCAACCAATCCAATTCCGGAAAACAACAACGAAACGGTTGCCAAGGCTGCAGCCATGTATATCCAGGATCGCCTGGAACCTAACGCATTCATAAATATCGGGTACGGCGATACACCCAGCCGCGTTCTTAATAATCTTGCAAATATGGCAGAGAATCCTATTTCCGTTGTATCCCTCACCGGCGGCGTCCGGTATTACCTACCAAATACGCAATCCAATATCTTCAATGCGCGCCTTTATCTCCTCCCGACACCGCTTCTGGCGTCTTCCAAAGAAATGGCTGAGGCCATGCTGCAGGAAGCCTCCGTCAAGGAAGTCATGAAATTGGCAAGTATGTCGCCTATCACTGTCGTCGGCATCGGCGGAATAACTGAAGAGTCTACAGTAATGAAATCAGGCATAATGGGCCGGAATGATTTTTTATTACTAAAAATGAGAGGTGCTGCGGGCGATATCCTTTGTCATTTTATTAACAAAGACGGCGAACCTGTGGATACGGATATTGAAGACCGTCTGATCAGCACTCCTTTGAGCACATTAAAGACACTTAAAAATGTAATAGGAGTTGCAGCTGGGAAAAGCAAGGTTGAAGCGATCAGCGCAGCCCTGGCAGGACAATATCTTAATGTTCTGATTACGGATGAAGAGACGGCACTTCAATTGATTGCAGTCAAGAGAGCCTCCCTGGAAGAAAAAAGTGAAAGGATCGGAGGGAATAATCATGCCAACTGACAAATATCTCATGGCCATTGATGCCGGTACCGGAAGCGTCAGAGCCGTGCTCTTTGATACAGCCGGCAAACAGCTCGGATGTGTCCAGCATGAATGGGAACATCAGGAAGATCCCCGCTTCCCGGGGAGTATGGATTTTAACTGGCAATACAATTGGGAGCTGGCTTCTGCATGCGTTCGCGGAGTACTCAGTGAAACCGGAATCGATCCGGCAGAAATTGCTGCTGTCAGTACGACCTGCATGCGTGAGGGCATTGTTCTCTATGATCAAAACGGGCAGGAAATATGGGCATGTGCCAATGTAGACTCCCGCAGCAACGACGAAGTTGCACAGCTAATCGCGAGGGATCCTGAACTCGAAAAAGAAATCTATAAGATTTCAGGACAAACATACGCACTTGGTGCCCTGCCGCGAATTCTATGGGTGAAAAACAAATTGCCTGAAGTATACAGCAAGGTCGCCCATATCAGCATGTTTAATGACTGGCTGATTTACAAACTGACCGGTGTCTTGTCGTCGGAACCGAGTAATGGCTGCACAACAGGCATTTTCGATTTGCAGAAAAGGGATTGGGATCGTTCGATAGCTTCCAAATTCGATCTGAAAGATAACATTTTCCCACGTGTATTTGAATGCGGAACTCCTGTTTCTGTTGTAAATGCTGCCGGGTCATCGGCCACCGGCCTTAAGGCAGGCACTCCCGTCATTGCAGGAGGCGGAGATGCACAGCTTGGATGTATAGGAGTCGGCGTCGTAGAACCTGGTCAGGCGGCTGTTTTCGGCGGAAGCTTCTGGCAGTATGAATATAATACGGGAAATGGAAAAACGGATGATAACTGCAGGGTCCGGGTTAATTGCCACGCCGTACCCGGCGTATGGCAGTACGAAGCCCTGGCTTTCAATCCTGGGCTCGTCCTTCGATGGTTCCGAGATGCATTCTGTGATTATGAAAAAGAAATAAGCATAAGCACCGGAGAAAACGTGTACTCGCAAATGGACCGCGAAGCAGCTAAAATACCAGCAGGCTCCTTTGGCATGCTCTGCACTTTCTCAGATGTCATGAATTATATAAGCTGGAAACATGCTTCGCCGACATTTACAAATTTCTCCATTGACCCCTCCAAATTCAACCGTTTCACATTTTATCGGTCCATTTTAGAAAACACCGCTTTGGTGACTCTCGGCCATCTGGCACTTGTGAAAGAAGCAACCGGACATATGCCGGATGAAATTATTTTCGCGGGCGGAGCTTCAAGAAGCAGTCTATGGTGTCAGATTCTATCCGATGTTCTGGGAATGCCGGTGAAAATACCTGTTGTCAAAGAAGCTACGGCCCTTGGTGCCGCTATTCTTGCAGGATATGGCGTGGGCATCTATGAAAGTATTCCTGAAACGGCAAAATCCTTAGTCCGATGGGATAAAACGTATATTCCATCTTTAGAAAACCACGAAACATATCTGAAATTATATGAAAACTGGCGCAAGGTATATGATGCACAGCTCGCATTAAGCAGTAAAGGAACAACAAAACCTATGTGGTCAGCTCCAGGTGTATAAACAAAAACAATAATATATTTAAAATGCAAAGGAGAATTTTTATGTTTGTAATTCATGAGGATGAGAAAGAATATCGCTTTGGTGACAGCGGTCCGAAATATTTGATGAAAGGGCCCAGAATGAGTTTTGCCGTAGTGAAGTTCCAGCCGGGACAGGACTTTAATGCTCATCTCCATCATGTGATGGAAGAGAATTTTTACGTTCTTGAGGGAGAAGTTGATATCGTAGTAGACGGAGTGGTCCATCATATCTCAAAAGGACAGATGATCCACATTGAACCGGGCGAAGTTCATTACGTAATTAATAACTCAACCTCATTCGTCAAAATGGTAGCAACACTCGCACCATTCAAGGAAGTCGACAAGCAGGACGTTTTGGATTACAAGTACTGATCTAAGGAAGCGCGGAAGAAATCGAACGCCTGTTTGAAAGCCCATATAACAGACACCCGGCGTGCTCCTCACCATACTTGCCTCTCCGGTTTCTCTCCTCCTGAGAGCCGTTTGGCAGAGCATATCGCGGTATGGCATTTGTTTCCGGGTCCAGGCCATAAGAAAAGAGTCCTTGACAGGGGACTCTTTTTCTTTGTTTGCGGGTTTCCTGGCTCTTTAAGATTGCCCGGAAATAATTTATCAACTGAAAAAAACGATTTTTTTTCATACTGCTCACCTTAATAATTACATCGATTATAATGTGGATGTATACTCTCTTTTCTGCAGTCTCGTGAGGTGCTTCAATGGCAACCGGCAACAGTGATCTGAAAAAGCTGTTTTTAGAACTAACTCTAAGGTGCAACCTGAATTGTACAACCTGTTTCAGGCATAATTGGGAAATTCCTTTAGTCGATATGTCCGGAGAGACGGCCCGTAAAATAGTCGGCGATTTAGAATCTTTCCCTGAAGTGAATGAGATTGTTTTTGGCGGAATCGGCGAGCCCACCCTGCACCCTGATTTTTCGAAAATTGCCCCGCTGTTTGCCAAATACAACCTGGGTCTTACTTCAAATGCCTATTATTGGAGCGAAGAATCGCTGGATACTATTGTGCGTTACTTTGACAGAATTATCGTATCCGTGGATGGTCTGGCAAAAACCTTCAAAGAAATCAGGGGCTTTGATTTCAGTATTTTACAAAACAATTTGCTGCGTCTGGCAGAAAAGAAAAAAGAGATGCATCGGTCCCGACCACTGGTGCATGCGCAACTTGTATTAAGTGCAGGCAATGTCGAAGAAGTGCAGCCGCTGATTCCAGTATTGCATCAGATGGGTGTCATGAAGCTGATCATTTCCAATTTGCTGCCGCAGAATATTCAGAGTAAGGATCAGATCCTGTATACAATTGACCGCAATGAGTTTATGAGAGAAAAGCGCAATTTATGGCTCCAGACTTGTTTGGGTAATCAAATGCAGTTAAAGATGCCCAACATAGAACTAAAAACAGAGCGTCGATGCAATTTTATTGAAGACGCATCCACTTATATTTGTGCCGACGGACAGGTGGCACCCTGTTATCGTTTTGCACATCCGGACGTTGAATATGTTTTTGGACGCAGAAAACAGGTCCTGCCCTTATACTTTGGCAATGTAGCAGGTGCGGCTCTCAAGGATATTTGGAACAATCCGAAATATGTCGATTTACGGTTACAGAATTACACCAACCGTTTTCCTTCCTGTCCGGATTGTGACTTAGTCGATTGCTGTGATTATATTGCCGATTCCCAGTGTGACTGCAAGGGACAGAGCCCCTCGTGCGGAGACTGCCTTTGGTCAAGAGGTTTTGTGGAGTGTGGATAAAATGAATATATTTGATCTCGTGATGAATAATGACTTTACGGGCATACAGAATAATGCATGGGATGAAGACACGCTTAACATGCGCGATGATAATGGAATGACCCCCTTAATGCTTGCCGCTAAGTCAGGCTTTGATCACGTTGTCACGGCATTGAAGGAAAAGGGCGCGGATGTGCATATTGCGGATAACAGGGGACGCAGGGCAGTAGATTATGCCGCCCTTCACGGGCATGGACTCATTATTCTTTTACTCGTGGAAGGCGGGTGCGGAGGATAGACTTTTTCCGCAAATCCCGTGAAGAAAATCCTCGAAAAAGTCCATAATTATTGACAAAAAACCAGTAATATACTAAGCTGTTTAATGCAGTGATGAGTCAGTTTTATGAATGCAGAACGTATAGTTTTATGGTCAAACACACTAACCGTTTCAAGGGTGACATGTACTAAAGGTATCATTGAAAGGATTGAAGGGTGAATGGTATGGCTACAACGTATAACGGGAAGATTCTTCGGATTAATCTGACTGACAGATCCGTGAAGGCAGAAGATTTACCGCTTGAAAAAGCAAAGAAATTTATCGGGGGACGTGGACTGGGAACCAAAATTCTTTATGATGAGGGTATTGCAAAAGTTGACCCCCTGTCACCTGAGAATAAGCTGGTTTATGCCACCGGTGCTATGACAGGAGCAAATGTTCCTACCGGCGGGCGGTATATGGTTGTTACAAAATCTCCGCTGACCGGAATGATTGCCTGTTCCAATTCAGGCGGTGTCTGGGGTGCACGGCTGAAATATGCCGGCTGGGATGCAATTATTGTTGAAGGAAAAGCAGATACACCGGTCCGCATTCATATTGAAGATGAAAAGGTTGAAATTCTTCCTGCAGAAGAGTACTGGGGCAAAAGCTCCGAAGAAGTCACGGATGCGTTAGTTCAAAAATATCCCGGGGCATCTGTGCTCAACATCGGGCCCGCCGGTGAAACCGGTTCATTATTGGCCTGCATCATCAATGATAAGGACCGGGCCGCCGGACGAAGCGGCGTAGGCGCGGTTATGGGTTCTAAAAATCTCAAAGCAATTACTGTAATTGCAACCCGCACAATTGTTCAGCCATTTGATGCTGACAGGCTGCGTGATGCTACACGTGCAGCGCAGGCGAAAATCAAGGAAAATGGTGTTACCGGGTCAGGCCTGCCAACCTATGGCACGGCTGTTTTGGTTAATATCGTAAACAATATCGGGGCGTACCCTGTACACAACTGGCAGAGTTCCTACGACGCAGATGCCGACCAGACATCAGGGGAATCCTTAAAAGAGAAATATTTAGTCAGGCAGGGGTTCTGTCATCGTTGTCCGATTGGCTGCGGACGTGTCGTCGATTTGAACGGCAAAATCATTGGCGGGCCGGAATACGAAGTAGTCTGGGCGTATGGTTCAAACTGCGGTGTTCATGACCTGAATGCAATTGATGAAGCAAACCATCTGTGCAACGAATTGGGAATGGATGCTATTTCCACCCCTTGTACGATTGCAGCTGCGATGGAGTTGTATCAGAAGGGATATATCTCTAAAGAAGAATGCGAAGGTGTTCCTCTTGTCTGGGGCAGCAATGAAGCAATTATCGAATGGACAAAACGGATGGGCCGCGGGGAGACGGTGCTTGGCAAATTGATGGCGCAGGGGTCCTTCCGGTTATGCAGCCATTACGGACATCCGGAGTTCTCCATGTCTGTCAAGAAACAGGAGATGCCGGCTTATGATGCACGCGGAATACAGGGAATCGGCATCACATATGCTACGAGCAACCGCGGAGGATGTCATGTGCGCGGTTATATGATTTCTCCCGAGGTATTAGGGCTTCCTGAACCACTGGACCGCCTTGCAACGGAAGGCAAAGCAACCTGGACGATGATTTTCCAAGACCTGACGGCAATTATTGACTCAATGGGCATGTGCCTGTTTACATCCTTCGCTCTAGGGGCTCCTGAATATGCAGCCATTCTGAATGCAGGTACCGGAACAGAATACGATGTTGCTCAATTATTGTTGGTTGGCGAAAGAATTTACAACATTGAGCGATTGTTCAACAAAGAAGCCGGTATGAAGCCTGAGGATGATTGCTTGCCCAGCCGCCTGACAGAGGAACCGATCGCGGATGGTCCATCCAAAGGCGAAGTCAGTAAAATCGCCATAACCCTGCCGCAGTATTATGAGGTAAGGGGATGGAAGGATGCCTTCCCTACACACGAGACGCTGAAGCGGCTGGATTTGCTGTAATAGTAAGAGCACGTATGAAGAAGTTTTTCATACGTGCTTTTTTATGGGGGTGCAATTATGATTGAGGTTCGCCTTTTTGCTACTTTTCGCGATGGAAGAGAAAAGACGCTTTTTTTAGACGCACAGGAATATTCATATGCCGCTGACATATTGAACCATTTGCACATCCCCGCGGAAGAGGTCGCTATTTTATTAATTAACGGCAGGCACAGCAAACCGGAAGCGAAGGTGCAGGACGGAGATGTCCTCGCATTGTTTCCTCCTGTCGGAGGTGGTTGATTTGCGATACCAACGTCAGATTCTGATGCCGGAAATCGGGCAGGCCGGGCAGGAGAAGCTGCAGGCAGCGAAAGTTCTGGTCGTGGGTGCCGGTGGTCTTGGGTCACCGGTACTGACATATCTTGCTGCGGCCGGAATCGGACACATCATAATTGTTGATTATGATGTTGTGGCAGAATCCAATCTGAACAGGCAGTTTTTGTATGGCACAAAAGATATTGGCAGGGCAAAGGGATTCACGGCAGCCGAAAAGCTCCGGTCATTAAATCCCGATATCGATGTTACGATAATCAGTGCGAAAATCGACGAAGAAAACAGTATGGATATTATCCGCGGCATCAATGTCGTAGTTGACTGTGTAGACTCAATTGCAACACGACTAATTGTTAATTCAGCGTGTCTTGAGCAGAATATCCCTTTAGTTGAAGGCGGTGTATGTCAATTCTACGGTTATGTTATGTGCATACGCCGTGAATCAGCCTGTTTGCGCTGCATAGATTACAGGCAGGAAAAAAAGACGGCAAATACGCCTGTCATCGGGTGCACAGCAGGCGTTATCGGAAGCCTGCAGGCAAATGAATGCATAAAAATCCTATTGGACATCGGTGAACCGTTGTTTTCAAAAATGCTGACCTACGACGGCCTGAGAAATAGTTTTGATCTTATAGAGTTGAAAAAGGACGATAAATGCGGTGAATTCCATAATACTTAAAAATGATGTATTATTGCAGCTGATCTAAAAATTCACATAGGAAACACATAACTGCTGATCATGGTATGCTTGATCAGCAGTTATAGAATATACAAATGGAGAATAATGAAAACAGTAATCATTGCCGAAAAGCCGAGCCTTGCACGAAACATTGTGAACTCCATCGGGGGAACGTTCAAAAACAGCGGGGGCTGGTATGAGAATGACACCTATTGCGTGACGTTTGCATTTGGACATTTGTTCACCTTTTATGATGTCGAGGACTACACGAAGTCGGAAGATAAAAGGTGGAAACTGGACAACCTGCCATTTATACCGCAGCGGTACTGGTACAAACTCAAAGAAGAAAAAGGCATCAAGGAACAGTTCTGCAAAATCAAGGCTCTGGTTGACCGTGACGATACGGATCTGCTGGTTAACGCAGGCGATGCCGATAATGAAGGATCCTATCTGGTTGACCTTATCATTGAAGCAACTGCTTCAGCAAAACCGGTGCTGCGCCTGTGGCTCCCGGAACAGACGGAAGATACCATAAGGAAAGCACTTCTGGCCCTTCCGGATAATGCCAAATACAAATCCTATTCAGATGCAGGCCGCGGCCGGGCGGAACTTGATTGGGCGATGGGGATTAACTACACCCGTTTTCTGACCTTAAAATGCGGGCAGACTGTATGGGCCGGCCGTGTTCTGGTTCCAATCACAAAAGTAATCTATGACCGCGAACTGGAGATCCGTGCATTCACGTCGGAGGACTATTATCAGGTGCAGTCCGAGACAGAAATCGACGCCGTAAAGCTCCTTTTAGAATGTCCCCAAAAGTACGAACTGGCGGAGCTCGATCAGGCCCAGGCCAAAGCGCTGCTTCTGAACGGCAGCCCTTGCGAGGTCGTGTCCGTTGCCAAAAAGCAAATTGAAATCAAGCGGCCGAAGCTCTTTTCCCTGTCCAATGCGCAGGGCGTCCTGTCCAAACGGCACAAGATCGGGATGAAGGACTCCCTTGAGACCATTCAGAAGCTCTATGAAATGGGCTATATTACGTATCCCAGAACCAATACCGAGTACCTGGCTGAGGAAGAAAAGGATAAAGTTCAGCTTCTTATGAAAACATATGGCATGTATGATATTGCTTTCCGCGACGATAAAACTGTCTTTGACAGCAGCAAGGTGGAATCCCATTCAGCCCTTCTGCCGACTATTAAAATCCCGGATGCAAAGACACTAAACCCGCAGGAGACATTGGTTTACAAGACGATCCTCGCACGTTTCCTCGCTGTATTTGCGGCTGGCGCATGCCTGTATGATCGTACGGAGGCTGTTATCCGCTGTGCGGACGAGGAATTCAAAGTCAAGGGCGACGTACTTATTCAGGAGGGGTTCCAGAAATACGAAAAGCCGGACAAAATATCCGACAGACTCCCCTCTCTGAAACAAGGCGATATCATCGCGACGAAGTTTGCACCAAAAAGAAAGAAAACGAAAGCACCTTCGCGCTTCACAGTTGATTCACTGAACAAATTTCTAAAAAACCCGTTCAAGACGGAAATCGATGATATTGATTCCGACCAGGATGATGCGGAATACTATAAGCAGTTGTTTAAGGGTATTGAGATCGGAACAGAGGCGACAAGGACATCCATCATCGGTAATGCAATGAAGTACACATACATTTCCATAAAGGACAACAAGTACCAGCTGGAGCCCGCCGGCGAAAGCCTGATCCAGGTGCTCGACCGCCTTCACATAAATCTATACAAGGAAAAGACAGTCGAGACAAACCAATGGCTCAAGCAGATCAGCCGGGGAGAAATCACTCCGGCTGAAGCGGTAACGCTGGAAACCGAAGAACTCAGGAAAAATATTCTTAATAACAGGGAAGTCATCCCTGCACCGATAACAACACGCGAATTGCCGGAAAACTGCCTGGGCCTTTGCCCGATATGCAACCGGCCTGTCTATGAGAACAGCAAGAGCTACTTTTGTTCAGGATATAAGCTGGGCTGCAAATTCTCGTTATGGAAAAACGACCGGAATCTGGAAGAAACCGGTGTCGTTATAGATTGTGATCTTGTAAAAGAGCTGCTGCAAAACGGAATGGCAGCACGAAATGAAGTCAATCTGAAAGTAACCTTTGACAAGGATAAGACAAAGGCATTTCTTAATTGTGAAAGCATAAGCGAGAAAAAGATCGGCTTAACAAAGTAACACCCGGGATTCGCCGTCAAATATTACGAGTCTAAATTTGAACGAATCTGTTCAGCCATAGCCTCATACTCATTATCAGTCAGCTTGACCTTCCCGCTGTTCATCTCAAAGATTGATGCCCATTCAATAATCATCTGCTATATGGATTCCAACCTACGTATGAAGCGCATTAAATTATCCATCGTAAGTGCCAGATCGTCTTTAGCTCTGGTTTGTGCAATTTTTAAGTCTACCGCAACACGGTTTATGCTGAATATTGCACTGACACCCTCTTCGTATACCGCCTCGATATCGTCGCCGATATCACCAACTACGGCAACAAGAGGAACATTTGCTTTCCTGGCACGTTTTGCAACTCCAATTACAACCTTGCCACGAATTGATTGAGAATCTATTTTACCCTCTCCGCTAAAAACAATATCAGCACCCTTAATAATTTTGTCAAAATTCACGGTATCAAGTACGGTTTCAATTCCCATTTGCAGCTTTGAGTTAAAAAATGCAACCATCCCTCCGCCCATTCCGCCTGCAGAACCTGCACCCTTAAGCTCGGACACATCCTTTAGTAAATCAGTTTTGATTACTTCAGCAATATGTCTTAATCCGTTGTCAAGCTCAGCAACGATTTCAGGAGTAGCGCCCTTCTGCGGGCCAAAGATATAAGCAGCTCCCGTCTGCCCATAAAGCGGGTTATCAATATCACACATTGTTATAAATTCAACGGCCTTGAGTGCCGGATGCATGCCGCTTACATCAATGTGCATTATATCAGTCAGTGTCCCTCCGACTGGAATAAATTCCACACCCGCTTCATTCGTGAATTTCACGCCCAATGCTGCTGCGGCCCCTGTACCTGCATCATTTGTAGCGCTTCCGCCAAGTCCCATTATGATTTTTTTGCAGCCGTTCTCAAGTGCTGCAGAAATCAGCTGGCCGACGCCGTATGTCGTAGCGTTTTTAACATCTTTGTTGTCGCCTGCAAGCGGCAGTCCTGCACAGGCCGCCATTTCAATAACTGCGGTTTCTCCGTTATCGATGATGCCATAATACGACTCCATATCCTCAAAAAACGGACCTTTAACCATAACTCTTTGTTTTTTTCCGCCGACGGCGCAAAGGAACGCATCAACACTGCCTTCTCCGCCATCTGCAACAGGTATGGATATCACCTGGGCAGATGGATATGTCTTTCTTATTGATTCATTCATAATGCTGCAAATTTCACCGGAACTCATCGTTCCTTTAAACGAGTCTGGAATCAATATAATTTTTTTCAAATGGCATCCCTCCTGTTTATTTTTTTGAAAAACGGGACGGTATGTATATACCACCCCGTTTCCTTTATCTGTTCATTACCTATCCGTGCTCGCTATGATAACGCCCTGCGCATTCATCATATTACAATTGTCTATTCTTATGTGAATTGTCCTGCGATTTTAACTGAAGCAACGAAGGCAGAAATGTCCGAATTTGATACATATAGAAGCAAACGACAACGCCAGAGAAATCTGCAGTTTTGAGTTAAAGAGACTGAACGGCTGATGGTTATACTTGCTACAGTCATTTGCGTTCATAAATCATGGTCTGCACACGGTTCTGAATAATTGGTCGTCGTCATTTGCCATGCTTCGGACAAGAACAGCAAGACTATCCCCACAAGCCGTCATCGCAACAGCAGACACAGATTGTGTCTTGGAAAATGTAGAATAATTGAGCTCTTCGGCTTCGAAAAAAGATTTTTCTATTGGATAAGTCTCTGAAGAAAAATCCGCTGTTAACAATGTATGTATCCTAAATGTCGACCTTAATCGATTTATTATCCTTAATACTTAAGATAATATTCTTTGGGAGACATGTTTGCAAGGATATAGTTCATCGAAAATTGTTAACAAAGGCACTTTTGCTGCTTACTTTGCTTATTAATATTGAACTATGATATGCTGAAAAGAACAAAATACTTCTGCACTTCTGCACTTCTGCACTTCTGCACTTCTGCACTTCTGCACTTCTGCACTTCTGCACTCTCAAATTTAACTCTACTTTTCCTCCTTTGAAACGTTAATAGATTGAAAGCAGTATTAATGGAAGAGGTGAAGCCGTGGATGCTGATTTATGTAATAGTCTTCTTGGGGAAATAGCTGCAGGTGATCTTGCTGCGTTAGCAAAACTATATGAGCTGATGCAGAAAGATGTACTTCTTTTCGCCCTAAGTATTACACGAAATCTCATGCTTGCCGAAGATGTAAGACAAGAGACTTTTGTCAAAATCTATAGGCAGGCCAGCAAATACTCGGCAGGAACGAATGCTTTGGGCTTTGTTTTTACCGTAACTAAAAACACGGCATTGGATATGCTGCGGCATGCCAGGCATGAAATCCCAAATGATGAGGCATTATGGAATACTACATATAATACCCGGGAGAATGACGTTGTTGATAAATTGCTTTTGAAGCAGGTAATTACTGAACTTAAGCCTCATGAGCGTCAAATTCTGCTCCTGCATTTGGTTTCAGGATATACCCATAAAGAGATTGCAAGTCTTCTTCATTTGCCCGTAACAACTGTGCAGTGGAGATACCGGAAAGCATTACAGCAAATATCCCGGATTGTAAATCCCACGGAGGCGATAAAATGAATGTATTTGAACAAAAATTAGCCACCCAATTACAAAAAGGATTTGATGACGTGAATAATTCTTCCTGGGAAAAGCAGCTGAATGCGGTATATCGTTCTTCCAAAGAGGTACCCATAATAAGGCATGGACACCAAAGGCAATTCATATATATTGCAGCTGTTGTAAGTATTTGTGCTGCCGGTGTTTTGTTTACGATCTATCATTTTGGCGGGATACGTTCTGATATTAACTTGGATCAGACAAAAAACAGCCTTCCAACAAGTACGAACGCAGGATATCACCCGGCCAGTCTGAATGAAGGCAGTCTGCCGACGGATCATCCCAATACAAATCCCACAATGGCTCAGTCAGAAGAAGAGCTGCTGAAACTGCAGCGGCAGGACTACGCCAATAATCAGAATGATCTGCTCATACAGGCAGGCACACCCAGTGATTATGCAGGTAGTGCGCTGGATGAAAATAGCAACCTGATCATATATATAACCGGATCATTGGAGGATTTTATCAAGGAATACGACAATGTATTGGATTTCAGTGTCATAACCGTTGCACAGGTTCCGTTTACTTTGGATCAACTGGAAAGTGTGGAAAGCATTTTTACTGAGATGGCGAAAAATGATGAGTGGAGCCGGTTAAGCATTATCGGATGCGGTATTGACGTGTATGCCAACAAAGTCGAAGTCATCGTTTTGAAATCAGATAAGGATATCAAAACAGAGATAGAAAAGATTGCTCAAATACCGGGAATTATGGAAGTTACTGTACAGAATGAAGAATACAAACCCGCATGACTGCATTTTAAGTTTGTTGGTAAATCATCTTTGTTCAGGATTCGAGGTGAAGATTCATATGAGAAAACCTGCCCCCTTTTTGTGTCTTGGAATTATAGTTTTTCTGGGCGTTTTGGCAGGAACTCTATTCGTGTCGGCCGGATGTTCACGGGAAGTAGCAGATCAGTCAGCGAGTTTAACAGAAGTTACAAGTACTATCCCGACCGGACCTGATGAAGTTAATGAAATAAAGCTTGGATCATCTGAACTTCTAAAGAACTTACTTGACTTCAAATGGCAGGATATCAGTTCCGTGACTTTGATAAAATACCAGGACAACATCAAGGTAAGTACGGTTACTATTCAAGATCAGGAGAAGCTCACATCGATTAAAGACTTGTTCAACAAAATATCCGTTATTCATGCATCATCGGACAAAACCGCGGTGCCAGATGAGAATATTGTTTATGAAATCTATTTGGACACACAATTGTCCGAAGATGGTTCGGGTAAATTTCTGTCGATCGGCCCCTCTTTTGAGGATCAAAACTTCGCCATTGGCGGATCCTTTATCAAGGCACAAAGTCTAACGCCACTTTTCCCCCTTTTGCAGACAAATCAGTTTGTAACATTTGCAGAAGTCAAAAATATCTTTGACCAGATGCTTGAAGCAGGATAGGAATCGAACCGAATAGGTCATTATATATTCAAATTAGAAACAAGCGTCCATTGCTGTTTTATACTTGAATGGATGGAATCAATTCTGTCTGCAGATCCTTATCATATGGGAAACAAATCTCAAATGCAACGCCTTTTCCCTCGCAGGCAGCGCTTGCGATACGCAATTCAATCCCTAGCTTATGGGCCAGCTTCTGACAAATGTATAATCCCATTCCTGTTGATTTTTCTGCGTGATGCCCGTGACTGCCGGTGAAGCCTTTTTCAAAAACATGAAGCCGCTCAGGAAGTGGGATACCCATGCCGTTGTCGGTGATACGTAAAATAATGTGATGGTTGTCCTCATAGCTGTCAAAATCGACAAGAAGCTGTGTGCTGCTTTTGTATTTCACAGCATTGTCTAAAAGCTGCCCAAGGATGAATAGGAGCCACTTGCTGTCTGAATATACTGTGCGATCCAGATTTGAAAAAGAAAGCCGGGTTTGATGGGAAATTAGTAATCCGGCACGTTGGCGTGCGGCCGCATGGCAAAGATCCGAAAGACAGATGCCTCCCATCTGAAAATCTTTTTCGACCGAGTTGCTTCGGGAGTAGTAGAGCACCTGCTGTACCTTGTGTTCGATTTCTTCGTATGCACCGTTCAACATTTCGAATGATTCCGGGCGAAGTTCCGTTTGCGCGTTTTCAAGGCTCAGCATGCCCCAGGCCAAAGGAGTTTTGATTTCATGAACCCAAAGCTCTATATATTCGCGGTAATTTTCCTGCGCACTTTTGTAGACGGCAAGGTCGTCCAGATAAGATTTGTTGCAGCTTCTGATGATTTCCTCCAACAGTTTCGCTTCGAGAAAATCAGATGACGAAATCATCTCACCGATATAGTTCCTATTATCCAGTTTTGATAACCGTTGAAACAACTCATTATAGAAGCGATGTTTTTTCACATACTCAATTATCAGGAACGGAACTTGAAAAATAATCCAGAACGACACAAATAGAATCAGAACAGGGCCCCATTTTTTAGGTAAAAACGCCCAAAGTAAACCTCCGCAAAGAATAAGAAAAGAGAGGGATGCAAGAAGAACAGGGATTTTTTCCAGTAGAAACCTCCGCAGGTTCATCCAATTGACTCCTTTTTGCTCCTGCCTGACGGATATTCTGCCACCAAAACCGTATCGTCTTTTGGGATCAGCCTGTATCCGACGGCGCGGTGCGTTTGAATGGTAAGATCTAGATGAATATCCGACAGATGCTGCCGCAGCCGGTTCACATTTACCGAAAGAGTATTATCATCAACAAATTCGTCGCTGTTCCAAAGTCGGCGCATCAGCTGATCCCGACTCACGATGCGCCCCCGATTTTCCTGCAGGGATAGAAAAATAAGCCATTCGTTGCGGCTGAATGGATATATATTATCGTTGATCAATATAGCTTGTTCGGCAGGCAATAGCTGATATTGGCCGCAATCCAACACTTCCGAAAACAAAGGCCGGCTCCGCCGCAGCAAAGCTTTGATCCTTGCAAGCAGAATATCGGTATTATATGGCTTGGTTACATAATCATCTGCACCGAGTTCCATAGCAAGAATCTGATCAATGTCTGCTTCACGGACAGTAACCACAAGGATGGGAATCTGTGATTTCAGGCGGATTTCGCGGCACACGGCAAACCCCGACTCTTCCGGAAGATTGAGATCCAGAATAATAAGATCGGCAGCGGCCGCCAGTGAATCACCGGCAATATTTTCAAATCGAGTGATTGCTTTGACACAAAATCCCTGTCGGGTCAAAAACAGTTCAAGTTCATGGCGTACAGAAGCGTTGTCTTCTACTATCAGAATGGTATCGCACTGGGCTGCAGGCATTGGGAAAACCTCCGCTTAATTGCTGGTGTGTATACTGACAGTGTATCGCTCAATGGCTTTAATTGCACTCATACATGTAAGAAAATAATATACGCCGTACACGCTTATAAGGAGAATTCCTATATACATAGACTGCACACCCAAATTCGGCAAACTGAGTTTTGACTGAATGTACGTATTGATTGCCAAAAACCCTATAACAGCATGAAGGATCGCGAGCCC
>Ga0209538_1000803_pt1 | contig 17521 bp, 14 predicted proteins | sample BarGraNGADG00211_2_FD_184492 | JGI IMG/M metagenome (GOLD analysis project Ga0209538, IMG submission 184492) | Arctic peat soil microbial communities from Barrow, Alaska - Barrow Graham LP Ref core NGADG0004-211 (SPAdes) (version 2) | ecosystem: Environmental > Terrestrial > Soil > Wetlands >... | reverse complement strand
AGAATCCGAGGCTCAATTAGATGATACCCAGGCTCTTAGTGCGCTCGTTTCGGGTTTTAGGGCTGCTGAGAGTGATGGACACGAAAAACGTCACTCGTATTTTAGCCCCTTGCATAAGCGCCTAGTGTTAGGCACGATCATCGATAGGCGAGGCGGCTAAATGAATTCACTTCAGACGAAGGTCATAACGGTTATAATAGCCCTCATGCTAGTATTCGGACTTCTGGCGTTCTACCTGTCAATCCGTGGGGAGCTAATATGATAGAAACGCTGCTAAAAGCCTCTTTTTAACCCCAACGCCCCACTAGCCCGCTACGTAAAAACGAAAAGAGGTGCTTATAATAAGAATACGCGCTCGTACCCTTGTCCTTTGGTTTGTTATAGGGATAATTATCGGGATTTTCATCGGCTGGCGTTGGTTATAGTAACCTTATGCGCATTTTGCTTAGTTCCGTAAAGGTCTTCCTTATGATTAGGCTCTTCGTCTTCGATCTCGGCAACGTCATCCTTCCATTTGAACACAGACAAATTGCGGTGAAACTCCACGAAGTCTCCCGGACACGGGACCGTTTTACACCTGATGACCTTTTCAGGTTTCTCTTTGAACGAGACCGGGGCTTCGTAAATCCATACGAAGAAGGCCTCATGTCGTCACTGGATTTTTTCGAGAAGCTCAGGGAGAGATACAAACTGGAACTGGAATTTGAAGAATTCAAAGACATATGGAACCACATTTTTGAGGAGAATCCCGAAATTAACGCGATTATTACACATCTGAAGAATAGAGGCTATCCAGTTTTTCTTCTCAGCAACACTAACGAACTCCATTTTTCCTACATTATGGAACGCTATCCTATTGTCCAATCCCTCGACGAGTGGATACTCTCTTATGAAGTAGGCGCAAGAAAACCGAAAGAGAAGATATATGATGCCGTCTTCGAGAAGACAGACATCGCACGGGATGAAACGCTTTATATCGATGATATTAAGGCATACGTGGAGGCTGCAAAAAGATATGGTCTCCAGGGTTTGCATTTCAAAAACGCAAAAGATTTGTGGGAATTTCTGAAAGAAAATAGCATATAATTCACTATTTTATCCTAAACAACTAAATCCTTTAGCGCATCCAATAGCGCTTTCCGTTCAACCGAGTCAGTCGGATAGATGTAAAAATCGACACCTCGGCCCCTGCCACGTCCCTTTCGCTCTACCTCCACATAGCCGTATAATTCCAATTCAGCGATGAGTGCTGAAAGCGTCTTGTGTGAGACTTGTTCCCGGCCTCTAAGTCGCATGATATTGTTGAATTCCCTATAAACCTCAGTAGGTGACTGTTTCTCCTCTTTGCTGTAAACGCTTTCCAGCAACACCTTCTGATGTAGAGAGACGCACGACCTCTCTGCAGCAAAGACACTTCTGCAAGCCGTTCTGCATGTCGAACGTCTTCTTCCGTCACTGTGGTCCGACCTTCTTCACAAAGGTCAGCAGCTATTGATAACAAATCAAGAGCATAACGGGCGTCTCCGTTTCTCTGGGCGGCCAGGACAGCACATAACGGAATGACCTAATTGCTCAATGCATTAGGATAAAACGCTTGTTCAACTGCGATACTCCAGGATGTCTCTTAACTGGGTTGCATCATAGGGTGGAAAAGCTACGCCTACAGGATGAAACGATGACAGATCACGCGCGTCAGTGATGAGCAGGAATGTCATAGTTGTTTGTGATCCCTCTAAGGCTTCGCACGAATCACGGTTCCCACGTTGTGCCCTTCCAGCGCCTTAGTAACGTTACCGCTGACGAGGCCATTTACAATTCTGATTGCTTTGATATTGACAGCAAATTGCAGTAGCTCTACGGCGGCGCGCTCAAGCACAAGGTCTTCAAGATTCATCTGGAGCAATTCTTCTGCCGAAATCTCAGGTATGAGCTCCGCATCGGGATGTATTCGAGGATCTTCGGCGTAGAGCCCAGTTACATCTTTAACGAGAATGCAGTTCTTCGCGCCAAGCACGTCGGCCATGAGAAGTGCGCCCGTGTCGGTCCGATGGGGGGGAATCCTCCCAATCCTCGGCGGAGTCTCGTACAGCCCATAGGGCGGCGTGCCGTGGATGACCGGTAGCACACCCAAATGAAATAGCATCGGCAAGTCCAAAAGGTCTTCGCGTTTAATGCGTACGCCGTGGTATTTTGAAAACAAGATGGCAAGCATAATAGCGTTCTGTTCGCTCACCTTGCCGGCAAGCTCGGCGAGGAGTCCCGTAGGCATCCCAAGATCAACGCCTAGGTCAAGCACGTGGCGCACGCGCGCTCCGCCCCCAGTGACGACTAGGAGCTGATTTTTGCGGGAGGCCTCGCCGATTTCATCGACGAGCGGAAGGACGACCTCCTTGCCGTAGTCGATCGTTCCGTGTCCGCCAAGCTTAATCACGTTGAGCTCAGGCAGCATACGCACCGATTCGCCCTTCCCAAGCTCCCCTAAGAACGCCAGACGCACGAGGGTTTCATCCTGCATACCTGATTCCAATCCGAGTCTTCGTGGCATTTCAATCCTTCGACAACTTCTTATAGCTGCAGACGCATAACTGTTATTGTTTAACAGTTGGTATACCAAGTGTTTACAGCGATTGAGGAAAAAAATGAAGATCTACGTGAGAGAGCGAATAAAGGTAGGAAAGGGCGTGAAACAGCCTCGTTTCAGGGTTGTTGCCGTAACGGGCACAGAGCTGCACATTCGCGCAACCCACCTGAGAAAGACGGAACTCGAACAGATCGCAGGGGATGTTGGAGCCGACGTTGTTTACTTGGAACCAGTTCCCGACGAGTTGAAAAAGCAAGGAGAAGGGTCCTAGTTATTCCAAATCACGAGAGTGGCTCATTTAAGAGAACGCGTCGCGGGCGCCGGACTCGAATGCACTGCAGCCGCGGTGCTTTCTGTGTCAGAGGTCGATCCGCAACTTTTTCAAACAGAACTGCAAGCGTTGCCTTTTTGCAGCCCCTTTAGAGCCGCTCCGTGATCGTGGCCCTTGTTTAGTATGGTTGACCTAGACCTCAATATCGTACTTGACGCCGCCCTGCGGATACTACTCACCATCGACGACAGTATTTCTGTGCGTTTTTCTAAAGACGCAATACACATCAAGTTGCCTACGACGCGCCGACTCGCTGATTTTTTGGAGGTGCCGCACTACTATGTGCTACCGATCTTGGGCATGATGGAAATGGATGAACTGATAACGCGAGCTGAACGGGTAGGCATTCATACTACAAACAAGGGTAGCAAGATCTTCGTCGCCCTTATGCACGAGCGCTATAAGAATGAGGCCGAGGCGTTGCTTGGACCGACAATATTCGAAGAGATACGGCGGCGCTCTGACCAGCCGTGAATTCAGCTGGAGCGATGGTGTGAAAGTCATTATCGTGGCGCGCAGCAGCGCTGTTCTTTTGGTGTTCTTTTATTATATGTCCCTGCGTGCAAACTCGAGAAAAGCATTGAGCGCGTAAAAAGCGTTCTCGAGATGTGAGATGCCTGGATTAGCAGCCCGCCTAAACACGCCATTGGGGTTCTGGAACGTGCCGATATAGCGCGGAGAGCACGTAAACTGCATACGAGGTATCAGCGGCGTTTGAATCGTTGGGTCATTGGAAGCAGTTCCCGCCGTCATCACTCCGCGTACCCTCGACGCAGAACAAGTCAGGTCAAACCGTACAGTTTCTTGTTCAATTCTATTACTAAGGGTGCCTTCTTCGCTTGGGTTGACTAAAGAGATAGAGGGACTAGACCTCACCTAAGAAGAAGACGTTGCAACATATCGCCTTGATTTAAGGAGGGGGTCTAGCCTATATCAGTTGATATTTCAGCTGTTTATAATTTTCGCTTTCTTTCAGTGCTTTCTATTCCCACGCTTTGGCTGAAGTCTTGAAAGGATTTCGCGCTATCCAAGCATCTTGAAGCACCAGTTCCCAAAGTAACAGCTTTGATGCGTTTGTTTTATTGCATCTTGCTGTAAGTTGGGCGCGACCCGACTTTCCATTCCGGCTGTTGTCTCAAGTTGAAGGTCGAAGGCGATTCCTGATTTAGCAAGAACAGTGTCTCCTTATATATTGCTTGATCTACGGATAAGTCGTCGTAGTCAGGCAAGGCTTCCATCATCGCTAGCTTTTGATTAGCGTGTTCTACGAGCGTTGCTCTCAGCTCTTCCCATCCTTCTAAGTCGGTTCTGTATAATATGCGCTTAGTCATTTGAATATGCGAGCGCATTTCCTCTTCTATGTCATCAAGCCGTTCGATGATGACGTTAATCGGGATCTGTTCTTGGCTCATAAAGTCCCGCATAGCGTTGATCAACGCTTTAAAGCGCGAGGCTTTCAGCTTCACACCCTCAATGACGTCAAATATGCCGGAACTACCCTCGTCAGGCAATTTCAAGTCAATGGCCCTCATCCCGCCTTCTTCTTTGAGAGATATGTTGTAACCGTATGGGATGAGCTGACCGATTGAAACCGCCCGTTCCTGCAATCTCGCGGTATACGTTCCGCTCTTCGTCCAACAGAGCTCGTTTAGAAACTCGCTGAAGCCCTGATATTCTTCCACTAAGGCGAAAAGCCCCTGTAAAAGAGTAATATCAGCTTTCGCATCGAAGGATCTGGTCTGCACCTCGATAAGCCAATGAGACAGGTGGTACATAGCGTCAAGCATGGCGGCATATGTCCGTTGCTCGTCACTAATTACGAAGTTCCCCATGTCATCAAAACTGGCAGAGTCTCTGATAATCCGCTCAATGTCACTGACTTGGTTGGTCGTTAAGAGCGGCGTTCCACGCATACTTGAGTCGGTCATGTTATTAATGAGCAGCAAGCATTTTTGTCGAGCGTCTGCATTGCTTATCGCTCTAAGGACCCGTTTTTCGTCGTTTTTCGTCATTGAAACCCCCCTGTTTAAGTTCTGTCCTTTTCGAGTGTCGTCTCGATCCGCTCAAGACGAGCTTGTAGGTCAGCGATCTCAATCCCTTTGAAGATTGCACTCACCGTTGCGACCTCGTTGGCTGCAGTGCGCCCGTCGATCTCTCCTGTTCGGAGACGCTGCAAGGTGATAAGCTGCTGCGTGACGAGGTCTTCAGCACGCACTGTGCTGTCACCGTTATCATTCCGTCCTGCATGAGCGTTTACCTCCGATGCTTTTCGACTTCTCCGCGCAGCAACCAATTCGTCTAGCTCCTTTGAGGCCGCAATCTCATCATCGTTGCGCACAGTGAGCGTCGGAAGCGCCTCTTCAATGCGGGCGTGCAGTTTACCCATAATGGCATATAGTTTGGGAGTCGGCACATCGCTAAGGTCGCGCTTTTTCAGCTCCTCGGTCACCCGCGCAAGCTCGAAGCCGTAGCGTTCGATTTGCGCCTGCACGGTCAGTTGGTGCCGTTCCAGGAGCGCGTCTATCTCGATTGCCTTTAGGTTCGCGATCTGTTCTTTGAGTTCACGTTCCCAACGCACCGCCGTCTGAAGTCCGATTTTAAGCTCGTCTGAGGCTATTCTCAGTGATTTGCCTTGAGCTCGCAGCTCAACAAATTGATGTTTTGTTTCTACTTCTTTCATCTAGTGTCACATCCTTTGCGTTTAACGTTCAAAGCAGCGACCTCGAGGAAAGACGCAGAAAAAAAGCCACAACTATGTGCAAAATAGTTGCAATAGCGTAACTGCATCAACTTCGCGCGAAGGCAGACCACATTCAGCCCAATCAAAAAGCGGCCTGCTTTTGCCTCTTTATCGCTCTTTTTACCGTTATTTCTTTTTCCTTAATATCACCGGAGCGAAACGCAGTCGATTCGTTTAGTGATAAACGTCAAACTCTCATTTGGACGGATAGGTAAACGGATATGTGTCGATGCATGACGGGAAAAATTCCCGTAGGACATTTCTCCTGCAAACGGTGTAACAGCTGCTGCTTATTACGTTTTTCCTATGCAACGCGATAGTAAAGAACGTTGGGATTAATATCGTAAGGTTCGCACGCAGTGCATTAGGCGCCTTCCTTTTTGTTTTTAGAGTCGAATCGCAGCGTGGCTTGTCTCGCATTAACGAATATACGATTAATATATTTATCTAAGTATTTATATAATATACATTTTATAAAGAATTAAGAATCATTACGTTTGCCTACGACGATTCAACGCCGTTGGCAGCCTTAACTATCGTCGGCTGATTCTTTAAAAGTGTTATGGTTTTGTTACCATTTTGTTACTCTTTTATCACGCTTTTTTCAGTTCGCCGTCACCTAGATCGTATAGAGGGTGTTCTGCAGAAATCTAGCACCTACTCGTGCATTCCTCGCTTTAAGCTAATTGACTAATTTCGGGCACAGCCACGTATTGTCGCATCGTCCTAAAACCTATATAGGCGCTTGATGAATATGGTGGAGGAGACTTCTTATGATAACCAGACAGGACGTCATAGATGTGGTGAGCGAATATGATAAAAAGAATATCACAATAGGCGTGCTCGGCTCGCACTCCGCACTAGACGTTTGTGACGGTGCCCGCGATGAAGGAATTCCCAACCTCGTCGTGTGCCAAAAAGGGCGGGATGGACTTTATACGAACTACTTTAAGGGTCGGACCGTTAACGGACTGCAGAAAGGCTTCGTTGATGAGGCCATTGTCCTCAACAAGTTTGATGAAGTCCTCTCTGAAAGCGTGCAACGACAGCTCGTCTCAAAAAATACGCTATTTATCCCCAATCGGTCTTTTGTTGTTTATAACGGTGTGCGCCGCGTCGAGAACGAGTTTAGGTTGCCGCTGGTTGGCACGCGCGACATGTTGAAAATAGAAGACAGGGAGACGGAGGAAGAGAACTACTATTGGGTCAGCCAGCAAGCGGGCATTCCTATCCCGAAACACTATGAGAGTAAAGACGACATAGACACGCTCGTCATGGTAAAGCTTCACCATAAGCACATGACGCTCGAGCGCGGGTTCTTCACGGCCGCATCCCCTGAAGAGTTCGACGCAAAGGTCGAGCGCCTCATTAACCGCGAGGTTATTACGGTAGAAGCTCTCAAGGACGCCCGCATTGAACAGTACATCATAGGACCGGTGTTCAACTTCAACTTCTTTTATTCACCCATCGATGATGAGATTGAGCTTTTGGGAATTGATTTCAGATTCGAAAGCAACCTCGACGGATTAGTGCGCATTCCCGCTGAGCAACAGTTAGAGCTGCCTGCACAGTACCGTGACCCACTTATGACGATTGTCGGCCATGCTAACGCGTCTCTAAGGGAGTCCTTACTGGAAAGAGTGTACCGTATGGCTGAGCAATTCGTAGCGTTCTCCAAACGACATTACACTGCCCCCATCATTGGGCCCTTCTGCTTGCAGACCATCGTTGATCAAAACATGGACTTTTACGTTTATGACATCGCCACACGGATCGGCGGAGGCACAAACGTCCATACGAACGTCGGTGCTTCGTATGGAAACTCCCTGTTTGGGACAAGAATGAGTTCAGGACGACGTCTCGCGCTTGAAGTCAAACGCGCAATAACACTCGACGAAATAGACAAGATCATAACATAACATGAAACGCACTACATCAAAACAAAAAACGGACTGGGACGTCATCATCATAGGAGCTGGGCCTGCTGGGATGTGCGCAGCAAACGAGCTCGCAAACCACGGCATAGACGTGTTGATCCTCGATCGCGGGCACGACATAAAAGAGCGCCGATGCCCTATGGAAGACACAGGGAAATGTGCGGAGTGTAAACAGTGCGACATCATGTGCGGCGTCGGTGGCGCGGGCACGTTCTCTGACGGCACCCTTAATCTCCGGCCTGATATCGGAGGCGACCTTGCAGCAATCACGGACGACGACACGTATGCATGGGAACTGGTGAATTATATTGACGGCCTGTTCCTCAAGTACGGCGCCCCCGAGAAACTCTTTAACGCCGAGGGTATCCAAGTAGAAAAACTCAAGCGGAGCGCGGCTTCAGTAGGCGTGCATTTTATAGAGATCTCCCAGCGCCACATGGGCTCTGATAATGCGCCCCGCATTATCGAAAACTTTGCAAATGACCTAAGGTCTCGCGGGATAAACTTTCGCCTAAATGCTCAGGTACAGGACCTGCTTATCGAAGATAACGTATGCACGGGGGTACTGCTCGAACACGGCGAGAAGCTTTTCTCGCGATTTACGCTCCTTTGTCCGGGACGGATTGGCGGGGAATGGGTAAATACTCTCGTGAAGCGTCATAATATCGGTGCCAAGCACGGGGCGATAGATATCGGCGTTCGTGTAGAGGTCCCAGCGATAATAATGGACCCGATAACGGACATAAACCACGATCCGAAATTTCACATTCGCACAAAGCGGTACGACGATTTCGTACGAACCTTTTGCACCAACGAGCACGGATTTGTCGTCAAAGAGCGCTACGAAGGTTTCATAGGCACGAACGGACATTCCCTCAAGAGTCGACGTTCCGAGAACACGAATTTTGCGTTCCTGGTACGCACCGAACTCACCGAACCACTCGAAGATACGACAAGATACGGAAAATCGGTCTCGAAACTAGCGACGACAATAGGGGGCGGCAACCCGATTCTACAAAGAATGGGGGATTTACGGCGAGGACAGCGTTCGACGTGGAGCCGCATTCGAAGAAATCCCGTAAAAAACACCCTTGAAGACGTCACCCCTGGCGATATTTCGATGGCAATGCCGCACAGAATCATCATGAACATCATCGAAGGACTCGAAAAGCTGAACGAAGTCATTCCAGGCGTTGCTTCAGACTCAACCCTGCTCTACGCTCCCGAAGTAAAGTTTTACGCGATGGAGTTGACGGTTTCGAAAGAATTGGCGACGAGCATCAAAGGGCTCTACGCTGCAGGAGACGGGACGGGACTTTCTCGGGACATAATCAACGCAGCTGCGACTGGGGTCATCGCCGGCAGAGGGATTCTCAAAGAGCTAGCTAAGTCATAGACAGCTAAGCGTCGCTACTGCCTTTTTTTGTTTTTTGTCGACTCCGCCATTATCGTTGCAAACGCGTGCTCTTTATAATGTTGAACGCAATACTGTCCCATCTACTGTGGAGGGGAGCTGCTGAACCTAGCACAAGAACTTATAGAAACCTATGATCTGGATGATCTAACGCTCGCAACTTTGTGCTCCCACACGAGCCTGCAGATTTTTCACGGCGCCCGTGCGGAGGGCTTTAAAACGCTTGGCATCGCCGTCGGCCACATACCTAACTATTATGACGCATACCCCAAGGCCAAACCCGACGACTTTTTAGTTGTTCGTAGCCATCTGGATGTGCTTAAACACGCTAACGACCTGCGCAAACGGAACGTGATTTTAATCCCTCACGGTTCCCTTGTTGAGTACCTCGGAGCCGACAATTTTTTAGACCTAAGCGTACCCACCTTTGGGAATCGTCGAGTGCTTCAATGGGAGTCAGACCGCACTAAAAGCCGACAATGGCTAGAAGGGGCAGGCGTTATGATGCCCAAAGAGATACGCGATCCGCAAGAGATTCAATCACCAGTCATCGTAAAGTATCATGGAGCTAAAGGAGGCCGAGGCTTCTTCATCGCAAAAGACTATGAGGATTTCAACAGAGGCATAGATCCGTCTGCACAATACACAATACAAGAGTTTGTTCTTGGTACACGATTTTACTTTCACTACTTTTACTCGCCTATCGCAAAGACGGGCTACCGTCTGAGCAAAGGAACCCTTGAGATGCTCGGCATTGACCGCCGATTGGAGGCAAATGTCGATGAGATCTATCGAGCAGGAAATGTTGCTGTCGAACCTACTTTTGTCGTTACGGGGAACGTTCCTGTCGTCCTGCGGGAGAAGCTCCTCGAAGAGGTATTCGATATAGGGCGCCGTGTTGTCGAAAAATCGATTGATTTATTTGGCGGTATGATCGGGCCATTCTGTCTGGAGACAGTAGTAACCGATGAGCTTCAATTCAAAGTGTTTGAGGTGTCAGCCAGGCTTGTAGCGGGTACTAATATATATCCAACAGGATCCCCTTACGCCGACTACATATATGATTCCATGTCATGCGGCAGACGTATTGCGCTTGAAATACGAAATGCTTTGCAAGAAAATCAGCTCACAGACATCTTGAGTTGAACCATCTACGCGATGCCCCCGCTGTCTGAAAAGATATCTAGCTCATCGTCCACCCATTTGGTCATACGCTAGCTTATGCCCGCGCCGCGCTAAACATGCCCCTCGAGAGACAAAGCATTAAGCAGGAATCGTTGACTGCCTAGCAGCGTTTCACGCGACAAGTGGCCAGGGGCTAAGAACTCCTAGGCTCTGAAATGGCGCAATCAAATCGCAATACTTAAGCCGTTGCGAGAACCCACGCTCTTGTGGTGCAGATATTGCAAGAAATTACATCAAATCAAGTGTATGGCGAAACGCCTGATTTTTACGAGGCAGATGAACTAAAGCGTCTTCGGGAGCTTTTGCGACGAGCAATAGACGAAGTTGCACTCCGGTACGAGCATAAGTATCTCGCCCCGAGCCTCCTTCCTGAAATGATCGCATACATGGTGCACCTGGCTGATCCCTCATTTTCTGAAACGCTCGCGCAAGCTGAGTTCAACAAGTCTGCCCTAGAATTCACCGAGCAACTAGATCGAGCGACACGAGGTAGATTTACTCTAAGCCATGTATGGAAAAAGTAGGCTACAGCTGAAACGTTTTCGATTGTCTTTGAAACAGTTACTCAGTACGTATTGGCTTTAAAGCGCCGCCGTTGTGGAGCTAGTTAAGTAAATACGAGAGCCATTGATAAGCAAGCGCGCAAAGGTCAGTATTTTTGTGATGGGGCATCAACGGACTTTTTTTAAGATGGTGTTTCTGAGCGCCGGTAAACCTTATATACCTACGAATTCTATACAGAAAGGCCTGATCTTCCAAGATGAGGTCCATCGCGGCCAACATACGGTCCTTATGTGGAATTTACTTCCAACCGTGAGGGATCGATCTCCGGTCGCGAAATATACAAGTGGAGTTGTAAGTGAGCTGGCTTAATCTGTCAGAAACCTTGCAACTGACGTAGGTCTTATTTGATTCGGCTGAAGCCGTTTAAATACGGAATCGGTCGAAGCGGACATGCAATAAAATGCGAATCCGCACAATTCCTAGATAGTGTGCATATATAACTCTGGTTGATCCTGCCAGAGGCCACTGCTATCGGGGTCCGATTAAGCCATGCGAGTCGAGAGGGGTAAAGCCCTCGGCGAACGGCTCAGTAACACGTGGATAACCTACCCTCAGATCTGGGATAACTCCGGGAAACTGGAGATAATACCGGATAATCCGTGAACGCTGGAATGCCTCACGGTTGAAAGCTTTAGCGTCTGAGGATGGGTCTGCGGCCGATTAGGTAGTTGCTGGGGTAACGTCCCAACAAGCCAATAATCGGTACGGGTTGTGAGAGCAAGAGCCCGGAGATGGATTCTGAGACACGAATCCAGGCCCTACGGGGCGCAGCAGGCGCGAAAACTTTACACTGCGCGAAAGCGCGATAAGGGGACCTCGAGTGCGTGCGCAATGCGTACGCTTTTCAGATGCCTAAAAAGCATGTGGAATAAGGGCCGGGCAAGACCGGTGCCAGCCGCCGCGGTAACACCGGCGGCTCAAGTGGTGGCCGCTATTATTGGGCTTAAAGGGTCCGTAGCCGGACCAGTTAGTCCCTTGGGAAATCTTACGGCTTAACCGTAAGGCTGCCAATGGATACTGCTGGTCTTGGGACCGGGAGAGGTAAGAGGTACTTCAGGGGTAGGAGTGAAATCCTGTAATCCTTGAGGGACCGCCAGTGGCGAAGGCGTCTTACTAGAACGGGTCCGACGGTGAGGGACGAAAGCTAGGGGCACGAACCGGATTAGATACCCGGGTAGTCCTAGCCGTAAACGATGCGAGCTAGGTGTCACGTGGATTGCGAATCCATGTGGTGCCGAAGGGAAACCGTGAAGCTCGCCGCCTGGGAAGTACGGCCGCAAGGCTGAAACTTAAAGGAATTGGCGGGGGAGCACCACAACGGGTGGAGCCTGCGGTTTAATTGGACTCAACGCCGGAAAGCTCACCGGAGACGACAGCGGGATGAGGGCCAGGCTGATGACCTTGCTAGACTAGCTGAGAGGAGGTGCATGGCCGCCGTCAGTTCGTACCGTGAGGCGTCCTGTTAAGTCAGGCAACGAGCGAGACCCGTACCCACAGTTGCCAGCGGCTGCTCCGGCAGGCTGGGTACACTATGGGGACCGCCTCTGCTAAAGAGGAGGAAGGAGCGGGCGACGGTAGGTCAGTATGCCCCGAATTCTCCGGGCTACACGCGGGCTACAATGGATGGGACAATGGGTCCCGACACCGAAAGGTGAAGGCAATCTCTTAACCCCATTCTTAGTTCGGATTGAGGGCTGAAACTCGCCCTCATGAAGCTGGAATCCGTAGTAATCGCGTTTCAACATAGCGCGGTGAATACGTCCCTGCTCCTTGCACACACCGCCCGTCAAACCACCCGAGTGGGGTTTATGTGAGGGCGTGGTTTTTGCCACGTTCGAACATAGGTTCCGCAAGGGGGGTTAAGTCGTAACAAGGTAGCCGTAGGGGAATCTGCGGCTGGATCACCTCCTAAGCAATACAGGTGGACGCCGAATCAAAGGACCTTCCACACCTAGGGCTCGTAGCTCAGCTGGAAGAGCGCTGCCTTTGCAAGGCAGAGGCCCTGGGTTCAAATCCCAGCGAGTCCATCTATCGACCCGCATGGGACGCTAGAAAAATATTCCAGTTTAATGCACACAGTGGCTGGCGCCGCTGTGGAAGGGTGCACTTATGAAGTGTACCGTGCATAAGTTCCATAATTCTGGACGCTAACTAGTTAGTGTAAAGTGGCTGCTATACCATCCAGTGAATGGCTCGGCTCAAGTGCTGATGAAGGACGTGCCAAGCTGCGATATGCTCCGGGTAGGCGCAAGGAGCCTTTGAACCGGAGATTTCCGAATGGGAACTCCTAACCGATTGGTTGATCCCGTCAGGGATTGGGAACGCCCCGGATTGAAACATCTTAGTAGGGGCAGGAAAAGAAATCGTAAGAGATGCCGTGAGTAAAGGCGATTAAAAACGGCAGAGTTCAAACTGAATCCCCGCAAGGGGAGATGTAGTGTTATAAGCCGAGTCCATAGAGCAGAGCCTGAGAAGCTAAAGTTGTCTGGAAAGACATGCCATAGAGGGTGATAGCCCCGTGAGCGCAATCAGTCTGCCAGGATTCGAGTCTTGAGTACCGTGGGTTGGAATTCTCGCGGGAATTTGGGAGTCATCAACTTCCAAGACTAAATACAACTTGAGACCGATAGCGTACTAGTAGGGTGACCGAAAGCTGAAAAGTACCCCATAAAGGGAGGTGCAAAGGGCCTGAAATTGGGTGGTGATGGTGCGGCAGGGCACGAAAGGATCTTCGATGCGAAGGAAGACGTCGCGAGGCGTTTGTACGAGCATCGTCGCCAGTGTTCTGTCTTACGTTTTGAAGAACGGGCCAGGGAGTGTATTCAGATGGCAAGGTTAAGGCCTTCACGGCCGAAGCCGTAGGGAAACCGACAAGTCCGTAGCTCGCAAGAGTGTGGGACGGCGTATTAACTGCGCGGAGTCATCAGGATACGACCCGAAACCGAGTGATCTAGGCGTGGGCAGGTTGAAGCGTGACGAAAGTTGCGTGGAGGACCGTTAGCGGTGCTGATTTGCAAATCGCTCGCGTGACCTGTGTCTAGGGGTGAAAGTCCAATCGAACTCGGAAACAGCTGGTTCCTTCCGAGACATGTCGTAGCATGACCCCGGCGGAGACCGTCGGCGGAGTAGAGCACTGATTAAGGGAGCCGGAGGAGAAATCCTTCGCCCCTTTGTCAAACTCCAAAACCGCCGTCGTCGTAGATGTCGGGAGTCCGGGCTGGGGGGTAAGCTTCTAGTCCGAGAGGGAAACAACCCAGACCGTGGTTAAGGCCCTTAAATGTCGGCTAAGTGTAATTAAAAGGGTGTCCCAGGCCCTAGACAGCTGGGAGGTGAGCTTAGAAGCAGCTAACCTTTAAAAAGTGCGTAACAGCTTACCAGTCGAGGTTTGGGGCCCCGAAAATGGACGGGGCTCAAGCCGACTGCCGATACCACGGAGCACGGAAACGTGATCTGGTAGGAAGGCGTCCTGCGTGGACAGAAGTAGGGCTGTAAAGTCCTGTGGACCGCGCAGGAACGAAGATCCTGGCAATAGTAGCAGCATAGTCGGGTGAGAATCCCGACCGCCGAAAGGGCTAGGTTTCCTCGACAATGTTCGTCAGTCGAGGGTTAGTCGGTCCTAAGATACACCGTAATTCGAGTGTGTCAAAAGGGAAACAGGTTAATATTCCTGTACCACGCGACATTAAAACCTGACGCCTCAGGGTAGTCCGAACAGTGATGCCAAACTGTCCAAGCGTATTAAGTCCGCGGAGAACCGTAATGGTGAGAAACGGACCAAAGCGTGATGGGGAAACTCGGATAATCCCAGGGGCCCGTGAAAAAGGGAGTCGATGGCCGTACCAAGATCTGACACAGGTGCCCCTAGTTGAGAAGACTAAGGCGTGTCGGCATAACCCACCCAAGGGAAATCGGCAAATTAGCCCCGTAACTTCGGGAGAAGGGGTGCCTGCTCTGAGAAGAGCAGGTCGCAGTGACTAGGGGGCTCTAACTGTCTAATAACAACATAGGTGATTGCGAACCCGAAAGGGCTAGTACAATCACTGAATCCTGCCCAGTGCAGGTACCTGAACATCCGGTTCAACGGGAAGAAGGGCCTGTCAACGGCGGGGGTAACTATGACCCTCTTAAGGTAGCGTAGTACCTTGCCGCTTAATTGGCGGCTTGCATGAATGGACCAATGAGAGCCCTACTGTCCCTGGGTGGAACCCGGTGAACTTTACATTCCAGTGCAGAGTCTGGAGACCCCTAATGGGAAGTGAAGACCCCGTGGAGCTTTACTGCAGCCTGTCGCTGGGATTCGGTTGTGCATGCGCAGCGTAGGTAGGAGGTGTCGATCCACCACTTCTGGGTGGTGGGGAGCCTAACCTGAGACACTACCCTTGCACGGCTGTGTCCCTTACCGTGGGAACGGGACCCCGATAGGTGGGCAGTTTGGCTGGGGCGGCACGCCCTTGAAAAGATATCAAGGGCGCCCAAAGGTTGACTCAGGTGGGTCAGAAACCCACCGAAGAGCGTAAGGGCAAAAGTCAGCCTGATGTGATTCAGCACAGTAGTGGATCACAAGACGAAAGTCGGGCCTAACGAACCTTTATGCCTTATTGATGAGGGCTAAAGATGACAGAAAAGCTACCCCGGGGATAACAGAGTCGTCACCGGCAAGAGCACATATCGACCCGGTGGCTTGCTACCTCGATGTCGGTTCTTTCCATCCTGGCCGTGCAGAAGCGGCCAAGGGTGAGGTTGTTCGCCTATTAAAGGAGATCGTGAGCTGGGTTTAGACCGTCGTGAGACAGGTCGGTTACTATCTGTTAGGGGTGTTTGAGGTCTGAGGGGAAGTTGGTTATAGTACGAGAGGAACTAGCCAACGTGGCCACTGGTCTATCGGTTGTCTGGCAAGGCAGTGCCGAGCAGCTACGCCATAATGGATAAGAGCTGAAAGCATCTAAGCTCGAAACCAACCCCGAAAAGAGACATCTTAAGGACATCGGTAAAAGACCGGTTTGATAGAGTCGGGATGTACGCACCAAGGCAACGAGGTGTTCAGTCCGCGGCTACTAACGTCCGAGCCACATCTTTACACTAACTAGGCGTATACCAGGCCCTCTTGAGGAATCATCTTCAGGAGAGTAAGATTATGGAACGTGCACTTTATATCAGCGCCAGTGGTTTGCCGTTCGCCAAGGTGGCGGAGCGGTTACGCGGTCGCCTGCAGAGCGACTACACTCCGGTTCAAATCCGGACCTTGGCTTGACGTAGCGGCCATAGCGGCGGGGAAACTCCCGTACCCATCCCGAACACGGAAGATAAGCCCGTCAACGTTCCATGTTGTACTGAAGTGCGAGAGCCTTCGGGAACCATGGAGCGCTGCTACGTCTCTCATTTATTTTTTGATATTGTTTCACCCGATAACGCGGAAGAGGGCAATAACGACGCTCTTTCATAATTCCGACAAACAATTTCTGAGTTTATTTAGAACGATACTACTGTAACTATTTTAGGAACGGGTATATATTGTATTACCGTTTCTACTCACGTCTAAATAAGAGAGATTCGAGAGGTAAGGAGTTGACCACGGATATCGAATACCGATTGCACTTCGTGAGACAGCAAAACGGCCCACGAAGGCGGATCCAACATGGAAATGTTACGCTTCACGGAGTTTTAGAGAAACGGACGCCTAAAGGGCGCGTACTCGATAAAACGCGGCTCGGTTCTATTGACCTAGAAGCGCTTGAATACGATTTGGTCAAGGATCGCAACGAATTTTGGCGCATGACCGACTTATGCCTCAACTCATTCGATGTGCCGCCCGAAGCCGCCGACGAAATCTGCGAATACCTATCCCAGGTTGTGAGGCCCATCACTGAACAGGAAGCGGCGTCGTATTATGGTTGCAGCGACCAATTGCGCGAGACTATGTACCCGGATGCGTAAGAAAAAATGAAACGTGAAGATCGCGCGACGATATCAGTACATGTCCAGACCAAAGCCGAAATAGACGCTATAGGAAAGCGCGGTGAAACTTTTGATGATATCATCAAGCGGTTACTCGCGTGTTATCACGAACGTTGCGCGAGCAAATAAGACTTAGGCGGGGATAGTTAGCCGAACCGTTAACATGCCAAGCGGACAGAATCGCTCTTTTTTATCGACACTTGCCAATTTGACGATTATTCCAAATATAAGTCAACTCTATTGATGTTGAATTGAAAGCTGAGAGGAGGAAAGAGTGATCTCAAAAGACTGTAAAAGAGCCTTTGATATGGGAGTTCGCTTTACACGAATTCGAGGGTAACCATCTAGAAGCAAACCAGTGCTCGGTGTTCTGTCATATCGGGACAAGATTAGAAGAAAGACTATTGCCTGCTGTTTTCACAGGTCTTTAAAGCATAGTTCCCCTATGAGGGGCGACTCGATAAGCTTACTTCAAAAATATCACAGAAGCAGATCATACGATCTTACGGTTGATATATCAACTTAAAGAGAAGATTGTTAAGAACAAGCTGAGGTCTTGATAGAATGAAAATCGGGATTATTGGTGGAACCGGCGGCCAAGGTCTAGGCATCGCCATACGTTTTGTGCAAGCCGGTGAAGATGTTATAATTGGCTCACGAGCAGTTGAAAAAGCGCAAGAAGCTGTTGATAAGATCAAAGAACTTCTCGAAAAAGACAATATACCTAATCTAAAGGCATTAGAAAATCCGGTTGCTGCAAAAAAAGCCGACATACTCGTTCTAACCGTACCCTTAGTAGCTCAACAACCAACGC
>Ga0209538_1000801_pt1 | contig 17561 bp, 15 predicted proteins | sample BarGraNGADG00211_2_FD_184492 | JGI IMG/M metagenome (GOLD analysis project Ga0209538, IMG submission 184492) | Arctic peat soil microbial communities from Barrow, Alaska - Barrow Graham LP Ref core NGADG0004-211 (SPAdes) (version 2) | ecosystem: Environmental > Terrestrial > Soil > Wetlands >... | reverse complement strand
CCCGCGACATCGCTTCGGCGATCTCGTCGATCGTCGGCTCGCGGCCCAGCTCCTGGAAGAGGGTGCGCGAGTCCCGGATCAGCCGGTTGATCGTCTCGATCATATGGACCGGGACCCGGATCGTGCGCGCCTGGTCGGCGATCGCGCGCGTGACGGCCTGGCGGATCCGGCACCTCAACCACGCCGCCCAGAACTGGCGCCGGGGCAAACCGTCTTGGGGCAAGCCCGGAGTTGCGGTATCGCTGGTGGGCGCACTTAGGGCAACGTTGTACGGCGGCGACATCTATGCCGACAACTGTTGCGCAATCGTCCCCGAGGATCCCAAGGTGGTGCCCGCACTTTGGGCGTTCTGCGAGTCGGGGTCCCTGGAGGAAAGCGTCCGGAAGCTGGACCGAAACCTGGCCATCACCCCGTCGACGCTGACCAAGGTCCCCTTCGACCTCGAGCACTGGCAGAAGATCGCCGCGGAGCAGTATCCGGACGGTCTCCCCGAGCCTTACAGCGACGACCCGACGCAGTGGCTGTTCAAGGGCAACGTCGTCGGCTCGGAAGCCCCGCTCCAGGCGGCGGTCGCCCGCCTGCTCGGGTACCGCTGGCCGGACCAGGAGCCCGACGCGCTCGACGAGCTCGCCGACGCCGACGGCCTCGTCCCGCTCGTGTCGGTCAGCGGCGAGCGCCCGGCCGCCGAGCGGCTCCGGGCACTCCTCGCCCGGGCGTACGGCGACGCCTGGTCACCGGCGCTCGTCGAGCGCCTGCTGGCCGAGGCGGGCTCGCCCGGCGTCACGCTCGAGGCCTGGCTGCGCGACGACTTCTTCGCCCAGCACGCCAGGCTCTTCGCGCAGCGCCCGTTCGTCTGGCACGTCTGGGACGGCCGCAAGGACGGCTTCAGCGTCCTCTGCCACTACCATCGCCTCGACCGCGCGAGGCTGGAGCGGCTCACCTACACCCTGCTCGGCGACTGGATCGAGCGTCAGCGGGCCGCTGGCGACGAGCCCGGGGCCGAGGCGAGGCTCTCCGCCGCCTTGACGCTGCAAGAGAAGCTCGCCGCGATCGTCGTGGGTGAGACCCCGCATGACATCTATGTCCGCTGGAGGGCGCTCGCCGAGCAGCCGCTCGGCTGGGAGCCCGACCTTGACGACGGGGTGCGTCTCAACATCCGTCCGTTCGTGATCGCCGGCGTCCTGCGCGGCAAGGTCAACGTGAAGTGGGACAAGGACCGCGGCAAGAACCCCGACGGCTCCGAACGCATCAACGACCTCCACCCGACCCTCGCCCAGAAGCGGGCGGCCCGGGCAGCCGGGGGAGGCGGGTGATGGGCGCCGCGACGTTCCTCGACGCCCTCCTTGCGGCGCTCGACGCGCGGGTGCGCAACGGCGCAGCTGAACTGCCGCCTGTCGCGCTGCTGTGGCCGGACGAAGCCTGCCAGTGGCAGCCGATCGTGTCCCAGGTCCGGGCGCGGCGCCTGGTTCTCGAGCTCGGTGACTACGAGCCGGAGAACCTGCGCGGCCCGGCTTACTGGGTCCGAGGCGTACTCGACGGCCAGATTGCCGTGCCGAACCCGGCCGAGGGCGAAGTTCCGATCGTCTACCTCCCGCGCTATGCCCGCTCCGACATTCGGGCGGTCGAGGAGGCAGACGCGAAACTGAAGCCGCTCGCGGAGCTCCAGTACCGAGGGGCGATCTTCGCCCAGCAGAACGGGCGCGACTGGACGATCGCGGCATTCCTCCAGTCGAAGCTGGGCGGCCTGGGCGTCGACGTCCCTGACGATCAGGCGACAAAGGACGCGATGCTCCGTGCCCGCGCCGAGCTCGCTGCACAACCGGTGGACGAGTTGCGGAAACGTGCGCCGCTCAAGGCGTCGTTCTTCGACAGCCTGCTCGCACCGGACCTCGACCGTGACATTCTCCGCTGGCTCAACGACCCCGCGGCGTTCCGCGCGTCCCCCACGCCAGATCAGTGGGACGCCTTCCGCTCGCGGTTCGCCGACTGTTTCGGGATCGGGCTCGATGAAGGCGAGATCGCCGTCGCGGGAAAGCTTGGTCGGCAAGCCGGCCCTTGGGCTGGCGTGTGGCAACGCTACGCGGATGCGCCGGACCGGTACCCCACGATCGAGCAGCGACTCCGAGATGCAGCCCCGAAACGGGTGCGTGAGACGATGGGGCTCTTCGACGGGCCGCTCGGGGCGTGGCCCCAGGACAATGAGGATGCGGAGACGCGCCTGCGACACGCCTACGCGGACGTGGCCCTCCTCGATCCTTCGGCGGCGGCGGCGCGCATCGCGGCGCTCGAGCTGGAGCACGTCGACCGCCGGACGTGGGTCTGGGCGGGACTCGGGGAAGCGCCGCTGGCAATGGCCTCCGAGTACCTCGCGGCTCTGGCGCGCCTCACCCGCCACGTCCTTCCTCCGGGCCCCGTTCCGGAGATCGTGGCCGCCTACGCCGATGGGGTCTGGCGGGCCGACGATGCGGTCATGCGGGCGCTCGCCGCCACGACTGCCAAGCCTGACCGGGACGCGGTTTGTGGTGTCGTGCGGGCGATCTACACAGACTGGCTGGATGCGGGCGCGCGCCGGTTCCAGGATGCGGTCGGGGAAGCAGCGGGCGATTACGTCGTCCAGCCGCTCACCGATTGGCCCGCGGGGACGTGCCTCGTCTTCATCGACGGCCTCCGGTTCGACGTTGGCCGACGCGTCGAGACTGCCCTTGTCGCCATGGGTTGTACGGTTACGGTCCAGCCTCGACTCACCGCACTCCCGACGATCACCTCGACCGCGAAGCCGGCGGTCTCGCCGGTGGTCGCGCGCCTGTTCGCAGGCAATGGCCTCGCCCCGGCGGCGAAGGCTGGGGGTCCTGATCTCACGATCGCCGGACTCCGATCATTGCTGGCCGCCGAGGGCTACCAAGTGCTCCAGGACAGCGGCACGGGAGACCCAGAGGGCCGCGCCTGGACCGAACACGGGGACATCGACGAGCTCGGCCACAAGCAGCAGGCCAAGCTGCCCGCGCTGCTCGACGGCGAGGTGCGGTCGCTCTGCGAGCGGATCGCCGGGCTGCTCGACGCCGGCTGGCGCCAGGTGATCGTCGTCACCGACCACGGCTGGCTGTATCTGCCGGGCGACCTCCCCAAGGTGGAGCTGCCCTACTACCTCACGAAGGACGAGGCAATGAAGAAGGGCCGGACGGGCCGGCTCGCAGACGGCGCGGTCGCTCCGGGCGGGACTGTGCCGTGGTTCTGGGACCCCGACGTGCGGATGGCGGTCGCGCCCGGCATCGCCACATTTGTGGCCGGAGCGGTCTACGAGCACGGCGGCGTCAGCCCGCAGGAGTGCATCACGCCGATCATCACGGTCCGGGCGGCGGCCGCGCCGCGAGGACCGGTCGTCCTGTCGATCAACTGGCGCGGTCTGCGGGCGGATGTTTCCGCGGCGGGCGTACCCGATGGGTCGCGCATCGATCTGCGACGCAAGGCCGGGGATCCGGGCTCCTCCCTGCTCGCCAGCCCCGTGTCCGTCTCGCCAGAGGGCACGGCACGTATCCTCGTGAGTGATGGCGATGCGATCGAGACGCCCGCCTTCCTCGTCTTGCTCGACGCGGAGGGACGCGTGATTGCCCAGGAGACCGTGACAATCGGAGGCGAGGGCTGATGGAGCTCGATGCGCTCGATCGGCTGGCCGCCGAGGCATTCCCGGGCAGCGTTGTCCGCAAGGACCTGGCCCTCAAGTTCAAGGGCCAGTACCCGGTCCCAACCTACGTAGGGGAGTTCCTCCTGGGTCGCTACTGCGCGAGCACCGACGAGGCCGAGATCGCCGAGGGCCTGGAGATCGTCCGAAAGCAGCTCCAGGACCGCACGGTCCGGGCCGGCGAGCAGGAGCTCTTCAAGTCCCGGGCGCGAGAACGCGGAACGGTCAAGCTCATCGATCTTGTGACGGCGCGACTCGATGCGGGAACCGACACCTACCTTGCCACGCTCCCGAGCCTCCAACTGAAAGACGTGCGCATCGGCGACGTCCTGGTGCGGGACAACGAGCGGATGCTCACCGGCGGGTTTTACGCGGAGATCGAGCTCGAGTACGACGCCGCGATCACCGAGGAAGCGAAGGGGCGCCCGTTCGGGATCGCGGCACTTCGTCCGATCCAGCTTTCGCGACGGGACATCCTCGAGGTCGTGGCCCGCGGCCGCCGCGCCTTCACGTCGCGCCAATGGCGGGACCTCCTGCTGCGGAGCATCGGGTTCGAGCCCGGGGAGCTCTCGGAGCGCGCGCAGGACGTGCTGCTCCTGCGGATGGTCCCGTTCGTGGAGCGCAACTACAACATGGTCGAGCTGGGACCGCGCGGGACCGGCAAGTCGCACCTCTTCCAGCAGGTCTCGCCGTACGCGCACCTCGTCTCCGGCGGCAAGGCGACCGTCGCCAAGATGTTCGTGGACAACGCGACGGGTCGTCGCGGGTTGGTGGCTCAGTACGACGTGGTTGCATTCGACGAAGTAGGTGGGATCGACTTCGACCAGAAAGACGGCGTAAACATCCTCAAGGGATACATGGAGTCCGGGGAGTTCAGCCGGGGCAAGGAGTCGATTCGCGCGTCGGGCGGGGTTGCCATGCTCGGCAATTTCGACGTCGACGTGGCCCACCAGCAACGGGTGAGTCACCTCTTCGGCCCCTTCCCGAAACAGATGAAGGACGACACCGCCTTCATGGACCGGATCCACGCGTACGTGCCGGGCTGGGACGTCCCGAAGCTCCACCGCGCGCTGTTCACGGAGCACTTCGGCCTCGTGTCGGACTTCGTCTCGGAGCTGTGGAGTCGACTCCGCGACGACACCCGCATGCCGGCGCTCCAGGGACGGGTCTTCTACGGCGGCGCGTTGAGCGGGCGCGACACGACGGCGGTCAACAAGACCATCAACGGCCTCCTCAAGCTCCTCTATCCGGACCGCGAGATGGCCATCGCCGACGAGGATGTCGAGTGGGCCGTCCGCCTGGCTCTCGAGTGTCGGCGGCGCGTGAAGGAGCAGCAGAAGCGCGTCGGTGCGATGGAGTTCCGGAACACCCATTTCAGCTACACGCTCGGCGAGGATGGCATCGAGCAGTTCGTCACAACGCCGGAGCTCCAGAGCCCAGATCAGATCGGCAACGATCCGCTGCCGCCTGGCCAGGTCTGGGCCATCAGCCCGGGCGGGGAAGGGGAGAACCCCGGCCTCTACCGGATCGACGTAACGGTGGGTCCCGGTTCGGGCGTCCGGATCCTCAACCAGCCCACCCCGGCGCCGTTCCGTGAAAGCGCGAGGGTGGCCGAGCAGAACCTGCTCGTACGCGCGCGTGAGCTCGTGGGCGATCGAGAGCCTCGCCAGCATGAATTCAACATCCAGCTGAGGGGGTTCGACGCCGCCAGGAGCGGGGCGAGCCTGGGACTGCCCACGCTGCTCGCGCTCGCGAGTGCGCTCCTTGAGCGGAGTCTCCGCGGTGGCCTCATCGCAACGGGCGGGCTCAATCTCGGTGGAGGGATCGACTCCGTCCCGAACGCCGTGGCTGCTGCTGAGCTGGCCGCCGAGAAGGGCGCCGCCACGCTCCTTGCGCCGATTTCGGCACGGCGCCAACTTAACGAGCTGAGCGACGATATCGCGACGAAGGTCAGCGTCCTCTACTACAGCGACGCTCGCGAGGCGCTTGTGAAAGCTCTGGGCGAGTAGCGCAGAGAGCGTGGAGGGCCCGAAGTCTTCGGCCCGGGAACACTCACTCTGCCTACAAGGCAGAATGTCGCGGATACGGACGCGACTGCATCGGCTTGGCCACAACCCGCGCCCACGGCGGACAGGAGAGCGACATGCCACGGTTGCGCACGTGGGCGATCTTGCTCGGCGGAGCGTCGGCCGCCCTCATGGTCCTGCACCATGCTCGGGATTCGGCGGGACTCGAGACGCCGGGAGGGATCGTCATGGGCGACGCCGCTCGCTATGACTCGCTCAGCCGGGTCCTGCTCGGCTCGTTCTACGACTCGGTCACGGCCGATGTCGCCGTTGCCGCACCCCCGAGTGGGCGGGTTCTCGACGTGGGCTGTGGCCCCGGGCACCTCGCGAACCGGCTGGCCCGCGATCACGGCCTTAGCGTGACAGGACTCGACCTCGACCCGGCGATGATCGAGCGAGCCCGCGCCAACGCCGAGCCGGCGGTTGCCGCCGAGTGCCAGCCAACCTTCGTCGTCGGTGGCGTCGCCGCGCTGCCGTTCCCGGACGGCTCGTTCGACCTCGTCGTGAGCACCCTCTCGATGCACCACTGGGCAGACCCGACCGCCGGCCAGGCCGAGATCGGCCGTGTCTTGCGCCCCGGCGGCCGGGCCCTCATCTGGGACATCCGACCGGGCGTCGTGCCCCTCCACCGCCAGCAGCCCGATCCGCTCGACAGCATCGCGGGCTCGCCCCTCCACCTCGCGAGCGCGACGCCGTGGCGCTGGCCGTGGCGGCTCGCGTTCACCCAGCGGATCGAGCTCGTCGCCGCGGACGGCCCGGCGGGTACGGCCGGGACCGAGCTACTTGGACGACCCCCGACCAACGGCTGATCCAGGCTCTGCTGGCGCAGCAGAATGTCGCTCCTCGCTCCGGAGCTCGCCGATGGTCGGACGCCCGGCCGCCTCATGGGCTGCTGCCTTCAGCAGGACCAGCTCATGGAGACGAGCGCCCGTCGCCATGGGGATGCCGGTTGTGGCCGGGTTCGTTCGCTTGGTGGGCCCGAAGGGCGGGGCCGCCCGACAGGGCGCATCGCGGTTGCCCTGAGCGGTCGCGCCTTGGCTCGTCAAATCAATCGCGCGCAGCAGGCGCTCCCAAAACCCCGATCGCCACCGCGAGGTCGGCCACGTCCGGTCCGTCTCGCCCTTCAGGCGGCGAAGGTAGACGGTCGTGACCGCGAGGCTCGAATGGTCGAGGAACGCGCTGACCGCCTCGACCGATGCCCCGGCATCCCTGCGGAGCGTCGCCTCGGTGTGGCGGAGGACGTGCAACCCAGTCGGGGCGAGGCCGGCTGCCCGGAGGTATCTGCGGAACCTTGAGTAGACGGTACTGCTCGTGATGCCCTGCGCACTGGCTCCGGCCTGCAAGAGCGGCCGCCTCGGGGTCCATCGTCGCCAGCTCCTTGCCGACATCGGCCAGCGTCCGGCGATCGCGTCGTAGGCAGGCCTCGGGAGCTCGCGGCGGCCCCGCTTCCCACCCTTGCCTCGGTACGAATTGAAGACCGTCTCCCCCTCGATGGAGATGTCCACCGCCCGCAGCCCGATCACCTCGGCCCGTCGGCGGCCCATGAGGACAAGGATCAGCAGGATCGCGCGGTTCTGACGGCCACGCACGGTGTCGGGCACGACGGCGAGGAGGCGGCGCACCTCATCCGCGCTGTACCCCCGGGCGACCGAGGGGACGGTCCTCGGGCGTTCGAGGGCGTCGCAGGGGTTGGCGGTTAGGAGACCTATCCGGATCGTGAAGCGGTATAACGACGAGAGACAGGCGATCCGGGCTAAGGCGTCCTCGTCGTCGCCAAGAAGTTCCCGACCGGCTACGACAGCCGCTCCTCCACACGATGTTCGTCGACAAGGTCCTTGTGGGGCAAGCTGGCTCGGCGAACCCACACCTCGTCGCCCAGGCCCGCGCCAACCCTTTCGAGAACTTCCGGCTCGTCTTCGCCGACATCTTCGGCCGCATCCTGGACGACCCCACGTTCCAAGCAGTCGTGATGGACCACTACCTGCAGCGGGTGTTCGAGCAAGCGAGGCTGACCTCAGTCGACGGGCCGCAGTAGACCGAAGGTCACGACCCCACATGCGACCGCCGGCGAGTCATCCGACCGGGGGCTCGTCCGGCTGGAGTTGTTGCGGGTCACGGCACGATCCGGGGAGCTATTGAGGTGGAGTTCAGGCTTGCCGACCGAGACCGAGCGTTCCTTCGTAAACTGGCACGTTTCGGGCACCTGAACCACGTCGCAACGGCGTAGGCGCTCAGGAGCGCCTACGCCGTTGCCTCAGGGTGGCGCGCCGCGCCGCGGCTGGCCTATGGGGCCTTTGCCTACGGACCGATCGGCCACGGCGATCGCGTGGCTGTTCCCGAGTCTTTGCACGGAGCCCCGACCAACGCGAGACGGCTACGTGCCAGGCGGCCGATAGGCGACCGGGCGCGCCACCGCAGCGTCGATCTCGGCTGTGGTCAGGAGCACAACGGTCTTCATGTTGACTGCGCCCGACGCACCGACCGCGAGGCTGATCGCAGCAGCGTCGACGTTGCTCGGCGCGTCGATGATGAGGTACACGTCATGCTCGCCGAAGGCGAAGTAGCACGCCTCCAGCTTGCCGCCCAGACTCTCAACCATCTTCGTTGTCGCCGTGATGCGGCTGCTGCCGCCCTCTTTGAGCAAACCCTTGAGCCCATCCGGCGTGAACGAAACCTGCCACAGGTACTTGCCCATCACGGCCTCCTTGCTCAGTCTCCCGCCGCTACAGCCGCTCCCCGATCGCCTGCGCCTGCAGGAAGAAGAGCAGGTAGTCGGGCCACCCGCCTTCGGAGGATGTCCCGCTCGTCGTAGAACTTCGGTGAGGGCCTCCGAGGCTGAATGATATAGATGAGTGATAGCGGCTTTCCCTCTCCCTTGGGCAGTCCCGCCGCCCGCCGGAGCGCGACGGTGAGCGCGGCAGCTCCCAGAAGCCCTTGGCCCGGCGGAACTGCGCTTCGGCCGCGAGCATGCCGGCTGCGGCCCAGCGGAGGGCCATCTCGCCCGACTCCGGGTACTTCACCCGCGTCGCGTGGTCGCGCACGATCTTGATCATCGACCACACCTGGGTTGGTCGACACGAGCGTGCGCCGAAGCTTGCCCGTCACGTCGGGGCGATTGATCGTGTGAGGGTGTCGGCGAGCCCCTCGCGAAGCGACGCAGCGGCGCCCGGGCGCTGGTGAGCGAGACCTCGGGCGATCGCGGGCAGGGCCACCTTCGCCTCGCGCGGGATCGGGCTGTGAACCGCCCTGACTTTGGTGGTGTTCTCGTCGTCCTCGCTGGTCTCACAAGGCCAGTGCGTCGACCGGTCGTGACAGGTTCTATGGCACGACGCCCGACTTACCAACCGACCGGGACGCGCAAGCAGGTGCCACCTACATTGCTGCCAGGTTTCTAGGTAGACAAGCGTGCTAGCATCTGTTGAGTTGCTCGTCTGGATCTACGTCGATGTCTCACGCAGGCAGACCGAAGCTACCGCCCTAGCTGCCGAACGGGCTACCGACGATGACCTCGCCGCAATGCGCCGAGAGTTCGACGCGCTCAGCCAGTCGGTCGGCGGCAGTAGGCGAACACCACGCACCACGTCGCCTTCCATGACGTGATCCTGCGTGCCACCCACTACCGGCTCTTCCTGCAGCTCATCGACCAGATGCGCGAGGTGCTCGTGTTCACCCGCACGGTCAGCGTCACCACCAGCCCGGATCGAGTTCCCGAGTCTCAGCAGGGGCACGGCGCCGTCTTCGAAGCGATCCGGGCCTGCTCACCGGAACGCGCCCGGCAGGCGATGGCGAACCACTTGGGCTGTGCGGAGCGCGTGGACGTGACTGAGGGCCTGTGGCCGAATGTTTGAGCCTGAGCGTAACGTCCGAGGTGGCGGGCCATCCTCGGACGCCCAATCCGACACGCGGCCCTCGTGCTCAGGGATTTCGGCCACAGGCCCTGAGTATCGCGGCGCCCATACGGCGGGGGCCGGCGTGTGCCGGCGGCCGAGCGAGCGTGATCGAGCGCGACCTCGGCACGCGCGGGCCGAGGAGTCGAGTCTGCGGGCGCCTCCGTCCGGCGCTCGGAATCACACAGGGTGCCAGTGAGCGTAGTAGGTCCGGTTCCACCACTCATCGCGATCCGGTCTAGATTTCGTCTCATTCACAGAGGAGGATCTACTGATGGCAACCAGAAAAAGCGTGCCCAACTGTCGCCTGTATGCGGCGGCAGCCGTGTCACTCGCGTTGGTAACCGCAGCATGCGCGGCGCCTGCCGCCAGTACCGCACCTGCCGCCAGTACCGCACCCACATCTTCGGCGTCCGCCTCTGCCGCCGCTGCCAGTACCGCACCGTCGTCTTCCAGTAGCGCCGCGGCCGCAACCTGCAATCAGACCGAGCAGACGCCTGGCGTCACCGCGACGACGATCACCTTGGGCAACACTCTGCCTCTGACGGGCTCCGCTGCGACGTCGGGTCAAGGTGCGTTGGCAGGGATGAAGGCGTACTTCGACTACGTGAATGCCCATGGAGGAGTCCAGGGGCGCCAGATCAACTTTACCTCCCTCGATGACGAGTACAAACCCGCCGTCGCGCAACAGCAGGCGCGGCTGCTCGTCCAGCAGAACAACATCTTCGCGTGGGTCGGCGGGTATGGGACGCCGACATTCCTGGCCGTCGAGCCGTTCCTGATGGGCGAGAATGTCCCCGCGATCGCGCCTTCTGCGGAGTCCGATACGCTTGGCACCATGTCGACCCCGAACATGTATGCGACGTTCGTCAACTACACCACGCAGTACGAGATCGAGACCAAGTACATCATCGGGCAATATCACCCCAAGTCATATGCCCTCATCGGCGTGGCGGGCAACACAGGGGACGCCGCGCTCAAGGGAATGCAGCTCGCGGTCGGAAGCGGCGTGACAATCAAGTACATCCCAGAGACGCCTGGCAACCCGAACCTGACTCCGATCGCAACCACCCTCAAGGAAGCGAACGCTGACTGGGTCTTCATCATCCTCACCGCGGCTGACACGGGCCAGCTGCTGGGAGCTATGCAGCGGATCGGGTACACCCCGCATCTGGCCGGCAATCAGATCATGGCTGACAACTCGTTTATCCAGCCTTTCAAGGACGTCGCCAACGAGATGGTCGTGTCGACCCTGACAGCTGACCTTAACAGCAGCGCTCCTGCCGTGCAGCAGTTTGTGAGGGACTTCCAGGCCGCGACCGGGCAGGCTCCAACTACCAACAACGCGCTGGGATGGGCGCAGGCCGAGGTGGGGGTGCAGGCCCTCAAGACTGCACCCGCACTGACTCGCTCCTGCCTCTACTCAGCCCTCAACCAGATGACGGACTTCCAGACAGGCTTGATTCCTCCGGTCACATTCGGCCCCACGAATCGGCAAGGAGTTGACGCGATCGGCATGGAGCAGATCGTGAACGGTAAGCTTGTTCCATTGTTGCCGACGTTCGTGTCGCTGAAGGATTTGGAATAGAGACCGAGGGCACCAAGGACCCGCGCCGGCCGTCGGGGATGGATGCTGATCGACATCCGATGGCCTTGACGGGATGCCTGACAAGGGTCACCCGTACGCAAAGGCATCTAGTGCCCTATGCCGCAACGTCGCTGTCTCGGGCGGCGGGGTGATGGGAGAACGCGCAATTCTCACGGGTTTGCCAACAGGCCTGGCGATGGTTAGCGTCCCACGTCGGTGCACGAAATGGGGTAGAGCGTGCGAGAGGTTGGCAGGCGAACACGCCCCACGGCGGGCGAGCGATGATAGCGATCACCCGTGCATTGGTGCTAACTGGCGTCGCCCAGCGTACCGGAGGTGCGCTGGCCACGATGTCGACCTTCCTGCCCCAAGCATCGAGATAGGGTGCGCAGACGGATGCTGTTTCCGAGTTCGGTTGTGGCGTGCGGCACGGCTGAAGGCCCTTTGTGCTGTGGTTTCACCAGCAGGCGCCCAATGATCTTCTGGCACTGCTCATGACCCTATCTGGGGCTGTCCAAGTCACGCTGGCCGGTCTTGAAACCGGAGCGCTGTATGCCTTCTTCTTGATCGGGGTCCTTCTTGTCTATCAGGTGAGCAAGCAGATCAACTTCTCGTATGGCCAGATGGGAATGGTGGCAGCGTTCGGTAGTTGGTGGCTGTACAGCGACATCGGCCTACCGGTCGCAGTGGCCGTCATCGTCGGCATCGCGACGTCCATCATCGTGGCCGGGTTGACCGAAGTACTGATCATCCGTCGCATCCCGGAGAAGCGGGTCGGCTATGATTTGGTGGTTACACTTGGCGTTCTGCTCCTCTTGACGGCCGGGGCCCAGGTTATCTTCGGCACGTCTTCACAGAGCTACTTGGATCTCTTGAGTTCGTCTCGTGTGGTTCTCTCTGGAGTGTTCATCAACGGCAACGATGTGCTGGTCGTGGTGATCGGGGTCGCCGCCGTCATCGCAACAAGGATCGCCTTGGATAGAACGGGGGCTGGTCTGTCCCTCAGGGCATCCGCGGAGAACGCGGCTGTCGCCCGCAGCGTCGGGATCAACGTCACGCGGCTGAGAACCACGATCTGGGTCATCTCTGGGTTGATTGCTGCGGTGAGCGGCATCTTGCTCGGCAGCAGGCTGTCCGTTGATCCTTTCTACATGACACCGTTTCTGATCAACACGTTCATCGCCGGCATGATCGGCGGGATGGATCGCTTCTGGCCGCCCATCATCGCGGCGTTCGGGCTCGGCGTATATGACTCGTGGGCGATGTTCGTGTTCGGGCCGAACGGGGACGCGCCCGCGGTGTTCGTGCTCGCGCTCGTGATCCTCAGTGCAGCGCCGAGGCGTTTCGTCGAGGAGCGGTATGAGGCGCGGGCATGACTGATGCACCGCTTGCCGACGAGACAGAGGCACAGAAGGCCGAGGCAGCGATGGGAGGGGCAACCAGCTTCCGGACGCGGAGGTGGAGGCTGCTTGAGGCGGTATTGCTTCTTGGGCTGGTCACTGCGCTGTACGGGGGTCTGAGTGCGTACTGGCTTGTCATTGTGGCCCAAGTCTGCTTGTATACCGTCGCGACGATGGGGCTCGACATCCTGTTCGGGCGGACTGGGCAGCTCTCGCTCTCGCATGCGAGCTTCTTCGGGCTCGGAGCCTACGTGGCTGCCCTTGCGTCGGCCCACGGGATCTCCTACGGTCTGCAATTGGCCATCGTGCTGTTGATCGCCGTTCTTGCGGGCGCGATCGTGGCGGTACCCACGCTTCGGCTGTCCGGCATGAGACTGGCTCTGGTGACGCTCCTGTTCGGTCAAGTGCTCCAGTGGTTCCTTATCACAGAGGTGAGCATCACAGGCGGCTCCGAAGGCATGACCGTCACCCCGTTGAGTATCGCGGGGTTCAACACGGGCGAGCCGCACGTCGCATTCGTCGTCAGCCTAGCCTTGGCGTTGGTAGCGACTGTCGTCACCGCACAGCTCTCCCGGACTCAGGCCGGCCGTCGAATGCTCGCAGTGAGAGACTCGGAACTCGCCGCCAGCGCCTGTGGGATCGACCTCCCGCGGACCAAGATCCAGGCGTTTATCTTGGCTGCAATCTACGCGGGCTTCGCTGGTTGGCTCTACGCGTACGTCGTCGGCTTCGTTGCGCCAGACACGTTCAGTCTCTTTCCTTCGGCCTACTTTCTCGTGGCCGTGATACTCGGTGGAGCCGGAACCGTGCTGGGCTCGTGGCTTGGCGGAGCGTACATTGTGCTCGCACCACAGCTCTTCGCCATCGCTGGGCAGCCCAACCTGTTTGCGATTCTGGGTGGTGCTCTTCTCATCGTGGTGGCGCTCTTGATGCCGGGAGGCCTCGCCGGCGGTATCTCCGCGCTTCAGCGGCGCGCGCTCTCCCTTCAGGTGCGACAGCCGGCGGGCCCGAATGGACGCTAACGTCAACACGGTGAACGCGGGCAGGCTGGAGCTACGAGCTGTTAGCGTCAGGTACGGCGCTCTGACGGCCCTCGAGGAAGTGAGCATCGACTTCCCGACAGGGGTGATTTGCGGCCTTATCGGACCGAACGGCGCTGGCAAGACCACGTTGTTGAATGCAGTGTCCGGGTTCACCCAGGTTTCAGCTGGGTCCATCGTTGTCGGCGACGTGGACATCGCGCGGTTTGATATCCGAGAGCGGGTCGCTCTGGGCGTCGTACGCGGGTTCCAGACCCCGCGCTTGCTGGAGCAGGAGACGGTCCGAACGAACGTGGCCGTTGGATGCGAACCACTCGGGCATCCAAGCGTGGTGGTCCAGCTCGCGAACTTGCCCGCGCAGCGACGCGCGGAGGCCAGAGACGCGCTCTATGTCGACGAGGCGCTCGGGTTGCTGGATCTACAGGAGGTCGCGTCGCGTCGGGTCGATCAGCTGCCCTTCGCGACGCGGCGACTGGTCGAGGTCGCGCGTGTCCTGGTGGCTCGCCCCAGGATCGTCCTTCTCGATGAACCGGCCGCTGGTCTGGATGCGGACGACCGGGATGCGCTTGCAACAGTCATACGGCGCGTCCACGATGAACGTGCCATGACAGTTGTCATCGTCGAGCACAACGTCGAGTTCGTGCGCCTCCTATGTCAGCATGTCGTGGCGCTCGACTACGGACGAGTGATAAGCCGTGGTGATGCCGACGCTGTGCTGGCGGATGAAGCAGTAAGGCTCGCCTACTTCGGTGTGTCGCACAATGTTGCGAGTTAGCGACCTGAGGGCCTGGTACGGGTCCACGCAGGCGCTCTTCGGGGTCGACTTCAGCGTCGACACGGGCGGAGCTATTGCGCTCGTGGGGACGAATGGGGCAGGCAAGAGTACCACCGTCAGAGCCATCGCGGGTATTGTGCGAGCCGAAGGCCAGATAGAGCTGAACGGCATTGATCTTGGGAAGGTGCCAGCACACCTGCGTGCGAAGATGCACGGGGTCGCGGTCGTCCATGAGGGCAGAGGCCTGTTCTACCGGATGTCGGTGCGAGAGAACATCGTGGTCGGAGCTCCGCGACCGGCTGCGGATGCTGTGGATGAGGTGCTCGAGCTTTTTCCCGATCTGCGTGCCAGGATGGACGAGCGCGTGGCCAACCTGTCAGGGGGCCAGCAGCAGTTTGTCGCCCTCGCACGAGCCGTTGCGAGACGTCCCTCGCTCCTCTTGCTCGATGAGCCGGCGCTGGGCCTAGCACCCGTGCTGGCCGACGAGATCTACGAGTACCTCGGCAGGATCCGGGCGCTGGGCATGACGATGGTGCTGGTCGAGCAGAGCGTGCTGCGCGCGCGCGCGTTCGCAACGAGGCTCGTCCTGCTGAGTGGCGGACGCTCGCGACAAGCGGTGGACAGCAGCGACGACGATGCAGTCGCGGAATTGATGAGCGCAACGTTCAGGGCAACCGGTACGGGTGCCGGTGTCGCAAGCTCCGGGAGCGCTACGCATGCGACCCGATGAGCAATGGCCACAAGGTCGCACGCGTTACTGGCCCTGTAAGTCGTGGAAAGAGCGGCCATGACAGAGCTGACACAGATCCTGTTCCGCAACGCGGCTGTTCTTGATCCCGAGCAAGGCGAACTCGTGCCGGATCGGTCGGTCCTGGTCCAGGGTGATCGGATTGTGGAGGTCGGCGGCCCGGAGCTACGCGGGAGCGATCCGATCGTGATCGACGTGCGGGGTCGGACGCTGATGCCGGGCCTGATTGACGGCCATGTCCACGTGACTGCGGTGACGGCCGACCTCGCCGCATTGGCCGAATGGTCGCCTGCCTACGTGACGGCCCGGGCTGCGGCCGTGCTTGCCGGGATGCTCCACCGCGGCTTCACGACCGTGCGCGACGCTGGAGGTGCCGACTACGGTTTGGCCGCCGCGATCAATGAAGGGTACCTGGACGGGCCACGCCTCATCTTCGGGGGCAAGGCCCTCAGCCAGACCGGAGGCCACGGTGACTTGCGGAGCCGCGGCCGCGAAGACGCCGGCACGTATCCGTGTGGGCCCGGCATCAGCGTCGTGTGTGACGGCGTGCCGGAGGTCAGGCGCGTGGCGCGCGAGCAGGTACGACGCGGTGCCCACCACCTCAAGGTGATGCTGAGCGGCGGGATCGCTTCACCCACCGACCGCATCGACTCGATCCAGTTCTCGGCCGAAGAGATCCGAGCCATCGTCGAGGAGGCGCAGTCCGCCAACATCTACGTCTGCGGCCACGCGTACACCTCGCCGGCGATCAACCGCGGTCTGGCAGCCGGCGTTCGCTCGATCGAGCACGGCAACTCGATGGACGAGAGTTCGATTCCGCTATTCAAAGAGAAGGCGGCCTTCTACGTCCCCACCCTGACCACCTATGCGGTGCTGGCAACGGAGGGTCGCGCGAACGGCCTACCCGAGGAGAGCTACGGGAAGGTTGCTGGGGTGCTCGAGGCCGGCATGCATGCCCTCGAGCTCGCGCACCGAGCGGGCCTCCCCATCGTGTATGGCACTGACCTACTCGGTGGGATGCACGAACACCAGCTCTTGGAGTTCCGCCTGCGCGCCGAAGTGCAGCCGCCCGCCGACATCCTCAGGGCAGCGACGACACAGGCCGCGCGGCTGCTGCAGATGGAGGGTGCGATCGGCGTTGTGGCGCCGCAGGCGTACGCCGATCTGTTGGTCGTCGACGGCGACCCGCTGTGCGACATCGGCATCCTGACGGATCCGGACCGGAAGCTGAAGCTCATCATGTCGAGGGGCCGCATCGTCAAGAACGATCTCCAGTGACGGCACGGCTGGGCTCCGCAGCAGAAGGCGATCGGATGGAACGACCCTGGTGGGTCGTGGCCGATGATCCGCAACCCGAGGCCATGGCCGGTCCGATCCTCGGAGCGGGAGAAGAAGACTCTGCGCCGTCGGATCGGCCCTTTTTCTTCGCGTGTGCTGCACTCCAGATCCCATTCGGGTTAGTCGTGAACCGGATCGGCCGCAAGCGGCTGACCGCGGCGCCGTGCCGTCAACCCCTTGTCCGGAAGGACCTCTGGACCGATGCCGGCCCAGAGTCCGGCTCGTATGAGCCGGACGCGAAAGAGCTTAGGGCCTGCCTCGAAAATAGGTTCGGAGGCGAGCCGCCGAACCTATTTTCCTTTCCGACGCGATCGGGCCCGCGGCCCGCGTGCATCTGTGGCCGAAATCCCTGAGCACGAGGGCCGCGTGTCGGATTGGGCGTCCGAGGATGGCCCGCCACCTCGGACGCCACGCTCAGGCTCAAACATTCGGCCACAGGCCCTTAGGCGACAACGGGGCAGGAGACCGTGCCGATGCCGACGACGGTCAAGTCCGGGTCGTGGCGTAACAGCGCGTCATCCTCGCGCTTGAGTTAATGCTGAACGCGACGTCGTGGTGGAGCCCGACCTCGGAATCGAAGCTGGGCGGCGGACCCCGACGCTCCGTCGGAAGCGACGGGCCGGGCGGGCGCTCGCCGGGCTTGCCCCGGTCCGTCGAGGGTGTCACCAGGCGCTGGCTCTGCCTCGATGAGCCCGCCCGGGATGCCGACGGTGACTGCCCGATCCACACCGTGAGCGCGTTCAGGTTTGTCCCCAACCCGCCATTGGGGAGCCGCGGGCGTGTCTGCGCTTGCCTCGGCTTCGCTGACGCGGAGGTCTTCGACGTCCACATCGACAGCTGACCCGTGAACCCCCTAGAGGCGCTCGCGGTCGTCGCGGCCGGCGTCGCTGCGGGCACGATCAACACGATCGTCGGGTCGGGCTCCCTCGTGACGTTCCCGATGCTCCTCTTCTTCGGCTTCCCACCCCTGGTGGCGAACGTCTCCAACACGGTCGGCCTCGTCCCGGGCTCGGCGAGCGGGGTGGTCGGCTACAGGCGTG
>Ga0209538_1000799_pt1 | contig 17583 bp, 16 predicted proteins | sample BarGraNGADG00211_2_FD_184492 | JGI IMG/M metagenome (GOLD analysis project Ga0209538, IMG submission 184492) | Arctic peat soil microbial communities from Barrow, Alaska - Barrow Graham LP Ref core NGADG0004-211 (SPAdes) (version 2) | ecosystem: Environmental > Terrestrial > Soil > Wetlands >... | reverse complement strand
TCTGCCGTTGGGGTGCCCGATGACGCCGGAGAAGAGGAGCCAAATGGACGACGAGCGGACTACGGGGTTCGGTGCCGATGACGCCGACGACGGTGCCGAGGAGCTCGGCGCCGCGCCGCCGGCCGAGCCGATCGACCTCGACGCCGACCAGGCCGCGGACGCAGCGGCGCTCCAGGACTTCTGGGAGGCGGCCCGGATGCGGACCGGCATCACCCGCACCGCCGTCGTGACCGGGATGAGCGCCGAGGCGACGCTCCCGCCGCCGGCGTGGTCCTTCGGGGACAACCCCGAGCTGGCGGACCAGCTGCTGGACCTCGTTCTTGCGGGCACCAAGACGGCCACCGCGACCTCGCTCGCCGAGCTCGAGCAGGCCGGGGAGCCGGTCCCACAACCGGGCGATCTCGCGATCGTGCTCGACGGCGCCGGTCACCCCCGGGCGCTCATCCGCACCACCGATGTGCAGGCGCTGGCCTTCCGGGACGTGACCGAGGAGCAGGCCGCTGCCGAGGGTGAGGACGACAGGTCGTTGGCGAGCTGGCGCCGCGAGCACGAGAGGTACTTCCGGCGCGTGCTCGCCGGTGGGGCAGCGGAGTTCTCCGAGGATCTACCGGTCGCGATGGAGACCTTCGAGCTGCTGTATCCCTGATCCGCGGTATCGCTGAGCCCAGCCGGGAGAAAAGCCCGCCATGCAAGACAACCTGTCCCGCCAGATGGACGGACGGCTAGGGTCGGAGCCATGACACGGAACGTGCGCCTCGCCGTCGTCCGCGGTGACGGCATCGGGACCGAGGTGGTCGAAGAGGGCCTCAAGGTGCTCGACGCCGCCCTGGGTGCCGACGTCACCGTCAGCACGACGGAGATGGAGCTCGGTGCCCGCCGCTGGCACGCGACCGGCGAGACGCTCACCGCCGAGGACCTGGCGACGATCCGTCAGCACGACGTGATCCTGCTCGGGGCCGTCGGGGACCCGGGTGTCCCGTCCGGCGTCCTGGAGCGCGGGCTGCTGCTCCGGCTGCGCTTCGAGCTGGACCACTACGTCAATCTGCGCCCCGGCAAGCTCTACCCCGGCGTGCGCTCACCGCTCGCCGACCCCGGAGCGATCGACTTCGTCGTCGTGCGGGAGGGCACCGAGGGGCCGTACGTCGGCAACGGCGGCTCCATCCGCAAGGGCACGCCGCACGAGGTCGCCAACGAGGTCAGTGTCAACACCGCCTTCGGCATCGAGCGTGTGGTCCGCGACGCCTACACCCGGGCAGCGGCTCGGCCCCGCAAGCACCTCACGCTCGTGCACAAGCACAACGTGCTGGTGCACGCCGGCGACCTGTGGCTCCGCACCGTCGAGGCGATGAACCCCGAGTTCCCGGACGTCACCATCGACTACCTGCACGTCGACGCGGCGACCATCTTCATGGTCACCAAGCCGTCCCGGTTCGACGTGATCGTCACCGACAACTTGTTCGGCGACATCCTGACCGACCTGGCCGGCGCCGTCGTCGGCGGGATCGGCCTGGCCGCCTCCGGGAACATCAACCCGGACCGCAGCACGCCCTCGATGTTCGAGCCGGTGCACGGCTCCGCGCCGGACATCGCGGGCCAGGGCAAGGCCGACCCGACGGCCACCATCCTGAGTGTCGCCATGATGCTGGACCACCTCGGCCTGCCCGACGCCGCGGCAACCGTCGAGGCCGCCGTCGCCGCCGACCTGGCCGACCGGGGGGACCGAGTACGGTCGACGGCCGACGTGGGCTCGGAGATCGCCGCACGCATCAGCTGAGACCTTCCCCAACCCGGTCGGCCGTCACCTCGCCGAAGGACCGAGCCCGGCTCGGTCACCGCCTTGGTGAAGGGACCCGACATGAGCAGCACCGCAGCACCCGCCAGCACACCCACGATCGCTGACACCTTCGCGCGCCACCTGACGACGACGCCGTCCCCGCCGTCCGAACGCGCGCGCCTCATGGTGGATCCCGGCTTCGGCAGGGTGTTCACCGACCACATGGCCCTGATCGACTGGACGGCCGATGCCGGCTGGACCGGCCACCGCGTCGTCCCGCGCGCCCCTCTGCAGATGGACCCCGCGGCCGCCGTCCTGCACTACGGCCAGGAGATCTTCGAGGGAATCAAGGCGTTTCGGCACGCGGACGGCTCGGTGTGGACCTTCCGACCCGAGGCGAACGCGGCGCGGTTCGTCGTGTCCGCCCGGCGGATGGCGATGCCGGAGCTGTCGTCGGCCGACTTCCTCGGCTCGCTCGAGGCCCTCGTGCGGGTGGATGCCGACTGGGTGCCGGACAGCGACGAGGCGAGCCTGTACCTGCGGCCGTTCATGTTCGCGTCCGAGGCGTTCCTCGGGGTGCGGCCGGCACGTGCGATGGCCTACGTGCTGATCGCGTCCCCGGTGGGCCCGTACTTCTCCGGCGGGGTCCGGCCCGCGCCCATCTGGGTGGCCGAGGACCTGCGGCGCGCCGGACCGGGCGGAACGGGCGCGGCCAAGTGCGGCGGGAACTACGCCGCGAGCCTGCTGTCCCAGCAGGAGGCGTACGCCGAGGGTTGCGAGCAGGTGTGTTTCCTCGACGCAGCGACGGGGACGAACCTCGAGGAGCTCGGCGGGATGAACGTGTTCGTCGTGCTCGACGACGGCTCAGCAGCCACGCCGCGGCTCACCGGGACGCTCCTGGAAGGCATCACTCGCGCATCTGTGATCACACTGCTGCGCGACGGCGGGCACGACGTCGTCGAGCGTGACGTCTCTCTTGCGGAAGTCCGTTCCGGACTGGCCGACGGGCGGGTCGTCGAGGCGTTCGCGTGCGGTACGGGCGCTGCGGTGAGCCCGATCGGACGTCTGGTTGGGGAGGGCTTCGACCTGACCGTCGCCGACGGCGAGACGGGACCGGTCACCGCTGCGGTGCGCTGTCAGCTGACCGACATCCAGTACGGGCGGGCCGAGGACCGCCACGGCTGGATGCGTCGGTTGGTCTGAGGCATGGAAGTGGTCCGACGCAGCGCGGGTCACCACCGGTAACGTCAGACCGGGCTCTCGGGGCGCAGACGCCCCTCGCGAAGGGAACGACATGAGCACGACCGCACACGCAACTACGGCTGCCGCCTTCGAACGCCGGCTCACCCACACACCGTGCAGCGCCGCCGAGCGCGCCCGGCTGATCGACTCGCCGGTGTTCGGCACGGTGTTCACCGACCACATGGCCCACGTCACGTGGACGGCCGACGTCGGGTGGCAGGACCGCAGGATCGAGCCGCACGGCCCGATCCTGCTGGACCCGGCCGCCGCCGTGCTGCACTACGGCCAGGAGGTCTTCGAGGGCCTCAAGGCATACCGGCACGCCGACGGTTCCGTGTGGACCTTCCGGCCGTGGGCCAACGCGGCCCGGTTCGCGGCGTCGGGCCGGCGCCTTGCCCTGCCCGAGCTGCCGGCCGAGGACTTCCTCGGGTCCATCGAGGCTCTGGTGTCCGTTGACGTGGAGTGGGTGCCGGGCGTTGACGAGACCAGCCTGTACCTGCGGCCCTTCATGTTCGCGTCCGAGGCGTTCCTTGGTGTGCGTCCTGCGCGCGGTGTGGACTACCTGCTGATCGCCGGGCCCGTTGGCCCGTACTTCGCCGGTGGGGTCAGGCCGGTGTCCATCTGGGTGTCCCAGGACTACAACCGTTCCGGCCCCGGTGGCACGGGCGCGGCCAAGTGCGGCGGCAACTACGCCGCGAGCCTGCTGCCCCAGATGGAGGCGTACGAGCGCGGGTGCGAGCAGGTGTGCTTCCTTGACGCGGCGACCGGGACCCAGCTCGAGGAGCTCGGCGGGATGAACATCTTCGTCGTGTTCGCCGACGGTCGGGTGGCAACGCCTGCGCTCACCGGCTCGATCCTCGAGGGTGTGACCAGGTCCTCCATCATCACGCTGCTCCGCGAAGAGGGGCGCGAGGTGGAAGAGACCTCGGTACGCCTTGACGCCATCCGGACGGGCATCGCATCCGGTGCGGTCGCCGAGGTGTTCGCGTGCGGGACGGCGGCCGTGGTCACCCCTGTCGGTCGGCTGGCGGGGGAGGACTTCGACCTCACGGTGGGCGACGGCGGGACCGGTGCGGTGACCGCTGCGGTGCGTGCGCGGCTGACGGACATCCAGTACGGCCGCGCCGCCGACCCGCACGGGTGGCTGTACCGGCTGGCCTGAGCCGTCGTCGACGTAGCGGCGCTACCACCAGAGCGAGGTGTCGTCAGGCCGAGATCGGCATCTCTTCGCGGGAGCACGCCGGCAGCGTGGGGTCGAGCTTGACCAGGACGCTCTCGCCGTCGTCGCCGGTGACCAGGACGGCCCGCGCGCCGCATACGCACAGCCAGGTGGGCCACCCGTCGTCGAAGTACACGCAGTCGTGCTTCATGCCACCGACGGTAGCCGCGGGGACCGACACGGCCGTGGAACCTGGCTCGGCGTGCCGCGGATCACCACGCGATGGCGACGGTGTCCCGCGCGATCTCGCGGAGCTCGGCGCCGCCGGCTCAAGGTTGCGTCGCCGGTGAACAGGTAGGCGTAGCGGGTCAGCGCCTCACCACGGTCGCGGGCCAGCACGACGAGGGCCCGGTCACGTGGGTTGTCGCCCATGGTGGGTCCTCTCTGGTCGGCGGGTGCTCGTGTGATGTGGCTGGCGTCCGGTGCGGGCTCTTCGGGGCCGCGCTCACCACCTCAACGGGCGGCACGACGGAAACGTTGTAGTGGATCGGCGGCTCGGCGCGCGGGCTTGAGCGACGGTACCAACGCCGTGCCTGACGACCGCCTATCGTCGGTCGCCAGGGCGACCGTTCGGGTTCGCCCTCGGGGGCCACTTACGCGGCGGAGGGTGAGCGGGCTAGGAGAATGGATGCAGAACATCTGGAACTGGTGCACCCCGGAGTGCACCCTGTGAAGCGATCGGGAGGCTCGGCACCTCGTCGCTACGTGCCGGTCACGCCAGGTAGCCCTCTCTGGAGAGCGATCGTGTCGACGCTGGCCGTTGTCAACGTGGCAACGCCGGTGGGGCAGCGACTCGCTGGAGAGGGACGATGGCAGGCGGCGCGTCGCGAGGCTTCGGAGTTTGTCCGCGATGCCTGGGGGCCCGAGCCGATCCCAGAGACACGGCTGGAGCAACGCAACTTCCTGCACGGCTCGCTCGTCGTGGGCTTCTTCGCTCTCGCACTGCCATCGGTGATCGCGTTCGGGGCCGGGACCGCAAGTGGTACCGGCTGGCTATGAACAGCGGGTGCTCTCGCGCTCGGCCTCGCCGCGTTCCCACTCGGCCTCGATGTCCCTCTTGTGGCGCGGGGCTTCTTCGCCAACCTTGATTTCCACCGATGGAATCGGGCTGGTCGGCCCAGCCGATGGGAGTTCGATGCGCGCTCTCAACCGCGACCGGGGGATCTGATCTTGGCGCTCGTCCTGGGAGTGGTCCTCGCCTGGTTCTTCGTCAAGCTCGCCCTCGGCTGAGGTCGCCGCCTTCCCTACGGTCCCGTAGGTATGGCATGATCCCCCCGTGGCCCTGTTCAGCCTGATTATCAGCTAGCGCGCCCGGCACACCCGCCGAGCGCGCAGACCTCCCGTGACCTCGGGGGGTCTTTTTGTTGGTCCGGGCACCACCCACCGCCCGCCGCCTCAGCGCACCACCCGCCCCACGCGTCGTCGGGCACGCCGCCCGACGGAGCCGACCGGAGAAGAGACAGACCTGTGGACACCACCTTCGACGTCTACGACACGACCCTGCGCGACGGCGCGCAGCAGGAGGGCATGAACTTGTCCGTGCTGGACAAGCTCGCCATCGCCCCCCTGCTGGACGAGCTGGGCGTGGGCTTCATCGAGGGTGGCTGGCCTGGCGCGATCCCCAAGGACACCGAGTTCTTCAAGCGGGCCGCCAAGGAGCTGGACTTCCGCAACGCCGAGCTCGCCGCGTTCGGGTCCACCCGCAAGGCGGGCGTTCGCACCCACGAGGACGCACAGGTCCGGGCCCTGATGGACTCCGAGGCGCCGGTGGTCACGCTCGTGGCCAAGTCCGACATCCGGCACGTCGAGCGGGCCCTGAAGACCACCGGCGAGGAGAACCTCGCGATGATCGCGGACACCATCGCCTACCTGCATGGTGAAGGCCGGCGCGTGGTCCTGGACGCCGAGCACTTCTTCGACGGGTACCGGTTCGACCCCGACTACGCCCTGCGCGCGGTGGTCACCGCTTTCCAGGCGGGCGCTGAGGTCGTCTGCCTGTGCGACACCAACGGCGGCATGCTGCCGGACTGGGTGCACGAGATCGTCACGCGCGTCCGCGCCGAGACCGACGGCCGGATCGGCATGCACGCCCACAACGACTCCGGCTGCGCCGTCGCGAACACCCTCGCGGCGGTGGCCGCCGGCGCCCAGCACGTCCAGGGCACCGTCAACGGCTACGGCGAGCGCACCGGCAACGCCGACCTGGGTGCGGTCATCGCCAACCTGCAGATCAAGCTCGGCCGGTCGGTCCTGGTCGGTGACGGCCTGCGCGACCTCACCCGGATCAGCCACGCGATCAGCGAGATCACCAACATCGCCCCGTTCGCCCGTCAGCCGTACGTGGGCGCCAGCGCCTTCGCGCACAAGGGCGGCCTGCACGCCTCCGCCATCAAGGTGGACCCGGACATGTACCAGCACACCGACCCGCTGATAGTCGGCAACGACATGCGCATGCTGGTCTCGGAGATGGCCGGGCGCGCGTCCATCGAGCTCAAGGGCCGCGAGTTCGGCATCGACCTGACCGGCCAGGGCGAGCTGCTCAGCCGGGTCACCAACCGGGTCAAGGACGCCGAGGCGCAGGGCTACACCTACGACGCCGCCGACGCCTCCTTCGAGCTGATGCTCCGCGAGGAGATGGACGGCAAGCGGCCGGCCTTCTTCTGCACCGAGAGCTGGCGCGTGATCGTGGAGACGGTGCCCGGCAAGCCGCACGAGGCGGGCGCCGAGGCGACGGTCAAGATGCACGTCGGCGGGCAGCGCGCCGTCGCGACCGCCGAGGGCAACGGCCCGGTGAACGCCCTGGACGCCGCGCTGCGCAAGGCCGTCTCGCCCACCTACCCGGAGATCGACCGGTTCGAGCTGATCGACTTCAAGGTGCGGATCCTTGACACCGAGCACGGCACCGACGCGATCACCCGCGTGCTGGTGGAGACCATGGACAACGGCGCGGAGACCACCTGGATGACCGTCGGCGTCGGGCCGAACATCGTCGAGGCCTCCTGGGAGGCCCTCGTGGACGCCATCGTCTACGGGCTGCTGCGGGCGGGCGTACCGAACCGCTCCGAGGTGCCCGACGCCGCCACGACCGACTGCCAGTAGCGTCACCTGCGGCGGGGCGCTCGCCCCGGAAGGAGTCACCATGCCCGACCTGCGATCCCGGACCGTCACCCACGGACGCAACATGGCGGGAGCGCGCGCGCTGCTGCGGGCGACCGGCGTGGCCGCGGCGGACATCGGCAAGCCGATCATCGCGGTAGCGAACAGCTTCACCGAGTTCGTCCCCGGGCACACCCACCTGGCGCCGGTGGGGCGCATCGTCAGCGAGGCGATCCACGCGGCCGGCGGCATCGCTCGGGAGTTCAACACGATCGCGGTCGACGACGGGATCGCGATGGGCCACGGCGGGATGCTCTACTCCCTGCCGAGCCGGGACCTGATCGCGGACAGCGTCGAGTACATGGTCAACGCGCACTGCGCGGACGCCCTGGTCTGCGTGTCCAACTGCGACAAGATCACGCCGGGCATGCTGATGGCCGCGCTGCGGCTGAACATCCCCGCGGTGTTCGTCTCCGGCGGCCCGATGGAGGGCGGCACGGCGGTGCTCGTCGACGGGACCGTCCGGCGCAGGGTGCACCTGATCGACGCGATGGCCGACGCGGTGAGCGACACGGTCTCCGACGCCGACCTGGCGCGTGTGGAGGAGGCCGCGTGCCCGACCTGCGGCTCGTGCTCCGGGATGTTCACCGCCAACTCGATGAACTGCCTGATGGAGGCGCTCGGGCTGGCGCTGCCGGGCAACGGCACCGTGCTGGCCACCCATACCGCGCGTCGGGCGCTGTACGAGGCCGCCGGTGCGACGGCTGTCGAGCTCTGCCGGCGCTGGTACGAGACCGACGACGCGAGCGTGCTGCCGCGTTCCGTTGCGAGCCGGGCGGCCTTCGAGAACTCGATGGCGCTGGACATCGCGATGGGCGGCTCGACCAACACCGTGCTGCACATGCTGGCCGCCGCGCACGAGGCGGAGCTGGACTTCACGATGGCCGACATCGACGAGCTGTCCCGGCGGGTGCCGTGCATCTGCAAGGTGGCGCCCAGCGGCAGCTACCTGATGGAGGACGTGCACCGGGCCGGCGGCATCCCGGCGATCCTCGGGGAGCTGCGCCGCGCCGGCCTGCTCCGCGAGGACGTGCACGCGGTGCACGCGCCGTCGCTCGACGCGTGGCTCAAGGAGTGGGACGTCCGGGGCGGCTCGGCGTCCGCCGAGGCCGTGGAGCTGTTCCACGCCGCGCCCGGTGGGGTGCGGTCCTCCGTCGCGGGCTCGCAGTCCGAGCGCTGGGAGACCCTGGACGACGACGCCGCGGCGGGCTGCATCCGCGACGTCGCGCATGCGTACTCCGCCGACGGCGGCCTTGCGGTGCTGCGCGGCAACCTCGCCGTCGACGGCTGCGTGGTCAAGACAGCGGGGGTGGCCACGGACTCGCTGACCTTCTCCGGGCCGGCGGTCGTCGTGGAGTCCCAGGAGGAAGCGGTCGAGGCCATCCTGGCCGGGCGCGTGCAGGCGGGGGACGTCGTCGTCGTGCGGTACGAGGGGCCGGCCGGCGGACCGGGCATGCAGGAGATGCTCTACCCGACCACGTACATCAAGGCTCGCGGGCTCGGTGCGGTCTGCGCGCTGATCACCGACGGCCGGTTCTCCGGCGGGACGTCCGGGCTGTCCATCGGGCACGTGTCCCCGGAGGCCGCGGCGGGTGGCGTGATCGCGCTGGTCGCCGACGGGGACGTGATCGACATCGACATCCCCACTCGGCTGATCCACCTGCGCGTGGACGACGCCGAGCTGGTGGCGCGTCGGGCCGCCGTCGGGGCAGCCGGCGGCTACCGGCCACGCGACCGCGACCGGGCGGTCTCCCCGGCCCTGCGGGCCTACGCCGCGATGGCGACGTCGGCCGACAAGGGCGCGGTGCGCGACGTCGACCGGCTGGGGCTGCGCTGATGGAGTCCGGTGTTGACCTGACCGCGTGGCGCGGGCTGCTGCGGACCGGCATGTGGGCCGCCTGGGCCGGGGTCGCGATGGTCGTGATCCAGATGGCGATCTACGTCTTCTGGCCGCCGCCTGAGACGGCCGAGGGGTACTTCGACCTCCTGATCGACCATCCGCTGATCGGCATGCTCTCGCTGGACGTGCTGTACGCGGTGAGCAACCTGCTCGCGTTTCTCGTGTACCTGGCCCTCACCGTCGTGCTGTGGCGAGTGAGCCGGTCTGGCGTGACCATCGCCATGGGGCTCAGCGCGATCGGGATCGCGGCGTACATGTCGGCGCCCCGCGCGGTCGAGATGCTCACCCTGGCGCAGAACTATGCCGACGCCGACCCGGCCGAGCGGGTCGCGCTGCTGGCGACGGGCGACGGGATGCTCGCCGGCTGGATGGGCACGGCCTTCGACATCTACTACGTGCTCAACGGGATCGCCCTGGTGGTGTTCGTGGTGCTGATGTTCCGGTCGAGCATCTTCAGCCGGGCGACGGCGTGGTGGGGCGTTGTGGCGGCGATCCTGATGACTGTCCCGACGAACTTCGGGGTGGTCGGGCTGGTCTTCGCGATCTCGTCCCTTGTCCCGTGGATGGTGGTCTCGGTGCTCGTCGCCGGGCGGTTCCGCACCCTGAGCGCGCCGGACCCCGCAGGTCGGGCCGCGGCGGCCACGCCGGCGTAGCTCCACGCGGGGCGGCGGCTGCGGCGGCGGCTGCGGCAGGGGCGGGGCGGTCAGGCCTCCGCGGGCCGACGGGCCACCACGTGGAAGACGTGCCAGTGCTTGGGGCCGGTGTAGGCCGTGCCGTCGGCGTCCTCCTCGTCCCAGTGCACGATCTCGAGCCCGTCGAGGAGAGCGCGCGCCTGGTCGGCGGAGTGGAAGGTCATCTCGGCGTCGCCGAAACTGGTGTCGTGCGGGCCGAAGAGCTGGCAGGCCAGGACGGCACCAGGGCGCAGGGCCGCCCGGACGGCTGACCAGACGGTCGGGAAGTGCTCCGGCGCGCAGTAGGGCAGCGCGTACGAGGAGTGGATCAGGTCGGCGTCCGGCAGGGCGTCGACCTCCGCGTAGGCCAGGTGGTGGATGTGCAGGCGGCCGGCGTGCTCGGCCGGGGTGCGCTCGGCGAGACGTCGCAGGGCTTCCGGCTCGCCGTCGACCGCATGCACGGTCCAGCCCTGCTCCAGCAGGGCGGTGACCTCGACGCCCTCGCCGCAGCCCAGGTCGACGGCGATGCGTCCCTCGGTCGGCGCGCCGGACATGTCGGCGCTCACGCTCGGGCCGACGGCGTCCAGGGCCATGTCCAGCGACGGGCGCGGCCGGCGGCCCAACTGATGGGCGTTGTACTCGTCCCAGCTCACGTCGTGCGGCACGCCGTCGAGGCTATCGGCGCGAGCGAGGACGCCGCCCGGGGGGCGTCGACCCGACCGCGTAGGGCTCGCGTGGTGGTGACCACACCCGCGTAGCGCCCTCGGAGTGGAGCGTTCTGCGCGCGGATCGCTCCACTGTGACCCGTTGCGGGTGCGGAATGCTCCACTCTGCGGCGGGCCGGGCCGGCGTCGGGCGGAGTCATAGGATGAATCCCATGCGCGGTGAGTACAAGGTCCCCGGCGGCAAGCTCGTCGCGGTCGACGTCGAGGTGGCCGACGGCCGGATCGCCCGCGCCGCCGTGAGCGGCGACTTCTTCCTCGAGCCCGACGAAGCCCTTGAGTCGATCGACGCAGCCCTGCTCGGCATGCCGCAGGGTGCGACGGTCGCCCAGCTGACCGGCGTCGTGGTCGGCGTGCTGGGCGCGGACGTGACCATGGTCGGCTTCACGCCGGAGGCGGTGGCGATCGCCGTCCGGCGGGCGCTCGGGCACGCCACACGCTGGGAGGACCACACCTTCGAGATCGTGCACGAGGGCCCGGAGTCCCCGGCCATGCACATGGCGCTGGACCAGGTGCTCTCGGAGGCCGTCGGGGCGGGCACCCGACGTCCGACGCTCCGGATCTGGGAGTGGGGCGCACCCGCGGTGGTGATCGGCTCGTTCCAGTCGCTGCGCAACGAGGTGGACGCCGACGGCGCCGCTCGGCACGGCATCACGGTGGTCCGGCGGATCTCCGGTGGGGGAGCGATGTTCATCGAGCCCGGGAACACGATCACGTACTCGCTGACGGTGCCCGCCTCGCTCGTCGAGGGGCTCAGCTTCGAGCGGTCCTACGCGTTCCTCGACGACTGGGTGCTCGGTGCCCTGAGCGAGCTGGGCATCGAGGCCACCTACCTGCCGATCAACGACATCGCCTCGCCGGTGGGCAAGATCGCCGGGGCTGCGCAGAAACGGCTGGCCAACGGTGCGGTGCTGCACCACGTGACGATGGCCTACGACATCGATGCCACCAAGATGCTCGAGGTGCTGCGGATCGGCCGGGAGAAGCTCTCGGACAAGGGCACGAAGAGCGCCAACAAGCGGGTCGACCCGTTGCGCTCACAGACCGGGATGGCGCGCGCCGACGTCATCGAGGCGTTCAAGAACCACTTCCGGAGCCGGTACGACGCCGTGGACGGCGCGGTGACGTCCGACGAGCGGGCACGCGCGGAGCAGCTGGTCGCGACCAAGTTCGGCACGCCCGGATGGACGGCGCGAGTTCCCTGAGGCTCAGGTCCGGCGGCTCACGACGACGAACGCCGCGCCGCGCCGATCTCGCTGACGACGGCGACGGCGATCAGGCCGAAGAGCAGGACGGCGAGAACAACGTCGGCGCTGGCCTCCATGGCCACCGCGACCGCGGCGACCCCCGTCGCGGGGATCGACACGAGCCCGACGACGGCGCTCGCCTTCTCGGCGACCCTGCGGTCGCGCTCGTCGCCGACGCCGGTGAAGGAGCGCTCGAACGAGCTCGCGTCGGTGGGTCGTCGGGCGACCCGCCAGACGGCGAAGGCGAACACGATCAGGGCGGCCGCGCCGCCGACGGCGAAGCCCTTGCCCATGTTGCCGGGGCCGAACCTGACAAGCAGGAGGGTCCCGGTGACGAGCACGATCGAGCTGGCCAGGAAGCCGCCGCCGGCCTTGGTGATGGTGACCTGGGCCTTAGTCGACATGGAAGATCTCCTCGATGCTCAGCCCGAAGAACCGGGCGACGGTGAAGGCCAGGGGGAGCGAAGGGTCGTAGCGGCCGGTCTCCAGGGAGTTGACGGTCTGGCGCGAGACGCCGAGCTCGGCGCCGAGCGATCCTTGGGAGAGGCCGCACTCCTCGCGGAGTCGTCGGATCTCGTTCCTCATGTGTCAAGCATGCTTGTCACCCTGGGGCCTGGGGCCTGGGGCGGGGCGTCCGGCTCCGTTGAGGGCGGTCAGGGCCGCCCGGGGGGCCGCGCCCCGAACACGGCGGTGCCCACCCGGACGATCGTTGCGCCCTCGGCGATCGCCGGCTCGAGGTCACCGCTCATGCCCATCGACAGCTCCCGTGCGCCCTGCGTGCCGGGGAACCCGGAGCCGACGACGTCGTCCCGCACCTGCCGTAGCCGCGCATACCCCAGGCGGACCTCGTCCTCGTCGGGGGTGTTGGCGCCGATCGTCATGAACCCGACCAGGCGCAGGTGGGGGAGGGCGGCGATGTCGGCCGCGAAGGAGGCCGCGGCGTCGGGCGGCACGCCGAACTTGCTCGGCTCATCGGAGACGTTGACCTGGACCATGACGTCCAGGTCCCGGCCGAGGGCGGCGCAGCGGCGGGAGAGGCGCTCCGCCAGCTCGAGCGAGTCGACGCTCTGCACGCACTGCACCCAGTCGAGCGCGACGGCGACCTTGTTGGACTGCAGGTGGCCGATCAGGTGCCAGGTCGGGTCGAGGTCGGCCAGGGCCGGAGCGTGCGCGATCAGCTCCTGCACCCGGTTCTCGCCGAGCAGAGTTGCGCCGCCCGCAACGGCCGCTCGCACGACGCCGATCGGCAGCGTCTTGGTGGCCACCAGCAGTCGGACCTCGGCCGGGTCGCGGTGGGCAGCGGTTGCGGCGTCGTCGATCCGCCGGCGGACGGCGGCGAGGCGCTCGGGAGCGGCCAGAGCCCTGACCTCGTCCGGCGTCGGAGGGCGGTCGGCCACATACGGACCATAGCGGCGCCGTGCCATGCTCACGGGATGCACCCCCGAGCCGCGGTTCTCGCCGACGTCGCGGCGCGGGTGGCTGCTCTGCTCGACGACGCGCCGCGCCTGGTCGGGATCGACGGGGTGGACGGCGTCGGCAAGACCGTGTTCGCCGACGAGCTCGCGCACGTCCTGCGCGGGCAGGGGATCCGAGTGGTCCGGGTGTCGATCGATGGCTTCCACCGCCCGCGCATCGAGCGGTACCGACGGGGGCGCGCGTCGGCGGAGGGGTACTTCCGGGACTCCATCGACATCGACGCCCTGCTCGAGGTCGTGATCGCTCCGTTGAGGCCGGGCGGCTCCGGGACCGTGCGCACGGCCGTGTTCGACTATCGGGTGGACGGTCCCGCGCCGGGTGAGCTGGTCCCGGTTGCGGCGGGCGACGTCGTCCTGCTGGACGGGGTGTTCCTGCACCAGGACGTGCTGGCCGACGTGTGGGACCTCTCGGTGCTCCTGCGGGCACCGCTGGCGGTGGCCATCGCCCGGATGGCGGAACGCGACGGGATGCCGCTGGACGACCGGATCATGCAGCGGTACCGGGAGGGCCAGCGCATGTACCTGGCGGAGTGCTCGCCGGAGCAACGCGCCAGCATCGTGATCGACCACACGGACGTCACGGCGCCGTGGGTGGTCGGCGCGGAGGTTGTGCAGGCCTGAGGCGTCGGGGACGGACGGGTCGCTGAAGGCGGTCCCGGCTCTCGCGGCTCAGCCGCGGGCGATGTCCGGGTGCACAAGGTGCGCGGCCGCGCCTGTCTGCACAGGCGCGCGGTGCCCGGTCTGTCCGTGTCGGCGGTGGTTCGTACACTTGTTCCAACGATCCACGGCTTCTGGGTGGATGACGGTGTCGGGCGGCTTCGGGGGAGGGAGTGGCGTGGTGGCGGAGGCGATCCAGCTGGACGAGGATCTCGCGCGGTGGCGCGATGCGACCGCGGTCCTGATCGCCCACGCGCCGGCCGACCTTGACGGGCCCGGTGCAGCGCGCGTGCACCGGCAGGTGCGGACGGCGTGCGACCAGGTGCTCGCCTTCGCCGCCCGCCTGCTGGCCCAGGTCGAGGCCGATGGTCGGTGGTCGGCCGGGGGAGCGCGCACCTTCGCGGAGTGGGCTGCGGGACAGCGTGGCTCGTCGGTGGGTGCGGCGCGGGCCGAGGCGGCGCTCGGCCGGGCGCTCGACGGTCCCCTGCCCGAGGCCACCTCGGCAGTGCAGGCGGGCCGGATGACGCTTGAGCACGCTGCGGTCCTCGCGCGATTCGCCCCGACGTCGGAGGCGCGGCGGGCCGCGCTCGCCTCGGAGCTGCCGGACCGCAACGAGGCCGCTCTGGTCGCCAAGGCCCAGCGGATGGGGGTCGACGAGTACCGCCGTGTGGTGAAGCGGTGGGCGGCAGCGGTGGACAGCGACGCGCACGAGCTGGAGCACCAAGCGGCGTGTGCGGCGGAGCGTCTGGTCTTCGCCCGCCGGGACAACGGCGTGACATTCGAGGGGTTCCTCACCGTCGAGCACGGGGACGTCCTGATGACGGCTTTGCGCTCGGTGACCGGCGTACCGGCCAAGGACGACACCCGGTCAACCGACGAACGTCGAGCCGCGGCCCTGACGGATCTGGCCCGGTTGGTCTTGGACAAGGGGATGTCGAGCGGTGGGGCGCAGGTGCGCCCGCATGTCAGCGTCCACGTCTCCTGGGAGGCCTACCAGAAGCTGGCGGGGTCGGGCACTGGTGAGGCATCTCACGGCGGGCGCGGACCGTTGGTGGGGCCGGCGGAACTTGACGACGGCGAGCCCATCGCGCCGTCGGTTTTCGCCAGGATCGCCTGCGACAGCGAAGTCACCCGGATCGTGTTCGGGCCGGACAGCCGCCCGCTCGACGTCGGCCGGGCGCAGCGGACGTTCACCGGGCCACAACGCCGTGCGGTCATCGGGAGGGACCGCACCTGCCGGTATCCCGGGTGCGGAGCGGCCCCGATGCTCGGTGAGGTGCACCACGTGCGGTGGTGGGGGCGCGACAACGCCCCGACCTCGGTCGGGAACGGGATCCTGCTGTGCTGGTACCACCACGACCTCGTCCACCAGCGGAACCTGGCCATCCGGTGGGAACCCGGCGGGTGGACGTTCCGGCGAATGGACGGATCCGTGGTGCGGTCACTGGGAGCGCCGCCGGGTGGACCGCCGGACCTGGGTCAGGTGTCTGGTTCGCCCGTCCTCGCGAGACGCGCAGCACCGGGAGCGCCGCCGCCGGAGGATGATTGCGGCCCCGGCTGGGCGGACGGGTCGCAGCAAGGGCTGCCGGATCAGGGCGAGCTGGTGCTCGCCGGGTGACGGCTGTCCGCGGGCGGGTGGCGGGCGGTGGGTGCGCCGGTCAGAGCCGTCCGGCGTCGGTCACGACCAGCGCGACCTCGCCGCGCTCGTCGCTCGCCGCGAGGTCCACGACCGCATCGATGTGCCAGTCGTGGTGGCCGGCGGGGTCGTCGAGCAGCTGGCGGACGGTCCAGCGCGGGCCGTCGGGTCCGGCGTCCTCGGTGATGATCAGCAGCGCCGGCCCCCGGGCATCGGCCCCGGTGCCCATCTCGTCGTGCTCGTCGAAGTACGCATCGAGCGCCTCGTGCCAGCGGTCGGCGTCCCATCCGACGCCGTCGGCGTCCACATCCCCGAGCGCGGCGAGGCCCTGCCATGCCTCGTCCGCCGCCAGCTGGACGCGCCGGAAGACCGCGTTGCGGACCAGGACCCGGAAGGCGCGAGCGTTGCCGGTCACGGGGGCGGCCTCGGAGGCCGCGCCGGGCGGGACGTGGCCCGCGCCCTGCGCCCGCGCCGCGGCAGCCACGGCATCGGGATCCTGCAGCCGCTCCCACTCGTCGAGCAGGCTGGAGTCGGTGCCCCGGACGGTCTCGCCGAGCCACTCGACCAGATCCTCGAGCAGATCGTCCCGACGCTCCGGTGGGACGGTCTGGCGCAACGCCCGGTAGGCGTCCGCCAGGTACCGCAGCAGGACGCCCTCGGTGCGCTCCAGCCCGTACAGCGAGACGTACTCGGTGAACGTCGCGGCCCGCTCCACCATGTCGCGCACCACCGACTTGGGCGAGAGCACGTGGTCGGCGACCCACGGGTTGGTCCGTCGGTAGATGGTGAACGTCGCCTCGAGCAGCTCGGCGAGCGGTTTGGGGTAGCTGACGTCCTCGAGCAGCGCCATCCGCTCGTCGTACTCGTACCCTTCCGCCTTCATCGCGGCCACGGCCTCGCCGCGGGCCTTCCTCTCCTGGGCGTACAGCACCTGGCGCGGGTCGTCCAGCGTCGCCTCGATCACCGAGATCACGTCCATCGCGTACGTGGGTGCGGCCAGGTCAAGGACGTCCAGCGCCGCGTAGGCGAACGGCGACAGCGGCTGGTTGAGCGCGAAGTCGGCGGGGAGGTCGACGGTCAGCCGGACGGTCCAGGTGCCGTCGGCACGCCGGACCCGGTCCACCACACCCGACGTGCGCAGCGACCGGTAGATCCGCACCGCCTGGCGGACGTGCCGGCCCCGCCCTGCCGGCGGTTCGTGGTTGTCGGTGAGCAGCCGCTTCATCGCCTCGACGGGGTCGCCGGGACGGGCCAGTACGTTGAGCACCATGGCGTGGTTCACGCTGAACTGCGAGGTCAGCGCCTCGGGCGATGCGTCGCGGAGCCGTTCGAACGTGCTGTCCGTCCAGTTGACGGCCCCTTCGGGAGCCTTCTTCCGGACGATCTTGCGGACCTTCTTCGGGTCGTCGCCTGCCCTGATCAGCGCCTTGCGGTTCTCGATGACGTGCTCGGGCGCCATCACCACGACGTCGCCGACCGTGTCGTACCCGGCGCGACCCGCCCGGCCGGCGATCTGGTGGAACTCCCGGGCCGTCAGGTGTCGCATGCGGGTTCCGTCGAACTTGACCAGGGACGTCAGGACCACCGTTCGGATCGGGACGTTGATGCCGACGCCGAGGGTGTCCGTCCCGCAGATCACGGTCAGCAGCCCGCGCTGGGTGAGCCGCTCCACGAGCCGCCGGTAGCGGGGCAGCATCCCCGCGTGGTGCACCCCGATGCCGTGCCGCAGCAGCCGGGAGAGGGTCTTGCCGAAGCCTGTGCCGAACCGGAAGGTGCCCAGCTCGTCGGCGATCCTGTCCCGCTGCTCACGGGATGCCACGGTCGTGGACGTCAGTGCCTGCGCCTGCTCGACGGCGTCCTTCTGGGTGAAGTGGACCAGGTAGA
>Ga0209538_1000796_pt1 | contig 17610 bp, 8 predicted proteins | sample BarGraNGADG00211_2_FD_184492 | JGI IMG/M metagenome (GOLD analysis project Ga0209538, IMG submission 184492) | Arctic peat soil microbial communities from Barrow, Alaska - Barrow Graham LP Ref core NGADG0004-211 (SPAdes) (version 2) | ecosystem: Environmental > Terrestrial > Soil > Wetlands >... | reverse complement strand
AGACATTAACTGTTTCTTCAGAGCCTTCATCTTATGTGCTTGTAAGTCGTACCTGGAAAGACGGAGACGTGGTAAAAGTCATCATGCCAATGGAAAACAGGTTGGAAGAACTTCCTAATGTACCTACTTATGTAGCTCTGATGCATGGACCAATTTTGTTGGCAGCCAAAACAGGTACCCAGGATATGAAAGGTCTGATCGCTGATAACAGCAGATGGGGACATATTGCTAACGGCTCTTTAATTCCTTTGGACAAGGATCCGGTTATGGTTGGAGAACGTTCTACGATGTTATCTAAGATTTATCCGGTTAAGGGACAATCTTTGACTTTTACTACAAAAGGATTGTTTGCTTCCGATGTGGATTCCAGATTAATCTTAGAGCCTTTCTTCCGTGTTCACGATTCCAGGTATATGATGTACTGGATGGCCTTGTCAAAATCACAATATCAAAAGGTTGTTGATTCACTGTCAATAATTGAAAAAGAAAAGATTCTGTTAGACCGACGAACAATTGATGCAGTAGCTCCGGGGCAACAACAACCGGAAGCCGACCATATGCTTAAATCTTCGAATTCCAGAACAGGCATCTTTCAGGATGAATTCTGGCGCGATGCCAGAAACGGAGGCTTTTTTAGTTATGTTATGCGTACTAATAAAGAAACCAACCTGACCCTTATGGTTCGTTATCGAAGTGGTGAAACCGGGGGTCGTCAGTTTGACATACTGATTAACGGAGAAAAATTTGTTACCGAGAACCTTGCCGGTAAAGGGAACAAATCCGGATTCATTAATATCGAGTATCCGCTGCCTGATTCGATAATTAAAGGAAATGATTCTTTGGAAATAAAGTTTCAGTCAACAACGGGAAACTCTGCAGGTGGTATTTTTAATGCACGTATTCTTCGAAAAGCTCCTTTGAATTAATTGACTGTTAATCTACTAATGATCATATATTAATCGAGAACAAACAAAATTTGAAAATGAAAAAATATTCAATCATTGCAATGTTTATAGTGTCGGTATTGTATTCTACACTTTATGCACAGGTAAAGCAAGCACAGAATCCAATCATTTATGCGGATTGTCCCGACATGTCCATGCTGCGCGTTGGTGATACTTATTACATGTCCAGCACTACGATGCATATGAGTCCCGGAGTGCCGATCATGAAATCCAGGGATCTCGTCAATTGGAAAATCGTGAGTTATGCTTACGATACTCTTGGCAATACTGATGCATTGAATCTTGACAACGGCAAAAATGCTTATGGAAAAGGGTCATGGGCCAGTAGTATCCGTTATCATAATGGAACTTTTTATGTCTCCACTTTTTCTTCGACAACAGGTCGTACCTATATATATTCCACCAAAGATATCGAAAAAGGGCCCTGGAAAGCATTATCTTTCCGACCTTCTTATCATGACAATACCTTGTTTTTTGATGACGACGGGCGTACTTATTTGATAACCGGAGCCGGTAAACTCAATATTGTTGAATTGAAAGAGGATCTTTCAGGTGCGATACCGGGATCAGAACAGGTGCTTATAGCAAATGCCAGTGCACCGGCAGGTCCCAATATTAATCTGGGTGCCGAAGGTTCCCAACTATTCAAAGTGAAAGATAAATATTATCTTTTCAATATCACCTGGCCAAGAGGCGGTATGCGAACTGTTGTTGTCCACAGAGCTGATAAAATTACCGGCCCATACGAAGGTAAGCTTGCATTTCAGGATTTGGGTGTAGCGCAAGGTGGGCTCATCGATACACCTGATGGAAAATGGTACGCTTATTTGTTCCGTGATTTTGGTTCAGTAGGACGAATTCCTTATCTGGTTCCTGTAAAATGGGAAGATGGTTGGCCGGTAATTGGAGTGAATGGAAAAGTTCCTGAATCATTGGATCTCCCCGCAAGTAAAGGTTTAATTCCGGGTATAGTTGCATCCGATGAATTTACCCGTGGTAAAAAAGATCTTGCGCTTCCTTTGGTTTGGCAATGGAATCACAACCCTGACAACAAACTCTGGTCGGTTACACAACGGAAAGGTTATTTACGCCTCACAACAGGGCGGATTGATACCATTTTCACACAAGCAAAAAACACCTTGACTCAACGAACAATTGGACCCGTGTGTTCCGGTTCAACCTGTATTGATGTATCAAATATGAAGGAGGGTGATTTTGCAGGTCTTGCACTCTTGCAAAGAAAATTCGGACAAGTTGGGGTTAAATATACCAATGGAGCTAAAACGATAGTAATGGTAAACGGGGCAACCATTAGACCTGTTGAAGCCCAAAGTGTTCCATTGACACAAAAAACTGTATACCTGAAAGCTGAATGCAATTTCGAAAACAAAACGGATATTGCCTATTTCTTCTTTAGTCTGGATGGTAAATCTTGGACCCCAATCGGTTCGCAGCTAAAAATGGAATACTCAATGCCTCACTTTATGGGTTACCGTTTTGGTCTGTTTAACTATGCAACTAAAAATCCGGGTGGATTTGTTGATTTCGACTATTTTCATATAAATAATCAAATAACTAAAAAGCAATAATAACGATTTCAATATTGCTGGTGGACAGAACTTGAAATAAAATGAAAAATTAAAAAGAAAAACATTTATGAAAATACAACTAAGATTATTCGTGTTTGCAGGATTACTTATTTTAAATATGACCGCCTTTTCGCAGGATAAGAATTTTCACATTTATCTGTGCTTTGGTCAGTCAAACATGGAAGGTAATGCGAAAATTGAAGCACAAGATACAATAGTGGATAATCGATTTCAGGTACTGGAAGCAGTTGATTGTCCCAACCTTAACAGAACAAAAGATCAGTGGTATACAGCAGTTCCTCCTTTGTGTCGAAATCGTACAGGCTTAACCCCTGCCGATTATTTTGGCAGGACAATGGTTGCAAACCTGCCTAAAAAAATCAGAGTAGGTATTATCAATGTTTCTGTTGGAGGCTGCAAAATTGAACTGTTCGACAAAGATAATTATCAATCCTATGTTACAACTGCCCCATCGTGGATGATCAATATGATCAAAGAATACAACGGAAATCCCTATGCGCGTCTTGTTGAGTTGGCAAAATTAGCTCAGAAAAATGGAGTCATCAAAGGAATTCTAATTCATCAGGGTGAGTCAAATACAAATGATACTATCTGGCCTAAAAAAGTCAAAGGAGTTTATGATAATTTATTGAAAGATCTGAATATTAAGCCTAATTCTGTACCACTCATTGCCGGAGAAGTCGTAAATGCTGATCAGGGAGGCGCTTGTGCTAGTATGAATAAAATCATTGCAAAACTCCCTCAAACGATTCCAAATTCATACGTTGTTTCATCCAGCGGTTGTCCTTCGGCTAAAGACCATTTGCACTTCACAGCAGAGGGCTATCGAATACTTGGAAAGCGATATGGCGTGAAAATGCTTTCATTGTTGGGTTACAAGATAGCTGATCCTGAATAATCTGCAGACGTAACTGTTTCATTGACCGTTTTGCCTTTGTCTGCTGAGTATATACCCTTACAAAAAGATTTTTAAAATCAGATCAATGATCAATAAATTTCGAAGTATCTAAAAAAATTTGGAATGACAACCAATTTAATTATGATATATATTGTTTTATGACTTTAATCTTAATGATGATTGCCTTATGATGAGTTCATGTCCCAACGGAGAGGGTCTGATGGGTACAAATAACTTTGAGTTTAGCGTGTATAATCCCAAATTGTCTAAATAAGATAAAATTGATCTTTCTATACCATTCAGTCGCCTTTGATAATAAGAAAGTTGAAAAAATCAGTATTTTAGTATGAGCAAAATAAAAAAAATAGCAGGCCTTTTGTTTTTGACCTTATGCATGGTACGAGTTACCGCCCAAAACAACGATAGCATTATAGGCAAGCTCAATCAATATGTAAGTATCATTGATCATTTTTCTAAAAACTTACCGCAGGAAAAAGTCTATCTGCATTTCGATAATTCCACATACTATCAGAGTGATGATATTTGGTTCAACTGTTATCTGGTTACTTCAGGTCAGCATCAGGCAAGTCCGCTCAGCAAAACGCTGTATGTGGAATTGCTGAACCCCGGAGGCGAAGTAATCAACAAGCAAATACTGAAAGTTGAAAACGGTAGGTGTCACGGAAACTTTTCGTTGAATAAACTTCCGTTTTATTCCGGCTTCTACGAAGTACGTGCTTATACCAAGTACATGCTCAACTTTGGGGAAGATGTTATCTTTTCAAGAACCTTTGCCGTTTACGATAAACCTACGAAACCGGGAGATTACTTAGAAAAAAGCCTGATGAAGTACGGACAGGGATTATACCCGATACTCCGCCCGAAACCCGTGAAAGAGAAAAAGGTAACCCTGAAATTCTTTCCCGAAGGTGGAAACCTGATAAAAGGAGTTTCTTCCAGGATAGCCTTCGAAGCTACGGATGATTACGGTAATCCCATTGACGTTTCAGGGGCTGTTGTAAACGAAAATCAGGAAACCCTGGTTCGGTTTACAACCGTGCACGATGGAAGAGGTGTTTTCTCATTCACGCCTAGTGACAAAACACAACCCGGCGATAAAGCGCCAAAAATAACGGTCACTTACCAGAACAAGCCCTATCAGTTTGATCTTCCTGCAGTTCTTCCCAAAGGAATTGTGTTGAAAGTGGATAATCTTTCCTCTCCCACTAGCATTGGGATTTCGTTGCAATCAAACAGCGAAACTCCACGCGGGATATTCGGTCTGGTACTTATGAGTGGAAGTACCTTGCAAAAATACCTTATACTTGATAATTCGGAAGGTAAACCCCTGGATTTCAAAATAGACAAACAAAACCTGCCCGCGGGAGTTTCCCGTATTATTTTATTTAATGCGGCAGGAAAAATTCTGGGTGACCGTTTGCTATTTATCCACCGAAATGAAAAACTAAATATTCAGGAGAAAACAGATAAAGGATCGTATAAACCCTACGAACAGGTGAATATGCAATTTACCATAGCCGAAAAGGATACGATTCCGGTAGAAACCACTTTTTCTGTATCGGTTAAAGATGGGCAAAACGACATAAAATCTGATCAGGATATTCAATCCAACCTGCTGCTCATGTCTGAGATAAAAGGCTATGTGCACGATCCCACTTACTATTTTGAATCGACAGACTCAATTCACCAACAGGCGCTCGACTTGTTGCTGATGGTACAAGGCTGGCATCGCTACTCGTGGGCATGGGTAGATGGCACCAAACCATTTGACCTGAAGCATCTACCCGAAAAAGGGATTGAGGTAAACGGACAAGTGGTTTCGTATCTGAATTCGGTTCCCAAACCGAACGTAAAAGTATCAACACTTATTTGCGAGAAAAGTGATAGCAGCAAGATAAAAAATAGTTATATGGAGAACTTTGTTACCGACAGTTTGGGCCGTTTCGGTTTCAATGCCGATGTAGAAGGGAGATGGGAGATGATTTTTGCTGTTACAGAAAAGGGGAAAAAGAAGAGTTACCGCACAATATTGGACAAACTTTCCAGTCCCCAACCCAAGCGATACAGTTACAACGATCTGTTTGTCCACATACCCAACCCGGAAAAAGACAATCCCGGCGCAAAAGATACATTGAGTCATACCGTAAATGACTCAAAACTTATTGCTATCCCGAAAATCGATTATGATTCGATAGACCTAAAAGGAGAAAAAATGAAAGTTCTTCAGTTGAAAGAGGTGGTGATTAAAGGCACGAAAAACGGCAACGAAATGGAGATTCTTGATGATCGGACCAAATCGGTAGCCTACTATGATGTCTTTGCAGAACAAGATAAATTACGAGATGAGGGAGGCGTTACGGAAACAGATCTGAAAAAATTCTTAGTAAAGATGAATAGCAATTTTTATGTGAAAATTGGATGGGACCCTGATAATCCTTCTGTTCCTGATACTCTGAAGTATAAAGCCCATGATGTCCTTTTTGTAATTGATCACAAGATAAATCACGTAGCAAACGCAGCAGACGAAAACGTGTCGATGATACCATTACAGATTAGAGCAGATTATATCAAATCTATTTATATTAGCGAAAATGTACCCACAATTATTAGTTACGTGGGAGGTTCAGCCGATCCACGTTTATATAGCTGTGTAGTATTTCTTGAAATGTTTCCTGACTGGAAACTACCTGCTAAACCCGACAGGGGAGTCCGTAAGACCTGGTTGGATGGATATAGTCAGGTAAAGGAATTTTATAGTCCGAATTACAACTCGCTTCCACCTGAGATGGATTATCGTCGCACGTTGTACTGGAATCCTTCCGTTAAAACAGATAAAGAGGGCAAAGCGCTAATTCAGTTTTATAATAACAGCAGTTGTCGTAACTTCACCATCAGTGCCGAAACCATTACGCCACAAGGAGCAATAGGAGTGTTGAAGAAATAAAAAGATTGGCTGATTTTACCAATGTAATAATTTTTCTGCTCCGATATTAGTACCCGTTTTGTAGGCAGCATAGAAGGGATAAATGTTTTGTGTCATGGCCATATTTTGAATGTGATTTAATTGGTTTATCATAATCTGAATTGCTAATTTACCAATTTCGAATCCCCTGTAATTTATAGTTGTCAGGCCTGGTTCAACAAGTTTGGAATAAGGATCATTATTAAATCCTGTAATAATGATGTCAGAAGGAATTTTAGGTAAATGAAATTTCCAGAAGTTATTTATCCAAAATTGGAAATAGAATATCTAAAATTGAAAATCTTTAAGAATCCCACTTTCTACCTTTACTTTCAATATTATCTCAATGCCTGATTTACTTTAACTCCAGGGTTTTTTAACATACTTCTGCAAATTACACTAAAGCGAAATAAATATGAACTCAAATGCATCATCTATGAAAAATGTATTATTACTCTTAACTATTCTTTTATTTTCGCTTGTTTCCTTTGGGCAGAAACTGCCTTATCAGAACCCGCTTTTGAGTTCTGAAGAGAGGGCAAATGATTTGCTTAAACGACTTACTTTGCCAGAGAAGGCGATATTGATGTGTGATGTTTCAGAGGCGATTCCTCGCCTGGGAATTAAGAAATTCAACTGGTGGAGTGAAGCTCTGCATGGATATGCCAATCAAGGCAATGTTACGGTTTTTCCGGAGCCCATTGCAATGGCTGCTTCTTTTGATGACAATATGGTATATCAGGTATTTGATTTTGTATCTGATGAAGCTCGTGCCAAATATAATGAAACCATTAGAAAAGGTACTGAAGACAAACGTTTCAACAGTCTTTCGGTATGGACACCCAATATCAATATCTTCAGGGATCCACGTTGGGGTCGTGGTCAGGAAACTTATGGCGAAGATCCATTCCTGACAGCTCAAATGGGGATATCAGTCGTTAATGGATTACAAGGACCGGTTGATTCTAAATATAAAAAACTGTTAGCTTGTGCAAAACACTTTGCAGTTCATTCAGGTCCGGAATCGACGCGTCATACAGTCAATATTAACGATGTTAAACTTCGGGATTTGTATGAGACCTATTTGCCTGCATTCAAGACTTTGGTTCAGGATGCAGATGTCCGCGAAGTAATGTGTGCCTATCAACGTTTGGATGACGAACCATGTTGCGGTAGTACACAATTATTACAACGCATTCTTCGTGAAGACTGGGGTTTTAAATATCTGGTTGTATCAGATTGTGGTGCCATCACCGATTTTGTTAGGAATTCCAAAGTATCTTCAGACAATATGCATGCATCTGCAAAGGCAGTGTTAGCCGGGACGGATGTTGAATGTGCAGGGTATGCTTACAAGCAATTACCTGATGCTGTTGCAAAAGGGCTGATTAAAGAAAGTGATATCAACAAGAGTATTCTCCGTCTTTTGAGAGGCCGGTTTGACTTAGGAGAAATGGATGATAACAATATCGTTCCCTGGTCAAAGATTCCGATGACAGTTGTCAATTCGGATGAGCACAAGAAACTGGCTTTGAACATGGCAAGAGAGACAATGACCCTGCTGCAGAATAAGAATAATTCTTTACCGTTGAGTAAAACCATATCAAAGATTGCTGTTCTTGGACCTAATGCAGATGATAAACGTGTCTTGTGGGGTAATTATAACGGAACTCCCAATCAGACTTCAACCATTTTGGATGGCATAAAAACGAAACTACCGGCCAATAAAATTTTCTATGACAAAGCATGTGAGGTCGTTGATGACAAAATTATATCAAGTTTTATCGGCAACTGTTCGATTGATGGTAAAGCCGGCATAAAGGCTACTTACTGGAACAACCGTGATTTAAAAGGGGATGTTGTTACCATTGATCAGATTGTCAATCCTATACAGTTGACAACTCTGGGTTCGCATCAATTTGGACAGGGAGTCAATATGACTGAGTTTTCCGGTAAATATGAAACAGTTTTTAAACCAGCAGAATCAGGCGAAATCATCTTTAAATTTGAAGCAAGAGGAAGATTTGAATTGAAAGTTGATGGAAAGGTTATTACTAATCCAATGGGCAGGAGCCGCATGGCAACCCGGATTCCTTTAACTGTTGAGAAAGGTAAGGAATATAAAATCGAAGCTACTTTTATACAAACAGCCAATCAGGACGCCAGTTTAAACTTTAATATGGGTAAAGAGATTCCTATCAATTTTGATGTATTGATAGAAAAATTAAAAGGGATTGATGTGGTTGTTTTTGCTGGTGGTATAAATTCCCAACTGGAAGGAGAAGAAATGCCGGTTACACTCCCCGGGTTTAATCGCGGTGACAGAACTGATATGGAACTACCACTCCCACAACGTAATTGCCTTGAGGCGTTAAAAAAAGCAGGCAAGAAGGTTATCTATGTTAATTGTTCCGGTTCTGCGATGGGATTTGTTCCGGAGACAAGCAATTGTGACGCTATTCTGCAAGCCTGGTATCCGGGTGAAGCTGGTGGTCAGGCAGTAGCTGATATTCTGTTTGGTGATTATAATCCAGCTGGGAAATTACCACTTACATTCTATAAGAATATTCAACAATTGCCGGCTTTTGAAGACTATAACATGAAAGGACGTACTTATCGTTATATGACATCAGAGCCTTTATTCCCGTTTGGATTTGGTTTAAGTTATACTACTTTCTCAGTTGGTGAAGCCAAAATCAGCAAGTCGCAGATTAAGGCGAATGAGGGTGTTGAACTTATTATTCCGGTAACCAATTCAGGTAAACGCAATGGCACTGAAATCGTTCAGGTATATCTCCACAAATTGAATGATCCCGATGGCCCGCTCAAGACTTTAAGGGCTTTTAAACGTGTTGAGGTGGCTGCAGGTAAGAATTCAATTGCCACGATTTTAATTCCTTCAAAGTCTCTGGAATGGTTTGATACTTCTACAAATACAGTCAGAGTTCATGCAGGTGATTATGAATTATTGTATGGAACAAGTTCGGACAACAAAGATCTGAAATCATTAAAACTTACAATTATATAATTCTTTTGCGACAGTTATAAGATCGCAATAATGAATACAACAATTGTATAAATTTAAATTAATATTATTATGCTAAAAAAAATATTATTTCTGACAGCAGTCATTTTATTTGTGTTAACCATCAGTGATGGTATTTGTCAGACTTCCAAAAAAAATAAAGACATCGGTCTTAAAGATGCATTGAAAGGCAAATTTCTGATTGGTGTGGCAATGAATAGTGGCCAGATAACAGGGAAAGATACTTTAGCTGACAAACTGATCGCTAAACATTTCAACTCCATTGTTGCAGAAAACTGCATGAAAAGTGGCCCTCTACAACCTAAGGAAGGAGAGTTCGATTTTACACTTGCTGACCAGTTTGTAAAATTTGGTGAAGAGCATAAAATGTATATAGTTGGACACACCCTAATTTGGCACTCACAGACTCCAAGATGGTTTTTTGTTGACGACAAAGGGAATACTGTAACGAGAGAAGTATTAATTGAACGAATGAAAAAACACATTACAACAGTTGTTTCACGCTACAAAGGGCGTGTTAATTGCTGGGATGTGGTGAATGAAGCAATTAATGATGATGGAACCTGGCGTAACAGTCCCTTTTATAAAATCATAGGAAAAGATTTTATAAAACTGGCTTTTCAATTTGCACATGAAGCAGATCCAAAAGCAGATTTGGATTATAACGACTATTCGATGTATAGAGAAGGTCGTCGTAATGCAGTTGTAAATATGATTAAAGACCTTAAAGCAGATGGCGTAAAAATTACTGCAGTAGGTATGCAAGGTCACTTAGGTATTGATAATCTTCCGATAGCAGAATTAGAAAAAAGCATTGATGCTTTTGCAGCAGCGGGTGTAAAAGTAATGTTTACAGAACTCGATATAACAGCTCTTCCATCTCCAGGCAACAGAGGTGGCGCCGATGTATCGTTAAATTATCAATATCAACAGAAAATGAATCCTTATCCCAATGGTTTGCCAGATTCTGTTGCTACAATTTTACATAACCGTTATGCGGAATTATTTCGCATGTTTATAAAGCATAAAGACCAGATCAAACGGATAAATCTATGGGGGTTGACAGATGGTCAATCCTGGCTAAATAATTGGCCCGTTCGTGGTCGAACCAATTACCCTTTGTTATTTGATAGACAGTACAAACCCAAGCCTATTGTTGAAACAATCTTAAAAATGTAGGTTCATTTCATTTATTTTGGAATAGATCAGGAAAGTGATCAAAATTATTTTTTACTATATAAAAAACAAATTTAACAATGAAAAAGAAAAGTCGTTTTTTGGTCATTCTTGTTTTGGCGCTCATACTTCCCGTCGCCATTATGATGATGGCAATGTCAAGGGTAGAGCGCAATGTAGTTCCATCCCGACCAGAAGGTCCGTGTGATATCTATACCGCTGCAGGCAATCCGTGTGTGGCTGCCCACAGTAGCACTCGAGCGTTGTATGCTTCCTACAACGGTCCTTTGTACCAGGTTATGCGTCAGTCGGACGGCAAGACCCTGGATATAGGTGTGGTCCAGCCCAGTGAAGGTGATCCGGGCGGATATGCTAATGCAGCCGCTCAGGACGCATTCTGTGCCAATACATACTGTTGGATCACTAAGATCTATGACCAGTCAGGCAAAGGCAACCATCTTGTTCAGGCACCCCGCGGTGGATTCAGTGGTCCTGCCATGGGAGGATTTAACAACATCCCGATTGCAGATATGGCACCCATCACAATCATGGGTCATAAGGCTTACGGTGTATTCATCGAGCCGGGCATGGGTCTTCGCTGGAACGATGCTAAGGGCACCGCAGTCGACGATCAGGCCGAGGGTCAGTATTGGGTCATTAACGGTAATCATTACAACTCTGGTTGCTGCTACGATTACGGCAACGCAGAGACAGACAGTCGCGATGACGGCGACGGCACGATGGAGACTACTTACTTTGGAAACCTTGGCGCCTGGTATCATGGGGTAGCCCCGGGTCCATGGGTTATGACCGATCAGGAGAACAATCTGGTTGGTGGTGTTAACGCGAATCCAAACGATAAGTACCTCCCCAATCTACCGAGCATCAACTGGCGCTTCGTGACCGCCATGGCTGATGGAGAACCGCACCACTGGAGATCTATGGGCGGTGATGCTCAGAAAGGCGATCTGCAAATTATGTTCGACGGAACGCGCATCATCAATGATAGAAATAGCTATGATCCGATGCGTAAGCAGGGAGCTATCCTTTTAGGCAACGGTGGCGACAATAGCAACGGTTCACAAGGTACCTTCTACGAAGGTGCAATGACAGCCCCAGGCACTTTCCCAACGAAGGAAACCAACCAAAAGATTCAGGCCAATGTCAGAGCCAGTGGTTACGACGTACAGCGTCTGAGTCTGGCGCCGGCTAACGCAACTGATACCCCTCCGGGTCTCCAAACATTCTCATTATTGTCTTCACAGAAAACTACTGTAACGTTTACAAATACTACCGGGGCACCAGTGAAGGACCTCGTATTAAGTATATCGGTGCCTAAGGGATGGAAATCCGTTGTTATAAGTTCAAAAGAAACTTCGAAGAAGTTTACAGATCCGATCGCAATTCAAGCAAGCGTAAGCGCAACCTTCGAGGTGACTTCCGCTCTAGAGCCCTTTAATGGTGACCTGGTCGGGAAAGCTTCGTGGACTAGCCCTGTGAACAGTAAGCCACAATCCGATATAATAGCTGAAAAAGTACGTAATGTAAACCCGGTCAAGATTAATGAGTATCGTATTAGCGACGGTTCTGCAGACAACACAAGCAACTCGTTTATTGAACTATACAACGACGGGGATAATGAAATCAATATCTCAAACTGGAGCCTGACTCAGCATGCAGCCCAGGTTCCTATCTTTTCAGCCGTGAAGATACCGGCGGGGACAAAAATTGCTGCACATGGTTTCTACCTGCTAGGTCTGTCTAACTCGGGCTTGGTTGTTCCCGCTAAGAAGGGTGAGACCAATCTCTACGTCAGGAATACCATTGGTATGTCGGTTGGCGATGCAGTTGAAATCTCTACCGGTATAGCCAAAGAAACCCGTAAAATAACCAGTATCTCTGTCCCTGAAGCACCCGCTACCCCAGCTCAATTTGGTGGAGGCCGTCCAATGGAATCCGGTACTACAACCTTATGGCAACCCCTTCCTGATGGTCCGGTTATTACAATTCCAAAAGGCTCAACAAATCTGCCGGTTACAAGTGTGAACGGCTTCAAAGTTGGCCAGAAGATGGCTATAGGATATGGTGCAACATACCCTGCCGTTGCTCAAGCTATTGAGAAATACGAAGTGGTTACAGTTACCCAGGTTGGCAAGCCAGGTACACAAGCTTACCTGTCAGCAGACGCAAAAGTCGGCGCAACCAACATCAAGGTGTCTGCTGTATCCAATATTTCCGTTGGTGACAAAATCAGATTGGACATTGACAGCAAGGGTCATGGCATCGAGATCGTAACGGTGAAGAGTGTAGGTACGCAATCAACACGTAGACCTGGCCAAGGTCCTATCACTAATGTTGAAGAACAAGGGACAGGACTCGAACTTACTGCTCCATTGAAGTTCAATCATTCTACAAACATACCTTTCAGTGTTAGAGGAACAGGGATCAGCTTTGAGCCAGCAACGAATTTTACTCATTCGAGCAACGAGCCCGTCATGCCACTCGGAACAAGTATCACACTTGACCAACCTCTGATTGGTGACTACCCCATCGATGCTGTTGTCCTGGACCAGAAAGTCACAAAAGCAGGTTATCAGGGAACACCAGCTCCCAGCCAGTTGTTCGGAGGACCGGCCCTTTCTTCTGCAGCCGGTAATATGGTACTACGCGATGCAGCAGGAAATGTTGTAGATGGCCTCAATTATGGGTTAATCGTTGATCCGTGGGCAGCAGAGGGTTATCAGGCCAATTTCGGAGGAGGAGCAAGCGGAAGCTACGCACCTTCCCCCAGTGCAAACAGAGGTGGCGGCAGAGGAGTACCGCCAACTTCAGCTACCCAGCCTAACAGGAGCTCAGGTCGCTACCCTGATGGTGCCGACAGCGACAACAATCTCCGCGATTTCTTTGTTCAGAGCTCGTTGAGCCTGTTAAACACAGCACCAGCTGGTTCAACCAATATTAAAATCGCCAGTTTGTCAGGCTTTAGCATTGGTCAGAAAGTTATCATCGAGCCAGGTCCAAATAGTGAGACCACTGTTATAAAGACTATTGGTACTACAGGAGGAACCACAGTAGGTACTGCCACCAGCATAGGCGCAACAGTTATCCCTGTCGCCAATGTGATGGGCTTTACAGCCGGTCAGACCATCACTATTGACAATGGCACAAACAGCGAGACAGCAGTTGTCGTCTCCGTAACAGGTGGCGGTAGAGGCGGCCAGGGCGGGCAGGGTGGCCAGGGTGCTACTATCACTATCGCTGCTCCACTCACATTCGCGCACGCGGTGGGTGCACAGGTTTCCGGTACCGGTATCACCTTCACTACACCTTTGACCAAGGCTCATGAGATCGGTGCACAGGTTACCAGTAACCTACCCACTCCTGGTGCGCCCAATCAATATACCAAAAGACCTTAATGATGAAATCAGCAGGGTTTTGTTAAAATGTTTATAGAACTCCGCGGCATGACAGAAGACCTAAATGCCGCGGAGTTTTTAAATTTCCAAAAGGTGGAGGATCAAATTTTGGTTATTTGCAAAAAAAAAATACCGTCTTCAACGATCCTGGCCCTGTGGCAATTAACAAGCAAGGAGGTATAATGATTTTAATGTTTTTTAAAAGTTTAGCGAACATCAATGATATGAAAAAAATATTTTTAACCATTTTTGTAGGAATTTTAAGTTGTTTATTGCTATCAAAAGTCGGATATACTCAGTCAATTTCATATAAGACATTTATGAACCCTGTAATACCAGGCGACCATTCAGATTGTACTTTAACAAAGATAGGTGATGATTTTTATACAACTGGATCTTCATTTAATCCAACACCTGTAATATATCATTCTACTGATTTAGTTCATTGGGAAGCAATTGCTCAACCGGTATCAGCCGCCTGGACTGACTATGGAGATAAATCACAGGGCGGTTGCTGGGGAGGTCAAATTGTATTTTACAAGAATAAATATTGGGATTTTTTCTCCCGGGCCAATACAATGCATTTTGTCACAGCAGATAAACCGGAAGGGCCCTGGAGTATGCCGACAAAAGTGAAAAACACACCACAACTACCCTATCCTTTAGGTTATGACAATTCTATCTTTATTGACGATGACGGGAAATGGTATATGGTAGTAAAAAACGGACAACCCAACAATGGTATTGTTGAATTAGGTAATGATGGACAACCTACAGGAGTAGTTTATAATCTAGGTTGGCTCAATCCCCAAAGTGAAAGATTCCCTTTTAGTTGGGCTGAAGGGCCTGTTATGTGGAAAGATAAGGGATATTATTATTACTCTTGCGCCAGAGATGTAGCAGGTGGTCAGAAGGTACTTCGAAGTAAAACACTTACTGCCGATAAATCAGCATGGACAGCTCCTGTTGATTTATTCAATGAGAAAGATTCAGGTAAATCTACTGCTATATTCTTTGGTCCAAATCATAGTTCCGCAGCTATCAAGCTGAAAGACGGAACAAGTTGGGTGGTTCACCCGGTTTGGGCAAGAGCCAATAATAATGAATGGTCAGGTCAGGGGCGACAAGGATTGTTAAATCAGGTACACTATGACGCAAACAATGAAGTGGTTGCCGATTACCCTGTAAACGAACCTAAAACAGCTCCTAATTTACCTTCAAGCGGAATACCTTGGATGGTACCAAAATCTGATTTTTTTATTACAAATAAGCTAAATCCTGAATGGTCATTTTTGGGCTACACACCGACAACATTATATTCGATCACTGATCGGCCGGGCTGGCTGAGATTAAGCCCTAAAAATGCAGAAAAGTCTAATACAGTTATTAAAACTGATCCTGAACATAACTATTCCTTGATTACGCGTCTTGATTTTGATGCTAAAACCTCTTCTGATGAAGCAGGGATAAGAATTATGAACGGCCTGGAGATTCTATTCGCTAAAATTTATAGTTCTGTGAATAAGCAAGGTAACAAAGTAATTTGTTTTAGTTTCGATAAAACATATTATGAATCGAATAATACCATTGGAAGCACTTTGTGGCTTAAAATATTAAGAGAAAATCATTTACTAACAGGGTATTATAGCCCTGACGGTACGAACTGGACCAAGGTAGGTGAACCAATAAATGTTTCTAGTTTGGATAGCTTTACCCGAAATTATAACGGTTGGTGTGGAAATAGGCAAGGGTTATATGTACAAGGCAAACCTGCTGATTTTGATCTTTATATCTACCGCGATGCTTATTCACCGATTCTTGCAGAATGTCCTGCAAATCAATTTGGAACAAAACGTGCTGTCTTATCTGACGGAACTCCAGTCCTTGATGATATTCACAATGGTGATTGGTCATTGTACGCCGGAGTTGAATTCGGAAACAAAGAATACAATAAAGCGTCATTTTCAATCGAAATAATTGCTTCGAGTATTACAAAAGAAGGTATTGTTGAGGTATGGCTCGATTCAATAGATAAAGGCAAAAAAATTGCTACATGTAAAATTGAAAATACCGGTAGTCTGATGACGTTCAAAAAATTCATTGCAAAAACGGCTAAAACTGTTGGTCGTCATGATGTTTATCTACGGTTTTTAGGTACAGGTAATGACAAGCTGTTTACCATTAACAAATTTTCCTTTACATCAAAAAAATAATCATCATTGAAGATTATTTAAAGCAAAAATCAATAAATGTATGAAAATATTAAGTTGTCTAATCATAATAATTTTTACGATAGTCAGTATGTGTTTAGGAGGAAATTCAAATCCTTCAGATAGTACTAAAGATGTAAAAGATCAAAGGGGCAAAATGAAACCCTGGAAGGAAGGGGCAAGAAAAACGGGAAAATACCGTAATGTTTTTCGTGAAGCAGGTTATAAACAGACTGATATAGATGCAAAACTTGCCAAAGCCTATTATGATGTTTTTGAAGGGCCCAATCGAGTTTATTTTGAAGTTAATGATTCAATGGCATATGTTTCTGATTTGAAGAACCATGATGCCCGAACCGAAGGACTTTCCTATGGAATGATGGTCGCTGTTCAGTTGAATAAAAAAGATGTATTTGACCGCTTATGGCGTTGGACCATGAAAAATATGCAACATCAGGGTGGAGCCAGGGATGCTTATTTTGCATGGAGTGTTGAGCCAAAAACACTAAAACATAACTCTGAAGGTTCAGCATCAGATGGAGAATTGTATTTTGTGACTGATCTGTTATTTGCAGCAAACAGGTGGGGGAATAAAACAGGTATTAATTATTATGCCGAAGCAAGGAGAATACTCGATGCTATGTGGAAAAAAAATGGAACCGAAGGGGTAACAAACATTATTAACACTGAACATAAACAAATAACATTTGTACCTGATAAATTCGGTTACGACTGGACCGATCCATCATATCATCTTCCTGCTTTTTATGAAGTCTGGGCCGAATATGCAAAAGATGGCCACGAACAGTTTTATAGGGATTGCGCTGATACTGCACGTGCTTTTCTTCATCGGGCCTGTAATTCGATAACTGGTTTGAATGCCGATAATACTGAGTTTAGTGGTGCACCCAGAACCAGAGGGAAAATGGGTTCTGCTTTCCGTTATGACTCATGGCGGGTTCCTATGAATATTGCCATGGATTATTCCTGGTATGCTAAAGATAAAGAATGGCAACAGGGTTACACCAATCGTCTTCACAGTTTTCTTTTCAATAGAGGAATAGATACTTTTGAAGATCAGTTTAATCCGGATGGTACTCTTCCAGATGTTATTCTTCAGGCCGGTGGATATAAGAAGCTACGTCATTCGCTTGGATTTAAAGCTACTTCGGCTGCAGCTTCATTAATGGGGACACAAGCTAAAAGCTGGAAGTTTGTAGACGCTTTGTGGAATGAAAAACTAGAACCTTATTCAGATGGGTATTTCGATCCTTATTACGATGGTCTTTTATATCTATTCAGTATT
>Ga0209538_1000794_pt1 | contig 17624 bp, 12 predicted proteins | sample BarGraNGADG00211_2_FD_184492 | JGI IMG/M metagenome (GOLD analysis project Ga0209538, IMG submission 184492) | Arctic peat soil microbial communities from Barrow, Alaska - Barrow Graham LP Ref core NGADG0004-211 (SPAdes) (version 2) | ecosystem: Environmental > Terrestrial > Soil > Wetlands >... | reverse complement strand
GTGAAGAAATTCGAGTGTATTATCGAATGATGCAGAGTCGGATTTGTTGGGTTCGATAACCGGGAATATTTTTTTCAGGTCCTCACCAAAAACTTCAGATTTTAGCAAAGCTTCGCGGGCCTGCATCCACATGCGGTTACCTTTTACCGTATTGATTTCGCCGTTGTGGGCCACCATGCGGAAAGGCTGAGCCAAATCCCAGGTTGGGAACGTATTGGTACTGAAGCGCGAATGTACCAAAGCAATGGCGCTGGTAAATTTCGGATGAGTCAGGTCTTTATAATATTCCCGAAGTTGGGTTGGTGTAAACATCCCCTTGTAAATAATCACTTTGGAAGATAAACTTGGGATATAAAATGTTCCCTTATTTTTGAGTTTTGATTCCCTGATTTCGTTTTCCGCCTGCTTCCTGACCAGGTACAATTTCTGTTCGAGTACATCCTGTTCCAGATCGGCTTTAACAAAAACCTGTATCACATAAGGTTCTGTCAGTTTGGCTATTTCTCCGGGGGCCGAACTATCAACAGCCACATCGCGGTACTCGATTAACTCAAGACCTTCCTGTTTGATGAATTTAGTCAAAACATCCTGACAATGAGCTGCTTCCTTCTTGTCCTGAGGAAGGAAAATCAATCCTGTTCCAAACTTACCCGAAGCCGGAATATCCACCTTCAACACTTCCTTGATATATTGATCAGGTATTTGCATTAAAATACCGGCACCGTCACCAGTTTTGTTGTCGGCACTGGTTGCTCCACGGTGTTCCATATTCTCAAGAACCTCTAATCCCCTCTCGATAATGTCGTGCGACTTCTGACCCTTAATATGAGCCACAAAGCCAATTCCGCAATTATCGTGCTCATTGGCTGGATCGTACAACCCCTGCGCTTTTGGCAATCCTATACTCATCACTTCTGTTTTTAATTTTATTTATAGTCGCAAAAGAACCTGAAAACTATCAGTTCGTAATTCATTTTGATTAATAATCTCAGTTATAATTGAAATATTATAAGTAAATCAATCATTTTTTTTACAAACTGAAAGCGAAAGTAGTTATTATTATAAATATTTCAAATTTTCCAACCTACAGGAAAACCACGAACTCTGACGATTCAGGTAAAAATCAGCTTTTTAAGTCTCAACAATCGGCAAATTACCAATACTTTAAGCCTTAACAATATTCACAGGTCATAAGTTAGGGCTGAATCAAAAAATAACGATTAATTAACAGATCGAAGTTCAATTTTTGACCACGGATTAATCAGATTAATAAAGTTCAGGACGCTTAGGAAAGGCCCAGCAAACTGGCAGTTGCCTCTTCGATCTTCTGAAATTCGTACCCTTTGACAACAGTTTCCATTTTTTTGGCAATCATTTTGCCGAACAATTCGCCGATGGCTACCACCAGCTTTTGAATTTCGGAACGGGTAACCAGTTTTAAATCGAGCAAAATCTGGCCGTTGCGCGAACGACCGCTGTGATTTTTTTGCCAACATCGCCTAATTTGCGGGTCAGCATCAGCTCTACCTGAGAATGGACATCTTCGGCCCCCTCTTCGATCTGGAAATTACCGTTTTCGATGACTTGGTATATCGCAATTAGTTCGTTCTGGAGTTCGGTAAGCTCACTTGCCGAAAGTAAATTGATGGATTGCAGAATTTTGGCATGGGACATCGAGCATAAAACATCATATTTTGCAAGATGCAAATCCAGTTCACGATCTTTCCCGACAGTGAAGGATTCAATAAGTTCGTTGACTGAAGTTCCTTTATCCCAAAGTTTAATATTTCTTTCCCGAGCTTTAAAGATAAAGTAAAATAACAAACTTTTGATTTTCAGGCTTTAGCCAGATGAAAGCTGAAATCGAAGTTGGTTTTTTACTTCCAGAATTTATGGCTCAGTTGAGTCGCAAAAAGAGGCAGTAGGATGAATTCCTCTGCCTCTAATAGAGTATGGTTGCTGCAAGGCTAGCTTGCCTAATTATCAAATCCTGTGATCCTCCCTTATAATTGTCCTGCTACCGCCGTCGAGGCTTTTGCTCCAGTTTTTGGCAGGGTATATTTTCTTCAGTTTATCGGTTTCGCCTATATCGCTTAACCTTTTATAAATCAGTTGCCATGCACAGGGCTGGTTGGGGCTGATCTCACACCTTTCGATGCGCGAACCACCGCAAGGACCATTCAACATGTGTTTTGCACAACGGGTTACCGGGCAAATACCGCCAAAATCGGCAAGGACACAAGCGCCGCACTGGGCACATTTTTCGGTCCAAACACCACGCGATTCAAGGATTCCCAAAAATGCAGTATCCAATCCGGCATAAACCGGTTTGTCGGGATAGCGCTCGGCAATGGCCTGAACCCCTGCTCCACAACCCAGCGATAGAACTGCGTCACATTTCTTAATCTCATCTGCCGCTGTTTCAATAAACACGTTATCGCATTGGCGTTCAATGGTCAATTCATTCACCTTGATAGCTTCTCCAGCTTTCTTTGAGGCAATACGCAATGCCGATGATATTATGGAAACTTCCCTTTCACCTCCTGCCAAACATACCGTTACGCATGTTCCGCATCCAAGCACAAGAATGTTTTTTTTCTCTTTAATAATATCCTGCAGTTCAGGGATCGATTTTCGTTGAGCAACTATCATTTGATTATCTCCTTTATTTTTTCCTAATTATTCACTTTTTACTTCATTCATGCAGCAGGTTTCAGCCATTTCGGATTCCTGTTTCAAACTTTTGCCTAAAAATTGTGGCTTAATCGGGTTTGGCCCCAACTGCTTAACGGTGTCTACCATTTCAAAAATGACATCGACCAGATTTTTAGCCATAGCCGCCGAAATGTTTACCATGCGCAACCGCTCCTTGTCTATTCCGCATTCTTCCAACAGGGCGCGGGTAGCGGTGACACGTTTCCGGGCAAAAAGGTTCCCGTCGATATAGTGACAACCACCCTCAAGGCAACCGGCAATCAAAACCCCGTCGGCGCCGTTTTCAATGGCCCGCATGTAATATTCCACTTCCAGCCTTCCGGTGCATGGTGTACGGATGATTCTTACCCCCGGAGGATATTGAAGGCGCATGGAACCGGCCAAATCAGCCGATGCATAGGCGCAAAAGTGGCAGCAGAAAGCAAGAATCTTTGGTTCAAAAGTATTGTCTGTCATGTTAATCTACAGTTTCTGGTTCAAGTACATTGAATAATTGGTCGATCATGATTTTAAAATGATCGGAGTTGAAATGGTTGAGTTGGATTGCCCTTGCCGGACATTCGGCTACGCAAATTCCACAACCCATACATTTAGCGCTTTCAATCTCAGCTTTGTGGTCGTAATTGCTGTTTGGAGCTCCGTACGGGCAAGCTTTTACACAGGTCATACACGAGATACATTTGTTTTGGTCAACAACCGAAACCTGTGCACCAACTTCCAAATGTGTTTTTGATAGGATGGTTGCAGCTCTCGCCGCCGCTGCTTTGGCCTGCGAGATGTTCTCATCGATCATCTTTGGCGAGTGGGCCAATCCGCATAAAAACAACCCTTCAGTTGCAAAATCGACCGGACGTAATTTCATATGGGCTTCCACATAAAATCCACTGGCATTTAGAGGTACCTTCAGCATGTTTGAAATGATTGGGTTATCCTCGTTTGCAACAATTCCAGTACTCAAAATCAGTTTGTCGGCTTCGATAACAATGGATTCTTTCTGATCAGGACTTTTTACGGTTACTGAACTTAAAACACCATTGACATCAGAAACTTCGGGTATATTATTTTCATCGTATCTGATAAAAACGATACCAGCTTCACGTGCTTTTTTGTAGTAGGTTTCCCTGAATCCGTAGGTCCTGATATCCCTGTAAAGGATAAATATTTTTGCTTCAGGATCTTCTTTCTTAATTTTCAAAGCGTTTTTAATGGCCATCGAACAGCACATCCTGCTGCAATAGGGCTTTTCGGAATTCCGTGATCCCACACATTGGACCATCACGTAAGTTTGACCGCTTTTCTGAATCCTATTTTTAGCTAATGAATTCTCAAGTTCAACTTGTGTAATGATGTTTTTGATTTTTCCATACTGATATTCCTTTGTTTCAGCTTGATTTGCCCCTGTTGCAACGATTATGGCGCCGCATGAAATCTCTTTCGGTTTATTGTCCTTCATCATTTTCACGGTAAAGTGGCCAATATGACCTTTAATTCCAACGATTTCAGAATTGAGATGACTATCAATATTCCGTTGCGAGTTGGTTGCTTCGATCAATCCCTTTTTAAATTGACTTAGATTATCGTTTTCCAACGTGCTATTGATCAGACTTAGGTTTCCGCCAAGTTGTGCCGATTTCTCAATGAGATCCACATCATAACCTTGTTCGGCAAGCGAAATAGCTGCCGTCATTCCACTGATTCCGCCACCAATTACCAAGGCGTTTTGAAGGATTGAAATCCTTTCTCCTTCCAGCGGAGAGAGATTTTTGGCACGTGAAACCGACATTTTAACCAGGTCAATTGCTTTTTCGGTAGCCTTATCCGGTTCATTGGAATGTACCCATGAACATTGGTCCCTGATATTGGCCAATTCAAACAGATAAGGGTTCAACGAAGCTTCACGCAATGTTTCGCGGAAAATAGGTTCGTGTGTTCGTGGGGTACACGATGCCACAACAACCCTGTTTAATTTATTGATTGAAATCTGTTCTTTGATATTATTCAAACTGGCTTCGGAACAAGTATACATGGTATGCGATGCGTAAACTACGCCCGGTTGTCCTTTAATCTCTTCGGTTACCCTTTCCACATCAACCGTTCCAGCAATGTTAATCCCGCAATGGCAAACAAATACACCGATACGGGCTTGCTCGTCACTCACATCGTGTTCCTGCGGATATTCCCTCGACTTGATCAGCGTGTTTTTTACTGAAGACAACAGCTCCATCGACATGGATGCTGCGGCGCTGGCCTGCATTACCGTTTCAGGAATGTCTTTCGGCTCCTGGAATGCCCCACCGACAAATACTCCGGGTTTCGAAGTAGTTAATGGTGACAAACGGTTTGTTTCGCAAAATCCGAACGGGTTCACTTCAATTCCCAGTTTTCGGATGCTATCGGTAACGGTGGCTTTCGGGTCTAAACCAACGGCCAATACGACAAGGTCGAAATCGCGTTCTACCAATCCTTTCTGAGGATCGAGAAACTGTAAACGCAGATCGTTGGTTTGCGGCATCTGGATAATTCGCGACGGAATACTTTTGATGTATTCCAGGTTTTCCATAGCCCTGGCGCGTTCGTAATAGGCGTCAAAATCTTTACCGTGAGCCCTGATGTCCATATTAAATATGGCGCCCTCCATTCCGGCGAGATGCTCGGAGGCAATCATAGCCTGTTTGGTCGTTGCCATGCAGCAGATGGATGAGCAATACTCATTCCCGCTTTTTGAATCGCGCGATCCGACGCATTGGATCCAGGCAATCCGTGTGGCCTCTTTTCCGTTGTCGCGGCGCTGAACATGCCCACCAAATGGTCCGGCGGCTGAAAGCATCCGTTCAAACTGAACGCTGGTCATTACATTTTTATACCGGTTAAAGCCAAATTCACCCTTGGATTCGGCATTATATTCGTCAAAACCGGGAGTTAGGATTACGGAACCTACTTCCAGTTCAAAATATTCATCTTTCTGATTATGGGCAACCGCCTTCTTTTCGCATGCGCTGACACACAACATACATTCGGAACACTGGGCGCAATTTAGACAGCGTTCGGCCTCGGCAATTGCTTCTTCAACTGAGAAAGCAGATTCTATTTCGTTGAAATTTTGAAAACGGTATTGAACAGGTAGTTGAATGGCCGTTGCACGTTTTTGCTTTTCAATATTTTTTGTGACAGGTAAAAGCTCTTCAGGAATAGGTTTCAAAGAATGTTCGAAACGGTTCGAGGTCATATCCTCGTGGTTCAGATAGCGACCAATCGATTCGGCAGCATGTTTTCCGGCGGCCACTGCATCAATCACACTGGCTGGTCCCGAAGCATTATCACCACCGGCAAAAACACCTTTCACAGAGGTTTCAAAAGTAACCGGATCGAATTTAAAGCAACCCCGTTCAACATTTACGCCAATGTGTTTTGAAAATTCACCGTCAACCATCTGGCCAATTGCCACTATGATTTGATCGGCATTGACAGTGGTAATTTTATTCTCGTCATAAGTTGGGCTGAACCTGCCGTTTTGGTCAAAAACACTAACGCACTGTTTCAGTTCGATGCCGGTAACAGAACCGTTTCCAATGATCTGTTTTGGTCCCCAACCGTTACGGATAATGATTCCTTCTTCTAAAACAGCTGCAATTTCATCGTCGTAAGCCGGCATTTCATTTCTCTTTTCGAGTGAAACCAACTCAACCTTCTTAGCACCAAGGCGGAGAGCTGTACGTGCCACATCAACAGCAACATTACCACCGCCAATCACGATAACGTTTTCTTTTACGTTGGGTTTTTCGGTGGAATTTCCAACTTCACGCAGGAATTCAACGCCAAAATTTACCCCTTTTTTATCTTCACCCTGAACACCCAGTTTTCTGCTTACATGGGCACCGGCGCTGATGTATATTGAATCAAATTCCTTTTGAAGTTCCTGCATGGTTTTATCCTTGCCAATCCGGCAGTTTAAAACAATGTCGACCCCTTTGCGTTTGATCAGTTCTATTTCGTAATCCAATATTTCCTTTGGAAGCCTGTACTGAGGAATACCCCAATAAAGCATACCGCCAGCCTGATCTTTTTCTTCAAAAATGGTAACGGCAAAACCCTTGTCTGCCAAATCACCGGCAGCAGTTAATCCTGATGGTCCAGCACCGATGATGGCAACCTTCTTTGCATCTGCGGCAGGCGTTTTTTGTTCCGGCAATGCCAATTCACCTGATTTCACCAATTTCATTTCCTCGTCTGATGCAAACCTTTTCAGTTGCCGGATAGCAAGCGCGCTGTCAACATTTGCACGGGTACATGCAGTTTCGCAAGGCGCCGGGCAAACACGTCCGCAAATGGCACCTAACGGGTTGCGTTCCCTGATCAGGTTCACCGCTTTAACGTATTCTTTTTTCTTAATGAGCTGAATGTATCCCTGGATGTTGATATTTGCCGGGCATTTCATTTTACAAGGCGCATGTCCCAACTTGAGCATGTTGGGCATATTGGGAATGGCCTGAGCATAAAATTTTTGAATGGCTTTCCGTTTACCCAAATCGCGGTTAAACTGGTCGTTTATCTGAACCGGACAAGCGGTGGTACATTCGCCGCAATCGTTGCAAATTTTTTCGTCGATATACCGGGGTGATTTTTTAATCGTTGCTTTGAAATTACCCGGTTCACCTTCAATTTTCTCCAGTTCGGAGAGGGAATGTATTTCTATATTCAGGTTTCTGGCACATTCAACCAATTTGGGAGAGATGGTACAGATAGCACAATCGCCGGTAGGAAATGTTTTATCGAGGTGCGACATCATGCCACCGATGGTAGCTGAACGGTTAATCAGATAAACTTTGTAACCCGAATTGGCCAGATCGAGAGATGCCTGTACCCCGGCAATTCCACCGCCTTCAACCAATACAGCCCCTACCATTTTTTTCTTGCTCGTACTCATAATCGTATCTGCCTTATTATGCCATTTTTACTAATTCGATGATCGGTTTTGGTGAAACCACACATTTATCCATCCCCAGTTTTTTGGGCTCGATACCCAAACATAAACCCAACAGTTGGGTAATGTAAACGACAGGTAAATTGTAATCCTTGCCTTTTGCTTTGTGGATATCGCTTTGACGCATGTCGAGATTGATCTGGCACATCGGACAGGCAACCGCCATGCATTGGGCGCCTGATGCCTCGGCCATTCCCAAAATTGAATTTGAAAGATCAACCACAATATCGGTTCGTGTAAGAGCAAAACCGCCGCCACAACATTCAACTTTGTGGGGCCAGTCAATCATCTCACCACCCATGATGGTAATGAGTTTATCCATTAGTGTTGGGTTTTCAGGATCGTCGAATTGTGTTACACCCTTGGGTCTGACCAGTAAACAACCATAATAACTGGCAACCTTTAATCCATCCAATGTGTGGGTGAAAGCCGATTTCAATTTTTTAATCCCGATTTCTTTCACAAGAACTTCAACAAAATGAAGCACTTTCACACTTCCGTCGTAATCTTCGCCCAGCGTGTCTGCAATCTCTTTCCGTATTGCCGGGTTGTTTTGAATTTCGTGGTTGGCAACTTTCATGCGGTTGTAGCAAGCTGCGCAAAACACAACCATATCGAGCCCGGTTTTTTTGGCCATCAGCAGGTTAGCCGCAGGAAGTGCAATCGACATGTTTTTATTGGTTTGATGGGCAGGTGTCGAGCCGCAGCAGGTCCACCCCTTTATTTCAATTAATTCAATGTTCAGCGCTTTTGCAACCTCATTCACCGACATGTATTGGTCGCGTGCTGTAGATTCTGCCGAACATCCCGGATAATATGCGTATTTCATCTTACGAATTTTTGCTTTGTGTGTTGTCTGGTTTCCTGCCGAATATCCGGTTGGTATATTTCTTATCTGCGTGGAATGAAGGGGTTAATGCAATTTTTCCTTTTGCGAGCATCATCGGAAATTTGTCAGTGTCCTGAAGCAGGCTTGCTGAACCTAGTTTGTAGGCTGCAATCATACCAATGTCATACGTGCGGCCAAACATTTTTACGGTTCGAAGGAATGACCTGTTGAACAAAGGCACATTCCCTTTTTGTTTTGAAGCATTTTTCTGAACGGAAATAACCCTCAGGGCATCCAATACTTCGGCCATGTTTATCTTCATGGGGCAACGTTCGTAACAAGTTTCGCACGAAGCGCACATCCAAACCAGGTCGCTGTCGAAGATTTTGTCGCCGACATTCAACTGCAACATCCGGATGATATCGGATGGATGGGTGGTCGTCATACCTGATACGGCACAACCATTTGAACACTTCTTGCATTGGAGGCAGCTGCTGATGTCGACACCCGAAAGTTTCTGAACATCGGTCAATAAATTGCCTGCCTGTTTCTCTTTGCTTATGACTATTGCCATATATGGTTTTTTTCTTCTTTGTTATCGGCACCTTAGCGCCATTTCATTTTTCTTTTCCCTTTGTCGAAATTTTGTGCCTTTACGCCGGAGGTTCACTCACACTTTGAACAACTTTTGTTCGCCGGCGCCAAAACAACCTTCCTTTTATCCCCCGGAATAAATGCCGGGGCTATTGATATTTAATCCCTATGGGATTAATCTTCATTTTACACTATTTTGTTATTTGAACTTCATGCATCTTTTATTTTCAATTTGCACTCATTCGAAATATTGTTCCTTTGCGCCGGAGGTTCACTCACACTTTGAACAACATTTGTTCGCCGGCGCTTTTAAAGCCTTTCTTTCTTACCCCCGGCATAAATGCCGGGGCTATTGATATTAAATCCCTACGGGATTACTCTTCATTTTGGAAACAATATTCTACTTAGTAGCTTCTTCTTCAACCAGTTCATCAACCTCTTCTTCTTCGCCGTACACATCCTTTTCGGGAGTAGCGGGAACGCCTTCGATACTGGGCGCTACTTTTCGGTAAACACGGGTTGGTTTGAGCCGTTTGCCATCGACGGTTAACAGATCGCTTATCTTAATTCCAAAAAGTTTTTCATTTTCCTGCAAACAGGGAAGAATCAGTTCCCAATCTTTTTCTGTAAACGGAGTGAAAATACAGCCGTTTAACTGCTGGCTAACCAATTGCCGGTGTGGGTCGCGGATGAAAGCTGCACCACCAGATGCCAGTGAAAACAGGTTACTTCCCGGATATGGTTCAGGTAAAGGAACGACTTGGCCCTCTTCATCGAATTTCACACCGTTCACAACCACAAACCCGCCTTTGTTATGCGGATCGCCAGCCATGAAGGATTCTCCAAGGAAGTCGAGACTTGTACCATTGATAATAACCTTTGGTCTACCAACGGAATTGATCATTGGGCGACCAGCAGCATTTCCTTTTACATAAACTGAACCTCCTTTGGCTCCATATAAGAATGTCTGGCCAACATCGCCATGAATAACGAATTTGCCATCCTTGATAATTTGCCCAAGTTGATCCTGAGCATTGCCATGAACGGTAATGGTTATTCCGTCGATTCCTGAAGCGAGGTAATCGCCACAGCTACCGTACACTTCAATTGAAACATCGTGTGTTTCGGGACCTAATCCGCAACCAATGTAACGTTGCCCGGCGCAGTTGAATACAATAAAATTTCTCCATCCCATTTTGAAAGCGTTGACCAAGTAGGTGGCATCGCATTCAGTTCCTTCAGGTGGAAAAAGTTTCGCATCAATGACCAATGTTTTTTCACCATCCTGCGGTTTACGAAGCTCGTTTCGGGTTTCAAAATCAAGCAACCTGTAGCTGTTTCCATCTTCAACCTTTGCGGTCAATTTCGGAAGACTCTTGAACAACAAATCAAGTTCTGTACGAACAATATGAAGGATATGTGAACGCCTTTTTTTTCCGGTGGGGAAGTTTTGATCGTTCAACATTGTAAGGGTATCTATTGCATATTTTGTTAGAGAGCTGTCTTTAGCGAGAGACCTTATTATTTTGCAGGTTGCCAGAATGTCGTCAAACGACCATCCCGGTATATTCGTTTTGAAATAATCGAACAGCGATTTACCCTCCTCAACATGGTTGTTAATTGCCATGATAATCTGATCTTTAATCAGCGAAGAACCGGTTTCTTTACCAAAATCACACCCTTCCGTCTTATTGGTGATGTGAACAACTTTCCCAAATTTATCTTTGCAGATCAACCTGTAAACCCCTTTTTCATTGGGAACAATGTCGAACATAAAAGTACCGCCATCGGAGTAACTACCGCCACGGGCATTCCAGTATTTATCGGCAACCGGGCAAATCCGTTTGTCATCTTTGGAAAGACTGACAAGGGTTGCATCAATAGCTTGTTTTTCTGAACCAATCAGACCTACTTGTATTTCACCATCGACAAAGGCAAAAACCTGAGGCCTCAACATGGCCGTGTCGGTGATCCCCATCAACTGGAAACTGCGGTTTTGAATCAGGTTGCGTGCAATGATAAAGAACCATGGACCATCGGGTGAACCATGCATGTGGGTTGCCTGAATGGCCCTGTATATTTTTTGTTTTTCAGCGGGCAATCGGTCAAAGTCTAACTCTGTCGTGGGAGCCAACGCTTCAATAATGTATTCAATAGGATATTTATAGGTACGCGAAAGCAAATCGAACATTAATGCGGACACCTCGGTATCAGTAATGAACTGTGGAAAAATATTCCGTTGTTTCAAATATTCAGTTACAGAATGGTAGTTGGCAAAGTCGCCATTATGTACCAACGCCATGTTCATAGCCGTAAAAGGATGCGCCCCACCCGGATGCCAAACACGACCACGGGTAGGATAACGTTGGTGTGCGATCCATGCATGGGCACACAAATCGTCGATTTTATAATATTGAGTAACCGCTTCGGCAAATCCAACCACTTTCAGAATCATGATATTGCGGCCATGAGACATGACAAAGGCCATCTGCTTTTTGGTTTTTGTAACCACGTAAAACTCCTGGTTCAGCTTGAAACTGTTTTGATTGATCAATTCATCTTCAGAATCCCTTCTGCTAAGCTTTTCAAACTGATTGTCGGCAATGAATTTTGTTAGAACATCATCTTTTACCCGAACAAAATAGCGATAAACATCGGGCGGTTTCACTGCCAGACCCGGAATGGTTGTCCAGTCGTCGACGGTATCGAGTTTTGATGTTTTTTGAATGTCGAATATCGGGTTAATATATTTCGCCTCCACATCGCACTGGCATTCAGGGTCGAGATAGGCAATGTGCAACATGTAACTTTCGTCCAAAATTTCCCTTGAAACGCCTAGTTGTTCAGGGATAAAACCAACTGCAGCAATACCGCCGCCCTTTCCATTTCCTCGATTGTGCATCAACCGCGAAGGCTCGTAGATATGTTTTCCCGGAACCGGCTCTGTACAACAAAACCCGATTACGCCACATCCACCTTCTGCTTCCATGGCATCCGGTTTCTTCTGATCGAGTAAAGGCTCAATTAAACGTCTTTTCGACTTTGATATATTTTCAATGCTATTGCTATACATATTCTACTAATTATTCGATATGTCTAAATGTCTTAACAAGTCGGTACGCCCGCGCAATTCTTTAATGCTCTTTAATCCCAAACGTTTTAAAATATCTTTAATCCCTATCGCCCAGGCATTATACAGATTAACAATACGTTGCGTTCCCCAATCGAGTTCTACCTGTGTGATAAGCCCTGGATCGGTTGTCGCAATTCCTCTCGGGCAACCACGTCCGCTTGAACAACGGCTGCAACGCAGGCAACTTATGGCAATCAATTCGGCAGTTCCAACAACCACACCATCAGCACCAAGCATAATCGCTTTGGCAATATCGAAATAGTTACGGATGCCGCCGCTGGCCATTAATGTAACAGTATCGCGTGCGCCTTCTGAAACTAAGAAATTATGAACTTTAGGTATTGCATAATCGATGGGCATAGCAATGTTTTTCTTCGCAATATCGGGAGCAGCACCAGTTCCGCCATAACCACCGTCAATGTGGATAATGTGTGTTCCGGCATAATAACTTCCAACGGCAACCATGTCAACATCGGTTGGAGTGGATACTTTGGTTGAAATAAGCGCCCGTGTGTTGATGTGTTTCATCCAGTCGATGTGTTTCATGTGGTCTTCGATGGAATAAACACTATGAAAAGGAAACGGAGAAAACAGGGGAATTCCCTGAACCGCTTCACGCATTTTTGCAACTGCGGGTGTATTTTTTGTTCCCAGAAGGTGACCTCCCAAACCGGGTTTAGCTCCCTGTGCATATTTAAATTCTACAATACGGACACGCTGAATGGTCTCTTCCCGAACACCAAAAAGTCCGGTTGCAACCTGAGTGATCATGTGATCATCGTAAGGGCGTAACCGTTCCATGTAACCGCCTTCACCCGAGCAGGAAAAGGTATTCCATGCCGTTGCAGCCCTGGCTTTCGACAACTGGGTTACGTTGCTGATTGATCCGAATGACATTCCACCACCATACCAGGGTACATCAATTTTAATATTGGGACGACCATCGTTCCGAACATTCAGATCGAGGGTTATATCAATTTCATCTTCATTTACTTCAGCAGGATTTTCAGGAAATGCAATACGCATCCGGTCGAACCCACCATCCGATTTACCAATCTCGTATTCAAAATCATAATCTGCAGGGACTGGTGTTCCATTCTCGGCCATGTACCAGGTGGCGAGCATCATATCCGACGGCCAGCGGTTATCGCCAAGCGCCTCCATCATCGGGCTTTTTACCAGTTTAAGGGCGCCTTGCGGACATTTGGAAACACAAAAATCATCGGTTTTTTCACAGACGAAACCGTTGCATTTGTAGCTCAACGGAGAGGCAAAGAATTTATAACCCGGTTTGAATACATGGACACCTTTTGTACAGGTAGCAACACAGGTACCACACAATTTGCATATTTCCTCATCGCGATAGATGATGTATTTTGCAATTTCGTTGCGATAACGGGTTGGCGCCGATTTGATTGTCCGCTCAACAACTGTCTGCTCAACACGTGTTTTAAACGTATTGGCGGGCATTATCTCTTCGAGATTGATATTATTTTCTAAAGATTGGTCCATAAATTTCTTCTTCAAGTTCATCTTTAAACATTGCCCGTCCTACATCGCCGCGTAATCTCCGTGCTTCCCGCATACCCATAGCGCCCATCATTTCAACCATTTGCCAGTGCCAGGCACCCATCAGGTTGGTCATACGTCCGGCGCCATATTTCAGGTCGATCTGTTTATCCAGTTTGGCCGGACAATAATCACCGGGTTTGCAGCTTTCGCATAATTTGCATTCGATAGCGATCAAAAGAGGGATATCGATGGAGACCAAATCGGCCCCACAAATCAACCCTTTAACAACATGTTCTGACAAACCCGTTCCACCACCGGCAATCAGGGTAATTTCATCGCGAACTTCATTTCTGATCAGCAACGCGTGAATCTCGCGCATCACATCCTTGATGAATCTCGGTTTTTCAACCCCGATTTCACTTCCGTTCATATCGGCAACCAGATGGATGACATCGGGAATGATTTTCGATAGTTCATCACATCGTTTCAGTGCATTCGCATCCAACGGAACCCTTACAGAGACAATAATCCCGGGTATATTTTTCTTAAGCGATTCTATTTTTTGAGCAACATCAATACTATCAGGAATTTCAACGAGTTTTGTTTTTGCTAAAATCTCGTTTGAAATTGCAGGTCCATCCGGATTCAGATAGAACGCAATATATTCAAGGTAATCTGCTTTATTTTCAAGTTTAATATCCTTCCATTTCTTTGAATCAATAATGGCCATTAGTCCGGTTTGTTTGGCCGTGACAATAATGCATGATTCCAAAACAGGAAGCGAATGGCTTTCGGGGGTCATATCGAAAATGACTGGAAAGGGTAAAGAGAAAATTGGAGGAAGAACAGTGTTCAGCTTATCGCCGTCAAAATTCAAAAATGATGGTTTTCTGCCAATGTCAACCGAAGTGCTGATGTATTCCCTTCCGTGGATACCATCGCGTGTTGGGCGTACAATCTCACTCATGTCTGTCCACATGGAATCGAAACCGTATCCCGAAAATTTTCCGCGATATCCAGCACCAGACACAGGAACCTTTCCGGTTTCTGCCTCAAGCCAGGTAGTACCAAAAATTGCTGGTGTCCAATATGCGTTACCCAATTTTTTGTATTCTGAATTGATGGACATGGTCAACAGGTTCTTCGTGCAGTTTTGGATGCAGGAGAAACAACCCATACATTCATAATACAGTGTATGAACCTCGTCCAAATCGTGGATGAAGTTGTTTTCCTCACGGTACTTATCGTAAATACATGCTTTTTTTACACAATTATGACAACGTGCGCAATCTTCACGCCAGTCAACCACACCAAATTTTCCGATTCGGGGAAGCCGGGGCTGTGTAAGCGAAGTTTTAATATGATATTTTTCGGGCATAACGTCTGATTTTACAAGCCTGCATCGGCAATTATTTCGCTGATCATATCTTCCTTACCTCCGGCAATGATATGAATTCCGCTCAAACCTTTCATTGACTTGATTTTGCCGATGGTTTCGACACATATAGCAATACCAATTTTCTTTTGGGCATCGAGATCACCGGCATCTTTCATCCTTTTCAGGTGTGAGTCGGGAATATAGAAATCGGTGTGTTTTGTCAATAACTTTATGGCTTCATCATAGCTTTCAAGTGGATAGATACCGGCAATGATGGCTGCTTTTTCTGTCAAACCTGCCTGATGGGCTGCATCTAACCATTCCTGAAAATCGGTTGTATTGAAAACAGCCTGAGTCTGAATAAATTTAGCGCCTGCCTTTATCTTCTTCTTCAGCCTCATAATATTCAGTTCCAATGGTCGCAGGTAGGGATTTACAACAGCTCCCACCAGCATTGAATAATCACCTTCAATTTTGGTCCCGTTCAGCAACACCTTTTCCTTGTTCATCTTCTTGATCAACTCAATCAACTGGATTGAATCGAAGTCGTAAACATTTGCCGATTCGGGCATATCAGAAGTTGTTTGATGGTAACCCGACAGGCATAAGATATTTTTAATCCCCATTGAAGCGGCGCCTAAAATATCAGACTGAAGGGCAATCCGGTTGCGGTCGCGGGTAACCAATTGATAAACTGGCTCAATTCCAGACTGCTTCATTTTGATAGATGTTGCTAAACTGGAAATTACCGGACCATAAGGGTTATCGGCAACATTAATTGCTATAGCCCCGCAATTCTTTAATTTACCATTGAGTATTGCATCAACGTTAGTATCCGGCAGGTATTCGGCAGTAATTATAAAATCACCGGCTTCAATTTTTTTTGCTAATAAACTATCCATTTATTTATTCATTAAATATCTTATACTTGTTCTTTAATCAATTGTGGTTCAGATTTTAAATGCTTACTTAAAATACTGATTTCATTAACCACCATTTCAATTTTGCTTGTTTCCTGAAGAGGTACACATTTAATACATCCCCTTTCCAGTCCTGATTCAACTAATAAATCATCAACTGCCTCAATCCGTTTTTGAGCCCGGAGATTTCCCTGAATGTATGTGCATTCACCTATCGGGCAGGTCAATAATAGCACACCATCGGCTCCTGTCTCAATTGCTTTAAGCAGATACAACAGATTCACCCTGCCAGAACATGGCAAACTGATCGCATTGATTTGAACTTCTTCGACCTTTGAAGCACAGGAATGAACATCTTCGGGCGATAATGAATTTGAACAGTAAAAAAGTGAGATGTTGGTTTCTTGGTTGTTCATTTTGAATATATTTTCATTTCAAAAAATATAAATATTCATTATAAAAAGATATATTAACTAAAATTCAATTTATCGTAAATACTTATTATTTTGAGTTTTAACTACTAAATGTATGCTGAAAACTACAAAAAGGTTGCATATTGTAATTTATTTGATAAAAATAGAACATTTTTCATATAATAGATGTTGTAATTGTTTTTTTTTAGAAAATATTTGAATTAAATCATTGTTAAAGATAAAATGATTGTTAAGGAATTAATTCACTTATATTAAATGTGGGTATGATGAAAGTCCTATGGCCGGAATAGCTTTTGATAAATATAAATTTTCCCTATTAATTACCTCTCGCATTGTTTTCAAGATAAGTACTAAAATAAAGGGAATGTCCTGGCGGGAATTATCAAATGAATTTGATCTAAGGCAGAAAACATGTTGGGCTTTTAAGAGAAAAATACAGAAATGCATGAGTAGTTCAAAGATTCATAAAATTACAAATCAAGAACATATAGACGAATTTTATATTGGACAATATGAAGAGAAAAAAGTTGGAAGAAGCACTGATGGCAATAAAAAGTTAGTTATTGTCGCTTTGGAAATATTGGAAGGTATTCCATTCAGTTCGAAAAAAAAGAACGCTTCCCCCGAAGCTTTCATATCAACCCTCCTTTGGAGGAGCAATGGAGAGGCCCAGCAAATTGGCAAAAGCCGTTTCTATTTGCTGAAATTCGTATCCTTTAATGACGATTTTCATTTTGCCGGAGATCTGTTCAAAACATAAATTGCCGATACTTCCGGCGTGAGTATGATTTACTTCACGCGAAGGTTCATAAGTACCGGAATTAATCTGAGTTCCAACCTGTTTGTAGGCATCGCGGAAAGGAACTCCCTGCTTCACCAGTTTATTCACATCTTCAACACTGAAAACATATTTATACCGGTCGTCAGCCAGCAGGTTTTTATTGACGGTCATGTTATCAATTGCAAAACCGGCAATACTGATGCAATCGAGTAATTCCTGAAAAGCAGGCAGGAATACTTCTTTCAATATCTGAAGGTCGCGGAAATAGCCGCTTGGAAGGTTATTGGTCATCAAACTGATCTGGTATGGAATTGCCTGAATCTTGTTGCAATGTGAGCGAACCAATT
>Ga0209538_1000792_pt1 | contig 17655 bp, 16 predicted proteins | sample BarGraNGADG00211_2_FD_184492 | JGI IMG/M metagenome (GOLD analysis project Ga0209538, IMG submission 184492) | Arctic peat soil microbial communities from Barrow, Alaska - Barrow Graham LP Ref core NGADG0004-211 (SPAdes) (version 2) | ecosystem: Environmental > Terrestrial > Soil > Wetlands >... | reverse complement strand
ATTTTCTTATAGTTGTTATACAAAAAAAATATTAAGGTTAAAAATGGTCAAAAAATGAAGAAAGCCCCTCAAAAGAGGAGCCCTCTCGAACGCTGGTTACGAATCCTTTATCCCCACCAATAAAGAAACTGCGCCTGGCAGGTTAACCCTGAAAGGCGCAGAGATACTAACGCTTAAGAAACTTTTTCACCTTTTCCCTGTAAATCTCCGCTCGCTCTATTTTTTCTCAAAAACCTGGATACTTCAAGAGATAGCTTCCGTGCTCTCCCAACTTATTTTCGAAATGGGGAAACTCTCCTGCGATATTCTTCCTGGTTGAAGTTACAGCTACTTCCTGCTGCAGCGAAACATTGTCAAATTCGGTAAACTTAAATATTTCTGGCTGCAAATTCTTGAAAAACTCGCGATAGTTACTAAATACCATTATCTTGGGTATCCCGTGATTAGACCTATTGAAAGCCCTTGGTCCTATTAAATCGCGGTAATCAGGGGCAACCTTGGTCTGCTTTGAAGCTTCCGCCGCCGTTGCTGCTCCCCTCAACCTTGGTAACCCAATTGGTTCCCAGCTGTCGAGATCCTTGCCCTTATAAAATTCTGCTCTACCATGGTACATTCGGTACCTCCTTGGTGTATTAAGGAATTTTTTCCCTCTGCCTTTACGGGGGGAAACCGCCATTCAAATCCCAGGATTTTTTCCTTTTCTTGTCTTTGTTATACAAGAAAATAAAGCAACCTTGATAAAAGCAAAAAGGTGCAATTATACAAAAAAGGTTCTCAATTAAGAGAACCCACGTTAAATAATTTAAGCCTTTAATTCAGCAAGCTTTCTTCTCTGTTTGTCTCTTACATTACACATAAGGGACCAATGAATTCTGCTTTTGCTAGCTTCTTCGTCGAAAGGCACTTTTTTAATTCTTCCTTTCTCCTTTTTCCAAAGCGCCTTTCTTTCGGCTCTAATAACTTCCGGTCCAACAAAAGCATTAGTCAAATCGTCATGTTTGTCATAAGGCATAAAATCAAGATAAGTATAATAGCTACAATTACCAATAGTATTCCACACCACGGCAAGAAAAGTCTCCCAGGCAACATAATCGAAACAAAAGAGGGCGCCATCGCTGAGGACAAGAAAATAATTATCCAGCTCCTCCGCAAATGCACAACAATGAATTTGCTCCTTGATAACATATTCCTTAACCGCCGTAAGTTGAGGGCGATCCTCTCCGGGTACCAATTTCCTATATTGGCTCCAATTAAGGGGCGTCGGCTTCCACCAAGCCGGAGCTAGCACCGCATACTTCTTGGGTTTCTTGGTGGGAAGGCTCACCGGTAACACCCATCTAACCTCCGAAATGTTTTCTCCATAAACCATATTAAACTGTTCTCTCGACAAAAGCCCCACTGCTGTTATTTTAGCCATAACCGCTCCTTTAATTAAATATCATATATCTAAGTTATAGCGAAAAAACAAAATATTTTTTAGAAAAATATAATAAAAAAATTATAACAAAGGTAATCTTACCACCGTGGAAGTTCCAATATTTTGCGTGCAAAGTTTATTATTCGTACGGTGAGAATCTAAGCGAACTCTTCCAACTTTTCCAAGCCAGCGCCCCACCGGCACAACTCTATCATAAGGCAGTTTATAATATTGTCCAAGGCACCATAAACCATTGTTATCCTCGTCGGTAAAACTCACTTCCTTATGTTTTTCTAATCGAAAAATAAATTCTAGAATAAAATCTTCTAAAGTTTTTCCGGTTTCTCCCACATAAGCTTTTCCTTTTAAGATTTCCAGATATTCATTAGGAGAACAGCCTGCTTCAAGTTGTTTTCTCCCTTTTAATATTTTACCTTTCCCTATTTGAGGAATAATATTTAGTCCTTCCGTTAAGCCAATAGCCCACCCGGGAACCGAACAAATATTGGGATTATTTATTGTTTCTAACTTGGTCATCCCTTTATTGTTGTCAGAAAATTCCTGAGGAAAATAAATTAGTTCCTTATTCTCATAAGCTTGCTCTAGCGTTTCCCAAACCCTCCCCAGTTTTTCCTTATTAACTCTGGTAGGTACCAAAGCCCCTGTTAACAAGCGTCTAGTTTTATAAGGGGTTGCTCCGTCTCTATGTTCCGTGATTATTCTTTCCAAAATTTTGGTAAATTGAGGAAGCGGCAGCGCCAGGGGCACTAACTCTAAATGCTTAAACCCTTGAGAATATTTGATATTTACAAGTTTTTGATTTTTATCAAATAATTCCAGTACTTGTTCTAACGTAGGCAGCGGATATTCTCTACCATCCAGCCCTATTATTCCAAGTTTTTTTGTTTTTGGAAAAGAAACTATAATATTGGTTTTTTCTAAAATAGCCTTCCAAGCCGAATATTCCTCTTCTATAACCGCTTCTTCCATTATTAAAGGCATTTTTATTTTCCTCTCTATTTTACGTGCTCAAAATCTATATAAACAACAATATATTATAGCGAAAAAATAAATGATATCAATTGCTCCCTGCATTGCAAGTAGCTTTCCAAATCACAGAGCCTTTCCCAGGAGCTGCAGTTCAGCATTACAAGTGGTTTTTTAAACAGCCGCGGAATCCTCGGTACTTCAAACCTCATATTACAAACAGCTTTCCGCCTTTTGGCCTTTCGGTATCGGTAGTCAAAAAATTATCTTTTCCCCCTATTTTACAAAAATAAAACGTAGTCCCGCTAGCAGAGTTTTTTATTCTTTTTAAAAATTAAAAAAACTAAAAGCAAAAGCGCTATAAAAAAGCCCCTCTGTTCTCGAGAGGGGCAAAAGCTTCTTCAAAAATTTGTGAAATCAATATCGTTCAAGAGCAGCCATAGAACAAAAGCATGCCCCATCCGTTTTTCTGGATTATTAACCACATCTTTAATGCTCAGCCCCGCTTTTTCAAAATTGTAACCATCAAAATCTACCAAAGTTACTTCTTCCTTAAGCCTGCAATATTCCTGTAAGGCACCGAAAGCCTCTGTCTCCCTTGCGGCTGCCGCATACAAAGGCAGATATATTTTTTTCCGGGCTTGGATATAATCAAGGCGCTGTCCCGCCCACCAGGAATATAAGGGAATTTCTTTCCCCCTGGGGTGGCGATCTGCCCAGGTTTGCTGCCAGCCCTTTGCTGCCCATGAAAAATACTTCTCAGAAGGAGTTCCGGTCTTCTCGTCAACAAATTCTTTATACACTTTCGAGTATTGCCACGCATTTTCTACATTTTGCGCTATATAGCCGGCATATAATTTAACGGGGCCGAGATAAAAGGGCGACAATTGTTTTCCAAAAGCTAGTTTGGAATGGGAGGTAACATCCACTGGATTTATTACGTTCTCCCGTTCCCAATAACTTGCAACATGAATCTTGGGCTTTTTATAAATATCTTTTAGAATAGCAACTTCTCTATTATTTTCCAAAAAACCTCTTTTTAACTAACTACCACCACACATTTTGGATGTCTGGTACAATCCGCGGCTATTTCCTTTAAAAATTCTAGCGCGCCCTCATAGGTATTATGGGTATTGGAGGGATTTAACTTTTTCATTTTTTTGGGATTTTTCACCATATAGGTAATAACCGGTCCAAGGGTTGCTGCAACAATTTTTGCCGAATTCCCATTAATGTCATTAAAGGTTTTGTTCAAGCCAGCTTTTTGATACATTTTTTCTACTTCTCCAACAAAAGTATGGTCATCACTAACTTGTACCAACTCACCGTTGCCCGTATCAATTCTCAAGCTAACTCTCCAACTCATCTTTGGCTCCCTTTTATTGCCTGCCAGTTGTTTCGGTCAGGGGTTTGTTCTTTTATTATACTCCAAAACCCTCTTGAAAGATGAAGAAAACCTTCAATAACTTCCCTTTTAATCTCAGAAAAAATGCTAGCACTAAAATTCCTGGCATCAAATAAAAAAAGCGGAAATCTAAAGAAAGGCAAGTAGCCTCTCTAAAAATCTCCGCTTAAGTTAGAGATGTCTCTGACAGAGTTATAGATGTCAAAGCCATCTCCAACTCAGGACTTTCGGTTAAACTTTATAGAGGAAAGGTTTCCGTATTGTCATTTCTTGCGGGAACTTCTTCCTCCACTTTTAGCACCTCTTCCATAGTTGGGAAAGAAAACTCTTCTCTCAACCCGGAAATAAAATCATCTACAAAGGCCAGGGAAGGAAATCTTCCCGTGTTAGCCTTAACAGAATAGAGCTTGCACCGCAAAATTGTCCTCTCCGTGAAACTGGAACAGGTCTTGAAAATGTGAGCAAGCAGCTCACATTGTTCCAAAAGCCCGTCGTGTGCTACGGCGTCGTAAAACAGCGCCTTAGTAGTTTCTGTGGCCGGCGTCAAAGTAACTCCGTCCGAAATAGTATACCGGAACTTCAAAAGAGCATACCGGACATTCTGTGACGGCATCCAGTTTTCCCCTAAATCTTCGATCTCGATCTCGTTTCCGATTTTGTTCTCTTCGGTAGTAACGAACTTCTCTCCATTCTTAGCAACCCGAAGAACAAAACCATCCACAAGCCCAACTACAGAAGGTGTTACTTTAGCATCGAAGACCCCACAGATCCACTCAACTAGACTAGAAAAGCTGCTATTATAATGCTTAGCAGCAATCTCCATCCTAGCTCTGTTTACCTGAAAAGTGCTTTTGATTTCTTGGCCTTCTTCGTGCAATTTCTGGTTAGTAAGCATAATGCTTACTCCTTTGGGGTTATGCGGACCCTCTCCGTCTTACTGATTCCTCATGGGACCCTGTCAATACTCCCTACTCTTCCTTTTAACTTTAGGGAAATTTCTCCCTTAAAAGGAAAAACTCACCAACAATTTGTTATACATATACTTTTAGGAGGGTAAATATATACAAAAAACGGTTCAAATAAATGAACCGTCCGTTAAAAGAAAATTCAGTCTTTCTTGGTGGGCTTGCAAACTCTAAGCACGGGTCTTGCTTTCCCCCTCTTAAATACCAGTGCGAGCTCTTCGGTAACTTCCTTCTGTTGTGCTGGCGTTAAATTACAAACATATTCAATACTGTTAGCCTTTTTCATTTTAGCTCCTTAGCTCAAAAGTTAATAAGTAAAAATAGTTACGGGCTTGCCAAGTTTAACCATTCGCTGGATCATATTCAAAGTGCCCCCAGACTCCCCATCCCAAAAAGCAATAAGGGCTTCTGCTACCTTCGCCATTTCTCCATTTCTTACCATCCCTGCTACTTTTCCGTTTTTAGTCCAATCGGCCGGCATCATCTTAAAGGGTATCCCTTGTGTGGTTGCCCATTTAAGCGCTAGTGCATCTGCGCCTTTGGCGCCCCCTAAAATTAAAACGTCCTCTGGCTTAACTAACCTATTTAAAGTATTTTCTAAGCGCTCATAGTCTGCAAAAGTTCTACTGCCAGCAATAATCAGCTGCATGCTTCCTCCTAACAAAAATATCTTGTGAATATAAAAATTGTTATACAAAAACTCCGCGTTAAAATTTTCAAAAAGTAATTAAGGGCTTGCCTTTTATAGTAAAAACCTTCACCAACAAAGTAAAAAGGGGCAAAAACAAAGCGCCCCTTAATTAAAGAAATATTTAACCTTTACAAATTTTGCAAAAAATTCCCAACTGGCCCTCTTGCCACCGCTTTTTCTAAATCCTCAACTTTGCCGTACCAACCAAGGTTAAAGCTCTTCATAAAATATTTCGGCATTCGGGCTCCTCCTTGGAGCATTCGCCAATGATCTCTTCGAGGAATTAAGAAAATACAAGTTTCTTCTTTAGTAAAAGCAAAACGAAGAAAAATATTTCCTGCGCCGTCTTTTCCAAGGACCTTGCTCTTCCCAAGTTTTCTAAAGCCCAGCATTGTCCTTTTTTGTATTGGATTTCCGGAATAAAAGAGAGAAAAAATTAACGTTTTACCAATAGCAAAGAGCTTCCTTTTAGCTCCCGTTTCTAGCATCAAGAAGAAAAACAGCACTTTATTTTTACTAAAATACCAATAAAGACTGCCCAAAACCAAAAGAAAAAAGCTTAAGCAACCAAGTAATATTATTGCCATTTAATTTTTCCAAAACCCTTTAAAGTTTTAGCAAAAGATTGTCGGCCGGGGTTCTTGCTGCTGCTATTGCTAACTCGCCAGAACTCCCCCCTAAATATCCGTCCAGTCCAAACTTTTCAAAATATTTTTCGCTCTTGCCAATAATAGAAGCCTGCTCTATTAGCCAACCATTAAAAGGATAAAGCAAAACAATACAGGTAGCTTGCGGAGAAAAAAGAAGCCTAATGACAATTCTTTGCGCTTCATCTCTGCCAATAATGCTAACTTTGCCTAATTTTCTAAAATTCGCCAACATCTCTTTTTGGGCTTTATATTCTTTATAAAAAATAGAATTTAAAATAGTGCCGGTGATATAATAAGCTTTAATTTTAAGCCGAAGGCCTTTAGTAGTTAAATAAGGGGGAAGCTTAAAAAGCCCCGTCTTATTCATCCTAAAGCATATAACTAAACTCCAACCGATTATTAAAACAAGCACACTAATCAAAGCTATTAAAAGCATCGCTTCCTCCTTTTTCAATAATTTTTCTTATATTTTGTTATATTGAGAAAAAATAATATAAAATAACTTTTCTTAAAAGAAGGACTAAAACAAAAAATAAAGTGAAGCCAGGAGCATCCAAAAGGATGTCCCTGGCTAGTAAATAAGCAAGTTCCTCAAATCACAGCGGGCAAAAAGTAACTATGCTCGAAGTCAGATGAGGTGGACTTGCAAAGCTCGAAGTCCAGACGGCCCATTTTATATCCCGCAGGGTATGCGGTAAAGATCAGCTAGATCGACGCAATCGCAACGTGAAAAGTACCCCAGATATCCCACTGGGTCCAGCAAGAAACTCCCGCGAAGACCATGGTACGGTCCCCACAGATCCTGCTCCTACGGTTTTCAAATTCAACGTTGCAGGCATTCTCTTCCTCCGCGTAGTCCCAGACTGCATTCCGAAATTCTGTATTTCCCATAGCAAATCTCCTTTTATTACTGCCCCCGATGCCTGCAGCTTTCGCTGTCAGGACAATTCTCTCGGGCATGATAAAAACCTTTCTTACCATACCCCGAAGGGACAATAAATCGAGTAGGTTTTCCTCCAAAATTGGTGGCAACGTTCGCCATAATTTTAGAGGCGACCTTGCTGACCTTTAGGTTATACAAAAACCTCAAAAAGTGGCAATTTTTGAAAAAATATACATAAAAAAACGCTGGCTACCAATGGAGGTAACCAGCGTTGAATTCCTGCTTTAGAGCAAGCACTTTTCCGCTTCTCTTAGAACCGCTTTAATCAAAAACTTCTTGGTTAAAACGGTCCTCTTCCCCTAAATTATGGGGCTAATAAAGATGTCTCCAACCCATATAAATCTCTTATGCTCGAAGGTGGACTTTTGTCCTTCTCCCGTCCTTTGTATATTCCAAGCCGAGAAACAGTCGGCAGTAGGATCTTCCCACCCTGCTTCTGTTCTCGCACAAATCTCCATTGTTTCTTGCACAAGCTTATGCTGTACGGGTACGGCAAAAACTCCGTATACCGCTTCCACGCCTTCGCGCCGAATCAAAGCGTGCAACGTCGTCATAAAAGCTTCGACGTCCTCATCCGCAGCCAAGTTTCGGCTGCCAAGCTCTTTCCCTTCTTCCAAGGCCACGAGCATGTCCCCCGTTGCAGCAAGCTCTTTTAATTGTTCTTGTGTAGCTTCGTGGCGAGATACCCATAACGCCTTCGCCATAATAAACTCCCCCTTTGCAACTCCGATGCCTGCAGCCTTCTGGCTGTCAGAACAATTCTCTCGGGTAAGGTTAACGATTTTCAGCCCTCTCCTCCCAAAAACTCATATTGGAGAAGCGTATTAAAAGCTTGGAGGAAAGGCAGTTTCACCCTTCCAATAACATCTGCCCCCTTGCAACTCTTCCGGAGCAAAATATCGGTGAGCACTTCTGCAAGAGAAATTCTCGCGGCTTCCACCCCTCTCGCTACGTTCGCTCCTGTTACGGAGAGTTCCTCTGCTGCTTCACAAACCAACAGCAACCGCTCCCCAATATCATCCGCTTCTTGTTCCCTACCAGTTTTGAATGGGATCTTTTCCCCTCTGCAAAACTTTCTTGCAGTTTCAGGGATGCCACTTAACACCTTGGCGGCTCCCGTCACAATATCTGCCTGTTTGATGACAAACGCCACCATATTTCTAATAACAATAAAGCCAGTTTCCTTACCAAAACTCTTCATTTTTTACTCCTTTTGTCTATGGATCTCTCCCTCGATTATCTACCGATCGGGAGGCAAAAGTACAGACTTTCAGAGTTTCCTATTTAGGTTATACAGAATAAAAAACCCCTAACAAAAATAACAAAAAAGTACCACTACAGATACGGCTGCCCAGAACTCTCCCCCTGCCCCGTCCAGCAAAAAAGCCCCGGCGCTTGTCTGCCGGGGTCTCTTACTTCTTGCTATAGCTTGCTAACAGTAGCAGTTAGGGCGCTGCTGGTGTAGGAGTTGGTGTAGGAGTTGGTGTGTTCCCTAAAAGCCCCACGGTAGCGGCGTTGAGCATAACTGCAGTCTGGGAGAGCGCCTTTCCATTCAGCGTTGCGCCGGTATTTAGCACAATCGCTGCTTGATCCAATATATTTCCATTGAAGATAGACGTTGTTCCAAGTGTCGTTTGCCCCGCGGCCTGCCAGAAGATATTAGCCGCCTGCGCCCCCCCGCTCAGGATAACCTTCTTGGCGGAGCTAAGCTCGAGCGTACCCGCTACCTGGAAGATCCAGACATCATCAGGGCCGCCGTTAAGGGTAAGATCCATTGGTATAGAAACGCCGGTGCTCCATTTGTAAACGCCGGGCGTGAGGGTCCTCCCGCCAATATTTCCAGCACCCAATTCGACAACAGAAGCTTCCCGCGACGCCGCGTCAGTATAGGCGACAACCATAGCACTTACCGCCGCAGTCATATTAGCTGAAGTAGGCGGAGTATAATCGCCGGCATATACTTTGCCGGTCACTTGTGCCGACGTTGCAAAGGTCTTTGAGCTGTCCACCATTAATCCAAAGCCAGTTATGGCATTCCCTCCCATCGGACTCAAACCAATATCCCCCATCACATGGGTGGCCCCAATATTTGAGATTCCTGCTTTTGCCAGGATCTCATAATTTCCTGCCGCTCCAAGATTGACCCTTGCCCCTCCCGCTGCTCCTACCCTTGCCTTGGGCGTGCTGGTGCAGCCTCCGCCAAGCAAAACCAGCACTAAACCTCCTGCAATAAAAACTGCTAAAAACTTTTTCATATTCCCTCCCCTTTAAGCTTTCAGAGCTTAACAATAAAATTAGCTTCTTTTTGCTATTATTTTTGGTATTCTTTCCTCGATTATAAACGGTTATCTCGGCAACTTCTTCTCTTACGGCTTTCTCTTTTATCCACGGCAGTATAAAAATTCTCCGATTCTTCCTGTGGGGCTACCTTTCCGCCTCTTTACAAAATAAAGTAAGCCTATTATAGTCCAAGAAAAACAAGTTGGCAAAAAACAAAAACCTTAATTTCAATAATCTTACCGGTCCCCTTATAACAGGAAAGGCCCCTCAGCTAATCGTCGGGGGCCTTTCCTGAATTATTTTAACAGAGCTTTCTGATATCCGTAGTTATGGTTTAAGTTTAATGGTTATAACCACGGTGACCGGCCTAGCAGCAGGGGCGACCCCCTTCAAAAGTCCATCCACTGGAACAATAGCATTCAAAACATCCCCAACTTTGTGAATGGTGACCACCGAAGTACCGTCCGAGTAGAGCGGAATCGTCTTGCCCGTAAGGACGATGTTGCGGTTGAGGCGAACTGCGTCTGTCACCGTATGCGGGGTCGAAGCTTCAAGAATATAGAGGTACGCCCACTGGGTTGTAGGAACATCCGGCCAACGAACGCCCCCCGCCAGTCCAATAACCTGTGAAGCTGCGCTAATTTCGCGGCCAAGGCTACGATCGGCGATAGCAGTAAACTCTGAACGAAGGATATTGACGGTGGGCTTGTAGGTCCCATCTGGATACCCTGCAATGTACCCGTGTAACTGCATAGCCGCAATATAGCCCGCTGCCCAATAGGTTACCGGGACGTCCGGGAAAGCCGAGAATGGCAGGTTCTGAATCGGAGCGATCTTGAGCAGCCGTAGGAGCGCGGCGGCGGCTTCGGCCCGCGTGATAGGAGCATCCGGTCTGAACGTTCCACCGGTGTCGCCGATCATAATGCCTTCGTCTTTCATGATTTGGATGTCGCCTGTCGCCCAATGGGTTGCGGGCACATCCGGATAGGAAGGCTTGGTGTTAGACCAACCTAGGCCAAGCGCCCGCGTTAGTGCTGCGGCAACTTCCGCTCTAGAAACATTCCGGTCCGGCTTGAACATTCCATCCGGATAACCAATGAAAAACGTTTGATGATATACCAGGGTAGATACCGGTGGCTTCACAACGGGTGGTATCACAACGGGTGGTATCACAACGGGTGGCGTAACAACAGGTGGTATCACAACAGGTGGTATCACAACAGGTGGTATCACGACGGGTGGTATCACGACGGGGGGCGTAACAACAGGCGCTGAGGTCGCCGGTGCAACGTTATTGCCAATGAGGGTAACTGCGAACTGGGACAAAAGCTTACCATTAATTGAGGCGCCTGCTTGCATCGCAATGACAGAACCGGCCTCCAAAATATTCCCCACAAAGTGAGAGCCGGGGTGTAGCGTTGTTGCTCCCGCCACCGCCCAGAAAACATTGGCCCCCTGAGCACCATCAAGCAGGATCATATTTGCACTATCCATAAGATCGAGTGTTCCCGATATCTGGAAGATCCAGACGGCATTAGTGTCTCCTTTGGCGTCGAGAGTAAGCTGCGTTACCGTTGGTATGACAACATTGGAACCCCAAGTATAAAGGCCGGGTACCAAAGTTTGGGTAGTGACCGTTCCCCCTCCAATATTTAAGAAGGCTCCCGTTGCTGCTGGCCGTGTGGCCGCATCCGTATAGGCATGTTCCATATTGGATACCGCCGTAGTCAAGTTACTCGGCGTAGGTTCAATATTATCGGTCGCATATACGTTCCCGGACACTTGCGTCGATTTCCAGAATAAATTTGTGGCATCCTCCGCCAAGGAGAAGCCGGTTACCGCACTCGAAGTGGCGGGACTCACCCCCATATCTCCAGTAATTGTGGAAGGCGGATCTGTAGAAATGCCTGATTTCGCCAAAATCTCGTAACTCCCTGCCGCTCCAAGCACGACGGTACCTGTCACGTCAGCACTTACCTTGGGCACAACCGTAAAACCCCCGGCAAGTAAAACCATTACCATACTTACTGCAATAAAAACTGCTATTAACTTTCTCATCTTCTCTTTCCCCCTTTAAACTTTTTTACCTTAACAACAGAACTCTTCTCTCCAGCACTATTACTTCCAGTCTTCTTTCTTTCCTCAGTCGCTGCTTCTCCAGCAGCAACTTCTTTCCTTATCCCTTCGTTTTTGGCTGCCCCAGTATAGGGATTATCTGGCCCAGCCTGCGCTCCACACCTTTTAGCACCTTCACAAAATAGAGTAATATTATTATAGCCCAAGAAAAAAACAAATTAGCAAAAAACAAAGAATATTAATCTTCACAATCTTCACAAAATAAAGTAAGCCTATTATAGCCCAAAAAAATAAATTAAGGAAAAGTAAAAACCTTAGTTCCAACAAGCTTACACCCTCTTCGCCAAAGAATAGCAGGAGAGGCCCCGGCGCTTATCTGCCGGGGCCTCTCCCACCTATTTTAATAGGGTTTGCTGCTATCAGTAGTTACGGCTTAAGTTTGATGGTAATGACCACCGCGACTTTACGAGCGGCAGGAGCAGTTCCATTCGGAAGTAATCCGTCGACAGGAACAATAGCGTTCAAAACATCCCCTGCCTTATAGATGGTCACAACCGAAGCATTATCCTCATAGAGAGGTATTGTCTTTGCCGAGAGGACGATGTTGCGGCTGATTCTAACCGCGTTGGTCACAGTATGCGGGGTCGAAGCTTCAAGGATGTAGGTATAAGCCCAATAGGTAGCAGGAACATCGGGCCAAAGCACCCCTCCGGTCAAGCCAGTAATCTTAGAAGTTGTACCTATCACTCGGCCAAGCGCCCGGCTGGCGATGGCAGTAAACTCTGAACGAAGAATATTCGCGGTAGGCTTGTAGGTCCCATCTGGATACCCGGTAATATACCCGTTCAGCTGCATGGCTGCAATGTAACCCGCTGCCCAGTAGGTTACCGGGACGTCCGGGAAAGCCGAGAATGGCAGGTTCTGGATCGGAGCGATCTTGAGCAGACGTAGGAACACTGCTGCTGCTTCGGCCCGCGTGATAGGGGCATCGGGTCTGAACGTTCCACCGGTGTCGCCGATCATAATGCCTTCGTCTTTCATGATTTGGATGTCGCCTGTCGCCCAATGGGTTGCAGACACATCTGGGTAAGCAGGGGCAATACTACTCCACCCGAGCCCAAGCGCCCGCGTCAACGCGGCGGCAACTTCCGCTCTAGAAACGTTTCTGTCAGGTTTAAACATTCCATCTGGATAGCCAATGAAGAACGTCTGATGATACACCGTAGTAGTTACTGGTGGTATCACAACCGGTGGTATCACAACCGGTGGTATCACAACCGGTGGTATCACAACCGGTGGCGTCACAACCGGGGACGCAGGTATGATGTTGTTGGTAAAGGTGACGGTGACTTCTCCCCCCGCGAGCAACGTGATGGTAGCGGTCCTCAAACCCAAGTCGGCCGAGGTAGCCCCACCAATACTAACGAGCGTGTAGCCCCCAGCTGGGGCCTCCGTTATTGTGTAAGTACCAGCGGCAAGACCACTGAAGCCCTGCGTGTTGGAGAGGCCAGGATCAGCATCATTATCTAAGCTGAAGGTTGCTGGAAGCAAACCGCCCGTGGTCGTGAAGCTGAAGTCCTGCGGGCCGTTCGGGTTGGTAACCTCAATAATGGTGATGGTTCCCGTCGGTGCAGGTGGTGCTATATAGCCGGCAAGCCCAACGGTAGTACTAACAAGGGTAACTGCAGTTTGTGCCAAGAGTCTGCCGTCCACGGTGTTGCCCCCCGCCGTTGCAATGTTGGTTGCGGCCAAGATATTTCCCTCAAAGGTTGCGCCTGGGAGCAACGAGGTCGCCCCAGAAACCGCCCAGAAGATGTTAGCAGCGTTGGCTCCCCCTGCTAAGCTCATATGCACCCCATCCATAACATCGAGCGTGCCCGATATCTGGAAGATCCAGACAGGATTAGTGACCCCTGTCCCGTCGAGGATAATATCGCCAGTTATGCTAACATTGGAACCCCAGGTATAGACCCCGGGTACCAAGGTTTGGGCACTGACCGTTCCTGTCCCAACGTTTAAGAACGCTGCTGACGTTGTTGCTTGCCCTTTAGCATACGTGTAAGCCGTCATCAGGTCCCCGGCCGCCTTGGTCATTTTAGCGGGCGTAGGAACCGTATAGTCGTACGCATATATATTGCCCACTACTGTCGTCGCTGGATTTAGCCCTGTTTTAGAAAAGGTATTAGAGCTATCCATTATTAATCCAAAGCCGGTCATGGTTGTAGCGGGGGCCGTTGTTCCAAGATCTCCAGTAATTGTGGTGACCCCGGTGGATGTAATGCCCGCGTCATGTGCTTCTGCAAAGATTATATAATCTCCCACTTTTCCAAGATCAACGGCATCTACCGCCGTCCCTATCCTTGTTAATGCATCCCCTGTCCATTGGGCATAAACAGTAATATCCGCAGTAACCGGCGTTGTCGCCGTGAAGGCGGTGCCCCCGGTTATTGCATCGAACCAGCCATTAAAGGTAGAACCTGCTAAGGTTGGCGCGGCTGGTAATGTTACGGTAGCTCCAGAAGCGATCCCCGTTATTGGAGCAGGGGTCGGAGTTCCGCTTTGGCTGTCAAAGGTAACGGTATAAGTGGTCGGTGCTATTGTGGCTGTCATTATCACTGGTACGGCTATTGCTCCGCCCGCCACTGTTACACTACCTGCGCCGTCGGCATAGCCTGTTGCAGTTACACTGTAAGCATAGGTCCCATCTGTTAAATTGGAGAAAATTGCTGCCCCGCTTCCGTCGGTTGTTACTGGTGTTCCGTTAATGGTGACCTGGGCTCCAACAATTGGGGCCGTTCCATCGGTTACGGTAAAGGTCACGGCATAGCCCGGGATCTCTTCAAACGTTGCGGTCACTGCCACGGCATAGGCCGGCATAGTAAAGGTGTACCCGGGGCCAGTTCCTGCCAGGGTTGCTACCCCGCCATTTGTATCGGTAGCTACTAAGGTGCCTGGTACTAATTGCATCCCAGCCTTAGGTACAACGGTCAAGGTGACCGTTGCGCCTGCTATTGCTGGGGACGTTGCTATTGTTATTGTACTTTCGTCATCCCCCCCTACTTTTGTGATTGTGCCGAGGGTTACGGCGTAAGTATCGACGGTCCACTGCGCATAAACGGTAATATCCGCGGTAACCGGCGTTGTCGCCGTGAAGGCGGTGCCTCCTGTTATTGCATTTAACCAGCCATTAAAAGTAGAGCCGGTCAAGACTGGCGCGTCGGGTAGCGTTCCTACTGTGCCCCCCTCTGCAATCCCCGTTATTGGCGTCGACGTTGGGGTTCCGCCTTGACTATCAAAAGTAACGGTATAGGGAGCAGCCGCCCTTGCAGAAGGCGCAGAAACGAAGCCCCCTGTAAGTAAAGCCCCCACCATACATACTGCAATAAAAACTGCTAAAAACTTTCTCATATTCGCTTTCCCCCTTTAAGATTTTTTATCTTAACAACAGAACTCTCACTCCCGCTGCTATTACTTCCAGCGTTACCTGTTATATTCCCTTCTGCTCGTGCTACTTCTGAAGCCTTTTCTCTTGCGGCTTCTTCCAGCTCCGCAGCAGTTCTTTTCGCTCCATACATTTTTTACCTCCTTAGAATACACTAAAACTATTATAGCCCAAAAAAATAAGTTAGTTAAGATCTTTCCAAGTTCAGGAACTTTTGCCCCGCTCTCTGCCTTCTTGGTAATAACAAGGTTTTTTAAAAACGTGGGCTTATCGCTGCAAAAATGCTCTTGTTAAACAAGTTAAAAATTTACCTGCATATATTATAATGCCTTTTAAAAATCTAGCACCTTTTTCAAAAAGGAATACAAAAATCAAACTTGTTTAAAAATTATATAAAAAAAACGGGGCCTTAAAATCTGAGTCCCCCGCCTAAGGTATTTTCGTAATTCTGGAAAAAAACAAAACCCCCAGTCATTCCAACTGGGGGTTTCAATAACTCTATAAATTGCTTACGGAGTGTAAGTGATTTTTATCGTTTGGGTCTTCGGATCCCACCCCACCGTTGCCCCAAGGTTCTCGGCAACAAACCTTAGCGGCAGCATCGTTCTGCCATTGATAATTTCAGGGACCACCCTGATATCCGTTGCATCAATGGGAATACTCACTCCATTCACGGTAGCTATATCTTTACCAATCCAAAGCATAAGCGTTTTATTCCCAAGCGTCACGGTTACTTTATGCTCGATTGGATCCCATGTAACGGTACCTGCGAGAGCTTCGATAATTGCACGAAGCGGAAGCAGCGTCCTTGAATTCTTAATAACCGGGGTTGAATCAAGTTTCGTTGGAATACTATTATTCCAAAACATAGTGTTATCAATCTGAAGAATAAGAATCAACGGTTTCTTTACAAGAACCGGCGTAGGCGTCACAACTATCGGCGTAGGCGTCACAACTATTGGCGTAGGCGTCACAACTATCGGCGTAGGTACAGAAATATATATTCCTGTCCATTGTGCATAAACTATAACATCTGTTATCACTGGCGTCAATGCTGTGAAAGCCGTACCACCAGTGATTGCGGTGAACCAGCCGTTGAAGGTATAGCCCGTCTTGGTCGGCGCTGTCGGTAAAGTTACAGTAGCACCAGAAGTGATGCCGGTTATTGCTGCTACTGCACTTCCTCCCTGACTATCAAAGGTGACAGTGTAAGTTACTGGTACCGCTTGGATTGCCACGGTGTAAGTAGCTGTCTTCCCTCCGAAGGTTACGGTCAGTGGCTGACTGGCTGCTACCGCTGTGCTGTCAAAGTCGGTGACGTTCGCCGCGGTGATTGTTTCAACTACTTTACTTGCATCGCCGTAGGTCCCAGTTACGACCATTCCAGTAATGTCAAGCGTGTCGCCTACGGTGTAGACCAGCTTCGTTGCTGGGGTGGTGATCGCTATACTACTGAGGGTTACCGGAATTGCTTCATAAGTTACCGCTACGGTGGTATCGGCAGTAAGGGCAAAAGTGTAAGCATTTGCCACTAATTCTGCCTTTTTGTCAGTTCCCCCCACGGTGAAGGTGGCTACTTGGTAGCCTTCGGCTGGTGCTAAGGTTGCTGTTACGGAAGTGTTCTCGTCCATTGCCCCTGCTCCTGGCACAGACGTCAAACCGGTGCCACTTAAAGTTAAGGTGTATTGCGTGGCCGGAATTGCTTCATAAGTTACCGCTACGGTGGTATCGGCAGTAAGGGCAAAAGTGTAAGCATTTGCCACTAATTCTGCCTTTTTGTCAGTTCCCCCCACGGTGAAGGTGGCTACTTGGTAGCCTTCGGCTGGTGCTAAGGTTGCTGTTACGGAAGTGTTCTCGTCCATTGCCCCTGCTCCTGGCACAGACGTCAAACCGGTGCCACTTAAAGTTAAGGTGTATTGCGTGGCCGGAATAAGGGGAGTAAGCCAGTAGTAGCCCTTCGTTCCGTCCTGGGCCGTTACCAGCAACCAGACCCTGTAATTGCCACCAGGGATAGTGATCGTTGTACTCCCGGAAACATACAGGTCTGTGTAATCCATATCTTCCTGTGGTTGTTCCGGAGTTGGCAGGACGTTGTACCTGATGATTGAATCAGCGTTCCCTTTTGTCAGATCCAGAGTTAAATCTCCTGGGGTGGGCAAGGTTACTTCAAGGTAGGCACTCGAGAGAGTGTTAGCCCCACCGCTTCTTGGCAAGGGAGTGATTGTTTCTCCGTCGATTGTTCCTGCCGAGAGAGTTGCATCACTGCTCGGTACCGTTACATTCAACGTATACGTTGCTGTTCCTGCTGAATGGATTGTATCTGCAGCTTGCGTTGCTGTGATGACGGTTGATCCAGATGCAACGATTGTTACTCCTCCGTTTGCATCTACCGTAGCTGTTCCAGTGTTTTCACTTGAATAAGTAATCGCTCCAGTTCCGTTTCCGGTAGCCACGTTTGAGAAAGCTGCATCCGTGGTCAATTTCGCTATCGGGCCTGCAAGAGCAAAGGAAACTGTAGCTGCGGGCAATGAAGCAGGTAAGATTTCCACGTACTTGTAACCTGCCTGTCCGCTCAAGTTGGAAACTGAGGTTGCTCCTGTTCCATCCGTTGAAGATCCGGCCATGATTGAACTGCCATTGAGGACGATGGAACCTCCAGCCTGGATCGCTTGTGAGTTTCCAGTAGCAGTCACCGTGGAGTTTTTCACGTTGAGGTTTGTTGCCGAGATGCCCAAACTAAGCTGTCCGGGATAAGCCACTCCTCCGTTTGCGATAACGGTGGCGTTTTGAATCGAGAGT
>Ga0209538_1000791_pt1 | contig 17715 bp, 16 predicted proteins | sample BarGraNGADG00211_2_FD_184492 | JGI IMG/M metagenome (GOLD analysis project Ga0209538, IMG submission 184492) | Arctic peat soil microbial communities from Barrow, Alaska - Barrow Graham LP Ref core NGADG0004-211 (SPAdes) (version 2) | ecosystem: Environmental > Terrestrial > Soil > Wetlands >... | reverse complement strand
CGGCTTCTTGAATGATAATGCATAATCCCGGTATCAAGGGTGAGTTCGAATGCTTCAAAATCCATATAGGCGAGCATAAGGACATCCCTGGTGCTGTCCTCGACGACGATCGCCGGAACCAGTCCGAGATCGTCTTTTTTCATGCGCTGCCAGCGAAAAAGTGCCGGACTGATTTTGCGGACAGGCACACCTTTTTCAGAAAGAAATTCCTTCAAGTCCATGATACTGATTTCACCGAAGTGAAAAAGACTGGCGGCGAGAACCGCATCAGCGCCTCCCACAGTGATCCCGTCGTAAAAGTCCTGAAGCGAGCCCGCCCCGCCCGATGCAATCACGGGAATCGGCACTGCATCGGCAATGAGCCGTGTTATGACGTTGTCGTAACCTGATTTTGTGCCGTCTTTATCCATGCTTGTCAGAAGGATCTCCCCTGCACCGAAGGATTCGACCTTTCGGGCCCACTCGACGGCATCAAGTCCGGTTGGCTTGGTGCCTCCGGATACAAAGACTTCGTACCCGCTCGGAAAGACTGGATTGTTCTCCCCGGAAGGACGTTTTTTGACATCAATGGCTATAACGATGCATTGGGACCCGAATCGTTCAGATGCTTCCGTGATGAGCCCGGGATTTGCCACAGCAGCAGAATTCAATGAAATCTTATCCGCACCCGCCGACAGTATTTCACGGATATCTTCTACCGTCCGGATGCCGCCGCCTACGGTAAATGGTATAAATACCTGTTCCGCTACGCTGTGCACCATGTCAATGACTGTATTTCTCGCTTCGAGGGTTGCGGTGATGTCCAGAAAAACGAGTTCGTCGGCACCGGACAGATTGTATCCCTTGGCGATTTCAACCGGATCGCCGGCATCACGCAGGGAAAGGAAGTTGACGCCTTTTACAACGCGTCCGTTTTTCACGTCAAGACAGGGAATTATGCGTTTTGCAAGCATACCGAAAGCCTCACTTTCCCCTCGTAAATGGCTTTGCCGACTATAACACCGGAGCAGCCCGAAGTTTGAATCAGTGTGATATCTTCTTCCGATCCGATTCCGCCTGAGGCGATGACCGACAGGCCGGTTGCATCAACAAGTTCCCTGGTCGATTCCGTCGCCGGGCCGGACAGCATGCCGTCGCGGGCAATATCCGTGTAAATTACGGTCCGGGCACCCATTTCCTTCATAATTTTTGCAAAATCGATAACATTGATACCGGACCTGGAAGTCCAGCCGTCTACAGCAATTTCACCGTTTTGGGCATCGAGCCCGATAGCAATCTTATCTCCATAGAGAATCAGCGCCTTCTTTGTAAAGGCCCGGTCCCGGATCGCAGAAGTGCCGATGACACAGCGTGAAACGCCGATCTCTTCAATCAGATAACGCAGGGTATCGAGATTTCTTATTCCGCCGCCGGTCTGTACTTCGAGCCCGGTGCGTTTTACAACAGCGGCAATAATCGACTGATTGACGGGAATGCCGGTCCTGGCTGCATTAAGGTCGACCATGTGAATCCACTTTGCGCCTGCAGCAGCAAAGCCTTCCGCGATGCTAAGCGGATCATCGGAATAGACGGTTACCTGATCATATTTGCCCTGCGAAAGACGGACACATTGTCCGTCCAGCAAATCAATTGCCGGATATATTATCATCGTGTCCTCCTTGCCCAGCGGTTAAGGATGGCAAGGCCGACCTCTCCGCTTTTTTCCGGGTGAAATTGTGTCGCAAGTATATTATCGCGGGCAACTGCCGAAGCATACTCAATGCCGTACTGTGTCGTCGCAGCCACATCTTCAGGACGGTCGGGAGCGCAGTAATACGAGTGAACGAAATATACATAATCATTTTTTCGAAGGGCGGGATCTGACACCGTCACAAGGCTATTCCAGCCTATCTGCGGAATTTTAAGACCACATTCCGTCGAAAAACGAAGCACACGTCCGGGAAGCAGCGCGAGACCTTTCACTCTGCCGTCTCCTTCTTCGGATGAGTCAAACAGCATCTGCATGCCCAGGCAGATCCCCAGAAAAGGACGGCCTGTATCGACATAATCAAAAACAAGCTTGTCCATTCCTTTGTCACGGAGCGCCTGCATGGCATGCGCCATCGCGCCTACGCCAGGGAGAATCAGCCCTGATGCGACCATCGCCTGTGAAGGCGAATCGGTAATGACGGACTCGTATCCGAGGAAAGTCAGGGCTTTTTGGACCGAGCCCAGGTTTCCCATTCCATAGTCAATGATTGCAATCATTCCAGTTCCTTTCCGGTCAGGAGACGGTATGCCTCACGATATTTGGCCGCTGTCTTCTCGATAACGTCCTCCGGAAGGTGCGGGGCCGGATAGGTCTTGTTCCAATCAAGGGTCTCAAGCCATTCGCGAAGGTATTGCTTATCAAAACTTTTTTGTGCGCGGCCCGGCTTATAATCTGTCAGATCCCAGAAACGGGAAGAATCCGGAGTGAACATTTCATCCGCTATTACAAGTTTACCGTCAATTTTGCCGAATTCAAATTTGGTGTCTGCAAGAATCAAGCCCCTGGTAAGTGCATATGCAGATACTTTTTTGTACAGGGCAAGTGTTGTGTCGGACAGCTGTTTCGCATCGGCTTCACCGATCAGTTCAACCAGCTGCTCATATGTAATATTGATGTCGTGGCCTTCATCGGCCTTCGTTGACGGAGTGAACATCGGGGTGGGAAGCTTGTCGCCCTGCAGCATGCCTTCCGGCATTTTGATTCCGCCGACCGTTCCGGCTGCGTTATATTCTTTGAGGGCAGACCCTTCAAGGTATCCGCGTACGATGCACTCAGCCGGCAGCATGTCGACTTTTTTGACCCACATGGAACGGCCTTTAAGCTGATCTGCATATGCGGACAGTCCCATCGGATATTCTGCGGGTTCAGTCGAGATTACATGATTGGGGATGATATCTTTGGTAAAGTCGAACCAGAAGGCCGAAATGCTGTTCAATACTTTGCCCTTATCCGGAATCAATTCATCAAAAACAACATCGAAAGCAGAAATCCGGTCCGTAACAACCATCAGAAGGGAATCACCGAGATCATAGACGTTTCTGACCTTGCCGCGGACAAATAAAGGTAAAGAAATGTAGTCGGTATCTTTTTGCATGCTCATGTTGTTGGCCCCCTGTATATTCTTTATATAGTAGTGTAAATATATGCGCTTTTATTTTCATCGATACGATTGGATGAGATTTGCAGACTGCCCTTCATTACTATTGAAAATGACTGCCGTCAGGATAAAACGCCCTTCGTGGAAGGGATCTGATCGGAAAAATCAGGATCAATGGCTGCAGCCATCCGAAGCGATCTCGCAAAAGCCTTGAACATTGCCTCAATCTTGTGGTGATCATTGGTACCGTATTCGCATCGCAGGTGAAGTGTAATGCCTGCATTGAAAGCAACTGCGCGGAAAAATTCTTCGACAAGCGCCGTATCAAAATCTCCGACCCGGTCATTATTATATTCTGCGGAAAGCACAAGGTACGGACGCCCCGACAAATCAAGTGCGCAGGAAGCGAGTGTCTCATCCATAGGGATAACTGCATTGCCGTAACGGTTTATACCGCGCTTCTCACCGAGGGCCGTAAAAAGGGTCTTCCCGATCACGATTCCGATGTCTTCAACAGTGTGGTGACCGTCAACACGCAGGTCTCCCTGTGCGGCAACCGTGAGATCGAGTCCGCCGTGGCGCGCAAGAAGATCGAGCATATGATCCATGAAACCTATGCCGGTATCAATCTCACTGGTTCCGAGTCCATCAATATCCAGATGTACCCGGACAGTGGTTTCGTTAGTCGTACGGGACAGTTGTGCGTTTCTCATGACAGAACTTCCTCCCTTTTTCATATTGTGACCTCATTATTTCAGCAAATTATAATCAGCGATTATGGTTGCTGCCGCAGATAGAAGTGCTTCCATTTCTTCGTCGGTTCCAATTGTAATACGCAGGTAATCGCAGATTCTGACCTTATCAAAATACCTTACCAGTATACCTTCCGAACGCAGTTTTTTGTAGAGTTCACAAGCCGGTATTCCCGCCGGTTTCACAAAAAGAAAGTTGGCCTGTGAATCAAGGACTTCAAACCCAAGGCTTTTAAGCTGTGCTGCCGTAAACTCCCTGGTTGTGATAATGCATCGTGTGTTCTCTTCATACCAGGCTCTGTCCCTGACTGCAAGGGTTGCCAGTTCAAGGGCCAACGTATCCACCGGGTAGGAATTAAATGAATCCCGCACCCGCTGAAGACCCTCAATGATCTCTTCCGATGCAATCGCGTATCCGACGCGAAGCCCCGCGAGGGAATGGGATTTGGACAGGGTACCGACGATAAGAAGGTTAGGGTTGTCCGCAAGAAGGCTTATGCAGCAGACGGCCCCGAATGCAGCATACGCCTGGTCGATCAGTACCAGACGGTCGGGCTGGCTCTCAAGAATCCTTTGTATGTCCGACGCAGAAATCGCAAGTGTTGTCGGTGCATTCGGATTGGAAATCGCAACGCCGCCCGAGGGTCTGCAGAACGCATCTATCGGAATGGTAAAGTCATCATTCAACGGGATTTTTTCAACAGGAATGCCGTAGAGGTTCGCATATACCGGATAGAAACTATATGTAATATCCGGAAAAAAGATCGGGCTTGCGCCTTCCTTTGTCTCGAAAAACGCCTGAAAACTGAAAGCAAGGACTTCATCGGATCCGTTTCCGCAGAATACCTGCGAGGGACGGACACCATAAAATTCAGCAATAGCTTCCCGGAGCGACCGGCTGGTAAGCTCCGGATAAAGCCGCAAAACAGCCGGGTCAAAAGCCTTAATGTGCTTTGCAATCGCGGGCGACGGCGGATATGGATTCTCGTTGGTATTGAGCTTAATGACTTTCTGTCCGGGGAGCGGCTGCTCACCTGCGACATAGGGCGTCAGTGAAGCAGTTCTTTGGTTCCAGAATCGACTCATGTATTTGTCTCCTTAAATAGTATGCGGCCGCAGTCTGCCGGTCATTCTTCGAAGCGTACACGCAGGGCGGCTGCATGGCCGGTGAGTCCCTCTGCTTCTGCAAAAAGCGCCACATTCTGATAGCAATCCCTGAGTGAAGCCTCGTTGTATCGAAGAACGCTCATCTTTTTTACGAAATCGCCTGTGCAAAGAGGGGAGAAAAACCGCGCTGTCCCTGATGTCGGGAGGGTATGGTTGGGTCCGGCAAAATAATCTCCAAGCGGTTCCGGGGTATAGTTTCCTAAAAATATCGCGCCTGCATTACGAATTCGGGAAACATAGTTCTCCGGGTTATTGACGCAAAGCTCAAGGTGTTCCGGGGCCAGTTCATTGGCAAAATCAATCGCCGTATCAAGATCAGGCACATATACAACCGCGCAGTAATCCGCTATGGATTTCTCGAGGATGTCCCTTCTTTCAAGAAGTTTAGAACGACGGTCTATCGCCTGTTCCACAGAAATTGCCATTTCCTGGCTTGTTGTCAAAAGGATGGCTGATGCGATTTTGTCATGCTCTGCCTGGGACAGCATATCGGCAGCAACAAACTCGGGATTTGCCGTTCCATCGGCGATAATCAGTATCTCACTCGGACCTGCAAACATATCAATGTCAACCTGCCCGAATACCAGACGCTTGGCTGTATTCACGTATATGTTCCCCGGTCCGCAGACTTTGTCGACACGCGGAATCGAAGGAGTGCCGTAGGCCATCGCGGCGATAGCCTGGGCGCCGCCGACTTTGTAGATCTCATCGGCGCCTGCAATTTGTGCGGCTGCAAGGATCACAGGGGCGATGGTGCCGTCGGCGCGCGGCGGCGTGCAGAGCACGACGCGGGGCACCCCGGCTGCTTTAGCCGGTATGACATTCATCAGGACTGTTGAGGGAAGCGGGGCCGTGCCGCCCGGTACATAGATGCCGGCAACTGCAAGCGGTCGAACAACCATACCGATTTGGGATCCCGCAGCGACGTCCATGGTAAATCCGGTTTCGCACTGTCTTTCGTGGAACGCACGGATATTCGAAGCTGATTGAATCATGACGGTCAGAAGTGCTTTATCTATATGGGCCATGGCGTTCTCGATTTCAGCAGGCGTTACACGAATTGCATCCGGAGTCATATCCGCTTTATCAAACAGAAGCGTGTATTTCCGTACGGCTTCATCTTTGTTTTCGCGTACATCAGCAAGTATCGCACCGACCGTATCGAGGATCGGTCCGAGTTCCATTTTGCCGCGAAGTCCTAAATCTTCACAGATTTTAGCAAGATCCTCTTTTTGTGCGTTTATTCTTCTGCACTTCATTTGGCTGCCCTTTCCTCTCCCTGTTCATATGGCGGTTCCTGATTCTTTTGTATTTCCTGTTCTTTTTGCTTTGCCAGCTGGCAGCGAAGCGCATCAAGCATCGGCATAATACTTTGTGCTTTCATCTTCATCGACACACGATTTACAATAACACGGGCCGAAATATCGGCAATAACTTCAAGGACATCCAGACCGTTTTCGCGGAGCGTGCGCCCTGACTCAACGATATCAACGATCACCTCGGCCAGTCCGATGAGCGGCGCGAGTTCCACAGAGCCGTTTAGCTTGATGATTTCCACGCTCTCCCGCTTTGTTCCCTCGAAATAGGATCTTGTAATATTGGGATACTTCGAAGCGACCCGCTTGTTGGGAATCTGGTCAAGTTTACCCTTAAGGGAAGCCGGCCCGCAGACACACATCTGACACGCTCCGAATCCCAGATCGATAACTTCGTAGAGCTGACGGCCTTCCTCAAGAAGTGTGTCCTTACCGACAACGCCAATGTCGGCTGCACCGTATTCCACATAGGTAGGCACATCCGCCGGTTTGGCCATTATAAAGCGAAGGCCTGCCTTCTCATCTTCAAGAATCAACCGCCGCGACTTCTCCCGGGCAGCCCGGCAGTCGTATCCCGCTGCCTCCAGAAGATCAAGCGCCTGTTCCGCCAGACGGCCTTTTGACAAAGCAATCGTTATCATTTCCGTCATTTCACTTCCTCTTCACAATCACACATACCAGCATTCAGGAAAACCATCTGCTCGATGCCGCGATTCTCCGCAAAACAGCTCAAGTCTTCTTCATTCATTCCTTCACAGTCAACCAGTGCGATTAGACCGTCGGCACGAAGTTCTTTTGCCATCTCAAGTGCCAGTCTGCGCATCCCGGGTTCGTCGCTGTATCCGATGATCGTATCAACATGTATCTGCAGAAGTTCTTTGTCCTGTCTTCGAAGAGCTGTCATACAGAGATTGAGGCTCAGTGAAAACCCGACAGCTGCCAGATCCCTTCCGAACACAGACACCACGTTGTCATAGCGCCCTCCCGAAATAATCGGAAATCCAATTTCATATGTGAATCCTTTGAAGATCATTCCCGTATAGTAGTCAAGGCTTCGAAGCATACCCAAATCAACGGAAACATACTTCATATATCCGTAGTCATCCAAAATATCCAGTATTTCCCGCACATTCTGCAGGGCAGCCCTGGCACGCGGACTTTCGACCCGTTTGTCAAAAGCGTCGAGTGTATCATATGTACCGAACAGCGAAGGAATCAGGAGCAGCGTCTCTTTTTCGGAAGAGGACAGCCCGTAACGGTCCGCGGACTTTTCGAGCGCCACTGTATCCTTCTGGTCGATATGTCTTGAGATTTCTTCAGCATCTTCAGCCGGAATCTCCCACGCTTCCATCAGTCCGCGGAAAAACTCCGCCTGTCCGATCGAAATCTGCAGGTCGGTTATTCCGGTCTCAAGCGCAGATGAGATTGCAAGTGCGATAACCTCAGCGTCAGCCTGAGTGGATGAAATGCCCAGAAGCTCAACGCCGGCCTGACAGAACTCCCTCTGGCGGCCGCCGCCGGATTCACGGAATCGATACATATTCTCGATATAGGAGAGCCTGAGCGGCGGAGGTGTATCTTTGAAAAGAGTGGCAGCCAGGCGCGCGACCGGCACAGTGCCGTCGTAACGCAGGGAAAGGATCCTTCCCTCCTGATCGCCCAGCTTAAATAAATTTTCCTGTGCTACAAAATCACCGCTTGCATACACATCATAAAACTCAATGCCGGGCGTCTCAATCTCCCTGTATCCGCTCAGTGCGAACAGCGTGCGAAGCTTCTGCTCCAGACCCCGCTTTGTCCGGCAGTCCTCCGGAAGCATATCACTCACACCTTCCGGTGTATGAAAACGATAATTGCCCATTTGAAACCTCCTGCGATTTCACTTTATCGCTTTACCTAGATAAAGCGATAAAGTTATATGCATTATACGTGATGCTTCCGCGGTTTGTCAATAAAAGTCTCAGTTGCTCGAAGCCGCATATGCTGTCTTCTTGATTTTACGATTTTCAAAAATTAATACAATACTAAACAGTACCTCAACAATAACCATACAAACCGCCAGAATATACGGCGGGAATAAACATCCGACAGCAAGCGCCATTATAGGAATAAGAATGGACAGAACAAAGTAACTTTTCGACAGATATAACCAGGAATACGGCATCAGGTGGGCACCAAAAATCATTGCAATCACCATAAGCATTTTATCCGGAACGGTCGGATACACCCACATGGCAATCAACAGATAGAGGATTTGATTCACTGAAAACAACAGCCCCAGATTGTTGATAGGATTGCTCTTACTCTGAAAATCGACCTTAATGAACCTCGAAATCAAATAAGCCAACGGCACAAGCGGAGCGGTGAAGCAGAAAGTCAGGAAATTTTTCGTCTCAATAGGCAGGGAAGTCAGATGCACGGCGAGCACCGCACACCAGATCACAACTGATGCCAATATAAAATGAAGTCCCTTTTTCTGCTTAATCGCACAATCAATTCTCAATTCTTCCAAATTCATAATTATCCCCCTCTTCTTACGCAAATTTATTTTCATTATACATGTTGATTCACAAATAATATAATAAATTTTCAAAAGGAAACGTGACTCCTTTTCACTTGATTAATAAATCTCCAAGTGCTAAACTATAAAAGTAAACTAACAGTGCATAATTTATTACCAGTAGTGCAGAAGGAGGTTTTCGATGGGAAACAAATTCAGGAAAGACAAAATCACCGAGATAAGAAAAAACGATATCATTGATGTTGCCGAGAAGATATTTTTTGCAAAAGGATACATGGAATCCACTATGGACGATCTGGCACGGGAAGCAGAGTACAGTAAGAGGACCCTGTATATGTACTTTGAAAGCAAGCGGGAAATCTACATGGAGATAATGCTCCGCGGATTTCGAATGCTTAACAAGGAGATTGAGAACGATTGCCGCGGTAAGGAACAAAGCGGAATCGGACTTTTGGAAGACATAGGAAAGGCATATTTTGCTTTTGCACAGACGCACCCGGGACATATGCAGGCAATCATGGACTATGACACAAGCGAAAAGGATCTTTCAGCCAGTGCTTCCGGCGACGGCCTTGCCGGGGAGTGTTATTTAGAGGGCGAAAAAACAATACAGTATCTGGTCGACGCACTGAAACATGCCAAAACCGACGGCACATTATCCGAAGATATAGATATAATCGATGCCGCTGTTTTTCTCTGGGCATCCCTCAATGGTTTCATTTCCCTGATGCAAAACAAAGCCGCCTATATAGGGCAAAAATACCAAAGACAGCCCGCGGGACTTTTTGAAACAGCAAGTCAGCTTCTAATAAGGAGTATAGTGAAAAAACAATGACAGATATCATAACAGGAACACTGGCCGCTCTTATGGGATTCGGTACGCTTTTATATTCCTATAGGAAATGGGTACAAAAGAAGCCCGGGAATCTAAGAATTCATATCACATTGGGAATTCTGTGCATTACCGTATGTCTGATTCATATTGGCAGCAAATTTGCGGATATCCATATATCCACAGGCTTCATCGCCTTCTTTTCCTTTCTAATTTGTGTTGCTGCGGGTTCGACACGCAGATACTTTACAAACAAAAAAATCTGCCGGGCGCAGGATATGGAGTCTACTATTTTGCACAGATGCGTGAATACAAAAACCGAATCGACGGCATTACAATTGACAGCGTTGACATGTCAAAAATCGAGGACGGAACCTATACAGGTTCTTATGATGCGGTTATGGTAGGTGCCACAGTTGACGTTGTGGTCAAAGATCATGCCATAGAAACAATCAACATCGTTCATCACAAAACTGAAAGAGGCCAAAAAGCAGAACAGATTACGCAGGAAGTTATATCTTCCCAGTCGCTTAAAGTGGATATAGTATCCGGAGCAACAAACAGTTCTAAAGTAATTCTGAAGGCGATCGAGAATGCACTGGAAAGCAGCGCGGAGAAATAAATTCGTTCCCTTGCGTACTTCCTGACGTCAGACGCAATCTGCAACAACGAACCAATCATATATACTTTTTATGGCCGTATCTTCTTGGACAATAAAGAAGGTGCGGCCATTCCATTTCTATCCCCTGTTCCGCAGCAAAACTTGCAAAAAATAATATTAACAAAATATAAAACAAAACGAGTATACTGTTTCAGGGTGCCATCAGGCATTATTATCCTACACTTGCTTCAGGGGGATGGTTATGATAAAGATCATCATCGACAATCTGCTGTATATGGGAATCGCTGCAGCAGTTATTTCTCTCCTGATGCTTATCATCGGGACGCTCACTCTTGGCCGTTTCCATGCGCGCTGGCATCTTGCAGGCTGGATGATCGCCATGTTTACCCTTCTGATTCCGGTATATGCCTTATTCGGGATGATCCAACTGAGTCCCGCTGCCATAATCCCGCAGGCACAGGCAGAAAAATATTACACTGAATACTCCGAATTCATGGGGCGAAGCATTACGGATATTTTAAACCCGGGAACTGACAGTCGGACTGACCCGGAAGATTTATCATCTCAAATGCAGATGGATTCACCCTTTGTTCAGCCAAATATGACTTTTGTCCCTTCCTATGCAAAAACTACCGCTGCGGTCAATTCACACATGGCAAATCCGACTGCCAAGCCGCCCTTTTTGGCATACGCAGCCCCTGCCGCTTCCCTTCCACCCGTAAGAAATGTGCTTTTTGCCGTGTGGGTTGCCGTCGCCTTTCTTATTGGTACTTTAAAATTATTCGCCTACTTCTCGTTCAAACGCAGAATTCTCAAAAACAGTACTCCCGCTAATAGCCGATGGGACAGCGCACTCCCTGCAGAATCCCTTTTGAAAATACAAATACGGGAAGCACACATTCCCTCTCCGGTCGTTTTCGGGATTTTTCGCCCGACGATAGTCATTCCGGCAGATGCCGGGGACATCAGTGCTGTCCGGTATTCCCTCATCCATGAGTTTTTACACATTGAGCGCAAGGATTTACTCATAAAGACACTGGCGGAAGTATCCGCAGCCGTTCAATGGTTCAATCCATTTGCCTGGCTGATACGAAACAAGGTCAAATCCTTTTGTGAGAATGCCTGCGACGAGGCAGTTGCCGAACGTCTTTCAGAAGACAGCCGGAAAAGCTATTCCAATGCCATCCTCGATTTCATGGATTATTCCCTGGCACCGGAACCCAATTTGCCTGCGACTCTGATGTCCTTTTCCGGTGATGCCGGAAACGTTAAAAAAAGAATTATGAGAATAATGAAGTATAAGAAACCGAATATATTTATACGCATATTTTCAATATGTATCATCATCCTTATTGCCGCTGCAGGAACCGGGACCGCTTCCTCCCTATCCAATTATGGGAACAAAATGACTGCGGCGGCCGAAGCTGCATCTTCGTTGACCACTGCGTCAGTACCGCTATATGCCGGAGAACCAACGCCCCGCCCGGCGCCGCTGCCGCCGATTCACTTTGATCTGACTGGTGATCAGGGATCTGCCTATGGAAATCCGCTGACCATGGAGGCGAACGATGAATATGTGATGGTCCTCGGCGGCGAAAATTCACCTTTGCGCATGGACGGAAAATACCCGGACACTTATGAAAATTATTTCAACTTTATTAACCTATTATCTATGGACACGCAGTATTCGATGGATGGAACTTCCCTTGCAGTTATCCTTGATAGAGATAGTACAAAGACCGGAAAGCTCATGTATTGTGACGGCAAGAGTGCCTTCGAAGTTGCAAAGGGCGTTGACCGTTTCCAGTTATCAAATGACGGCAGCACGATTGCCTATCTGACAGGTACATATGAGCACGGAGTCGGATGTCCGCTCTATCTTTTTGACTGTAATACAGGCGAAACTCGATTCATTACCGAAGGTGCAAGCCGTCTGTTCACACTCTCTCCTTCCGGTGACGCTATAGCATACTGCACATTTTATGAAGTCGATAATCCGGATGCACTGCAAGCCTTTTTTTGTGTGAACAAAGGAGAGGTACAGGATATCGGAAAAGACTGCTACTGCGTCGCACTTACAGACGACGGTTCGACCGTATATTATGCCAAAAAACGGGAAGACGGCGAAGAATTCTATGCAATGCACAACGGTGAAATACGATTACTCGCCCATCCCCCAAAAGCAGATTTTAATAATCCAAATCCGTTTTCTCAATTTGCTCAATACTGTTTTAATGATGATTGCTCGCAGGTTGTATTCAGAAACGACAACGCGATATATTTTTCTGTTGACGGCGGGGAGCCGCGGTTTATTTGTAAAGGGATTGCGGCAAGCTATTTTGGCAATTACGATCTATGGTCCGTCTCCAAACAAGGTTTGAACCGATACATCACGGATGAAGGACACACCAATGGCGCAGCAACATTTCCAGGAACCAAGAACCTGTGCAATATTCTTTTCTACATTTCGACCGTTTTCGGAACAGCGGATCCGGTATTTTTTGATGAAAATATACTTGTGCATACAATAGCTATGCCTGACGACATATGGGGAATTACCTGCAGGAATCAGTCAATTTCATATACGGCAGGCGACACAAGCTACTTCGTGAGGAATTATCTGGATCCTGGTGCCGAACCGGTCGATACGGGCAGCTTCGCCTATTTACAATCGGAAGATAATACGGCTTATTCGCTCTCTTATTCCGATGATGCAGGTGGAAATTCGAATATACATGAGCTGTATGTATCGCAAAACGGGGGCGATGCAGTACACGTATCCGGAGCCGTACTGTCCTTCTACCTTCTGGAAAAGGACGGTCCTGATATTTTGTATTATCTTGCCGTCCCTCCGGAAATAGATCCGTCATCCCCCGACACTCTATATACGGATTATTTCCCCTATGCCGCCCTGTATGCACTTGAAGACGTCCCGGGTGCTCAGCCGGTCCTTCTCGCAAGTAAAGTCTGCCGGATTGAGATGGGTGATTATGGTGTTGTGTACTGGCAATTTGCCGCTGACGACGACGCATTGCCTCAATCCTACTGGGGTAATAATGATCTGGTTGATGTGTACTACAGTAGTAATGGCGTGGATTTTACAAAAATTATGCAGCGCAGCTTTCTCTATTCAATCGGCGGCTAACCTACTATTGCTGAAAGAGGTATATATATGATATTCAGAAACAGGCACGCATTTGACAAAATGACTGCTTCTATTCTCGTAATCATTCTGCTTTCCGGCATGCTAACCGGCTGCCAAAAGGACTTTACGTACAAAAGACCAACCATCGAGACATCACAAGAGGCAACAACCACACCGACGAATGAGCAGACTGGAACATCGCCGGAAACTGCTGCTCCGACGGATTATACGCAAATCCCGCCCCCGGTTTCCGATTCCTCCGATACCATCGGTAAACCCAAGCTGGCATTCTTTTCCAATTTGGACCAGGCCGTGATTCTTGGCGGTCCTGCACCCCTTTTCATTAATGGATCATTCAATCGTTCTGAAATTACAGGTGTTGAATCGAATCAATATCTTGCCGTCCAAAAGGTACAAATGGCAGGAACCAGCACCTATGCCGATGTAGCTTATTCACAGGACAGAACATCCCTGGTCTTTCTTATGAACAAAGCCGGTGACCTGATGTATTTTGACGGGAAAACGCTGGTTAAAATTGCCGGGCTTGTCTCCACTTATATTTATTCAAATGACGGCAGCACTGCAGCATACTGCCAGGGAGATACTTTATATAAATATGACTGCTTAACCGGCACCGCAGAGATCGTGGACGAAGGGGGCAATATTGGGTACATCCTCTCTCCAAACGGTAATGCAATTGCATTCGTCCGTGATGAAAACGACATACTTAAAGCCTATTATTCCGTAAACAGCGCTGAGCCTATACAATTCGCAGCGGATTGTTTTCCCATAGCCCTTACTAATGATGCAACAATTATATATTATGTCACGCAAGAGGTGCCCGAACTGGCTGCACTGCATAATGGCCAGATAACACACTATGCTTCCGGTTTTCCGCGATATTCGACAGTGATATTTAACAGGGACTGCACACAAATCCTTTATGCCGGCGATCAGGATGCATCCTGGTTTTCAGAAAACGGAGAAGCACCTGTTATAGTCAGTAATATACCAATAACTGGAATAGCCGGTTGGCAGTCAAATTACAGCAGGGACGATATTTACGACAGGGCTATTCATTATATTGTCGTAGTTGACTTCTGTACCGAGTTTGCAGATGCAGATACGCTCTATAACCTTCTCTATCTCGCTGGAAAGGATACAAACTTCGGAAGTGGGTTAGAAATTGTTCCATTCACCAGTCTTATCTGCTTCCGTGAAAACGGGGAAACACAATCATTTCCCTTGAATGAATACAATACTGCACAAGTACAGCGCAACGGCACTTCACTTTTATATCAGACATTTGATGAAACAGGATTGGATTCACAATTTACCTATATTGATAACTATCTGAATCCGAATGTTAAGCCGGTAACTCTGACAAAATATGCCCGATATTTTGATATTACAACCGGCGGCACCATTTACTACAGCAACGACATCGGCCAGCTTTTCAGACTGTCCGGTGCGGACAGCAAGGTCAAAATTGACACGTATGCTCAGCTTGCCGACAGTTTTGATACCGGCACGACAACCTATCTGTATTACCTGAGGGATATGACCGAAACCGGTCTCTGGACACTTTGCGGTATAGAAGATAAAGCCGGAGCTGAATCGTTTGTAATTTCTGAAAATGTAGCAGAGGTTCGCATATGCGACTTTGGCGTTATCTATTTCACATACGACTCGTACAAAGACCAGCAGGAAATGCAAAAAAAGAATCTCTATTACAGCACGGACGGACAAAATTTTGCCTTTGTGATGCCGCTTCAATATGATAATTACTATCAATAATGAAAAACACGGGCAAACCGTTCCGCATATTGTCAGGTCGTTTTTGAGAAGTGCTGATAATCTTTCGAAGAACTCCAGTCTCCGCCCCACGTAAACCCGTGCTCGATAAACAACTGATAGCACAGATCATCATGATCCAGATAATGCAGATTCCCCAGCGTCCTGTCAGCATGCTGAGCGCCGGAGGGTGGATCTATGACAGCCTTACCGTCCAATACATAAATCCACGGATTATAAAGCGGATTTATGTCGATAGCAAGACCGAGTGCGTGATTGGAAAGCTTTGTTGTTCCGACAACCATACGGAAATTGAAGGCAGATGTATTGTTGTCCGCCATCGATGCGTTGTCATCAGCTCCATAATCATCGACAAGAACCATTTTACCGATTTGATATTTGGCGTCATAGAGTCCACGGAAAATCTCAATCATATCCTGTGCGATCTTCTTATTAACAACCAGTTCCCCTATATGCACGCTGTCATCAAAACCATAGTAGAGAACACGAACATAACGCAGATCCGACAAAGGAACAGAACAGTCCACTTTGTATGAATTATCATCCATTCTTGCGAAAACTGCATCAGAAATCTCATCATAGTAGAAGCAGCCGCTTACTATCTCTTCGCTGCTCAAAAATTCATCAACGATTGTTCCGGGCGGCAAAGCAGAAATACTTTCTGCCGTAATCGGAGCGGCTTCGGTAATAAAAGTTGATTCAATGCTTGCACCAGCCGTAGTCGGTGTTTGTGTTGTATCCGACATAGCCGTAACCGGCGCAGACACTTCCGTCCGGTCAGCAGCAGCAAAAGTTGAATCAGCCTGTTTTGACAGCATTGCAGAATCAGACGATTCGAGGCTAGTCTCATAGCTCTTTTTAATTAAGGAACTCGATTTACTCCATACACATCCCGGTAAAGTCAAAAAAGACGCGGCGACCAAGGCTGCCAAGAAAATTTTAAATTTTAACACGCTCTCCCCCCATGACTCCATTCCATTTTGCTGACACCATAATTCCACAAATAGCGTCAACAGGAAATAACACAAATGACTCTAATCAGATATCCTAATAGTCACTGCACAACAACCGCAGTCCCGGAAGCTGTTACCATAAGCATATTATTGGCCTGTCCGAGAACCTCATAATCTACGTCAATTCCGACAACTGCATTAGCGCCTGACTGCGTTGCCCGCTGCACCATCTCAGCAATAGCATTCTGACGGGCCTGAATCAGCTCGCCTTCATAAGATCCGGAGCGGCCTCCAAAGAAATTCGTGATACCCGCAGCAAAATCTTTAACAAAATCCACGCCCGAAATCACTTCCCCGAAAACAATGCCCCTATACTCAACAATGCTTTTTCCCTCAATAGTCGGAGTAGTCGTAACAATCATAATCTGCCTCCTGCATGCCCTAAATGAATATGTGCCTGCTTTCCGCATAATGTATATAATCCTTATCCCATTTTACTTCATTTTTGTATATTTTTCGAAGAAAAAATAATTGATATAGTCAAAAGGCAAAATCAACAGATAATAATCGTGAATCCACAGCATTCGCAAACACCTGGCGGACTCTTTGAAGCCAGCATCCGGGATAATTTTCATAAACCCTGGAAGAGAGTTTTACGTTACGAAGGAATGCTGCAACGTATTTTACAATTATCTACATAAAGTAAAATGTCAAATATCCATATTTTTATATAACTGTTATAATCAAAATGCAATCTGATGAAAACAAGCATCCTTTTATATTATGAGGTGGCAGCTTATGATTTCAAAAAGTTATTCCCTTGTATGTTTTTGCATCTCCGCATTTATGTTTTCTATTAGATATCTATGTGTTTCACTGCTTTATTCCGGTATCGGGATGGCAAGCACTGATATGTTCAGGGATTCCATTAGCATATTTGACAACGTATATCCTTTGCTTTGGATATCCATCGTTGTATTCATTGTAGGAATTATTTTGCTTGTGATTCAATTTTTAGAACACAATCGCCAAAATACAGATCGCTTTATAGCGGATAAATGGAATTAATTCAGCGATCTTCCTTAGCGTCCGAAGGACGCAGTTCCAATATCCACTTCCTTGCGGATGAAGAAACGTCTATCCCTAAGAAATGTAACTTCAAGCTTCATCCGCTAATAAAGTAATGTGGTCTCTTTTGAGTAGATTCCTCGGATCGCTTTGCGATCCGAGGAATGATCTTCCGCAACGTCCGAAGGACGCCCCGCAGGGAATCGAATGTGTATTTTGAGTAGATTCCGCAGGATCGCTTTGCGATCCGAGGACTGACCGAACGAGAAATACACATTCGATTCCCCTGTTGACATTTCCCCCCATACCAAATACAATGACAATAATTCAATAACAATAAACTGTTGAGTAAGAGTAGTAGGTATGTTTCCAAGATCACAGAGATCTGCAGGCGGT
>Ga0209538_1000790_pt1 | contig 17728 bp, 18 predicted proteins | sample BarGraNGADG00211_2_FD_184492 | JGI IMG/M metagenome (GOLD analysis project Ga0209538, IMG submission 184492) | Arctic peat soil microbial communities from Barrow, Alaska - Barrow Graham LP Ref core NGADG0004-211 (SPAdes) (version 2) | ecosystem: Environmental > Terrestrial > Soil > Wetlands >... | reverse complement strand
TTTAAAAATAATTTGTGTATGTAATTTGATGATTAACAGGAAAAGAACTTTCCGTTAAGGTTTTAGGCAAAAATGTTGTTTTGTGTTAACCTTGGTGGGTCATTTTTAATCATTTCACCACCGGGCAAATTGTTTGGGGGATTGCCTTTATCAATATTAGAACATTCTCCTTTTGCTGTTTTATGGCGATTAGAGAAAGGAGATTTTCGTTATGCAAAATTCAATATAACAGAAGTTGAATACAATAATCCCGAAAAATATTAGCAATCAAATTATTCTCTCCACATTTTTTATACTATTCGTAATTCTCTTGAAATTAATGAACCATCGTAAAAAAACAATTGAAGATTCAAAAATATATTTTTCTGATTACTATTTTTTTACTATAAAATTGATTATATTTAGTCAAGCTTTCTGATCATTTTGTTGACGTCAACAAAATGATCAATTCAAATATGAAATCATTCTCAAATATCATTTTGCTGATCTCAGCAAAATGATAAAAAAAACATATTGAAGGTTTTTTTATGTCATTTGTTTTAATTGGTTTAACAATTTGATTTTAATTATCTTATATTTATTCTGTGACATTAAATAAGCAATCAGATTATTCATTTTAAAACAAGAAGGGTAAAAGAATATATATTTTATTATAATGTGAGGTAAGTAAAATTACAATATATATTTTTGTTTATATTTCTATAAACATTAACCCAATAGGTTAATGTTTTTCAATAATAATAATTATCTTTGCATGAAATTATTTTACAAGAACAGGAGACTGGAAAAAAGCATTTCTACATTAACAGCAATAGCTGCTAATTATGGAACACGGGCTAAACTTGTAAATCAACGCAAACATGATTTAGTAGCCGCCCCAACTTTAGAAACAATGCGAACACTTGGAGGCAACTGTTATGAGTTAACAGGAAGCTTAAAGGGAAAATTAGCAGTTAGCATTTCTGGTAATCATAGAATAATTTTTGAACCTGCAAATGATCCTATACCCACAAAAGAAGATGGAGGACTTGATTGGAGCCAAATAACAGATATTACGATTCTTGATGTAGGTGAAGATTACCATTAAAAAATGAAAAAATGTATAAGACAATAAATGATATCAAGACTGCTAAACAAATGATCTCACCTCCAGGTGATACCTTAGCAGAGATTCTTTCCATAAAAGGCATAAGTCAACCTACTTTGGCTCTCAAAATGGGACGACCAATCAAAACCATAAATGAAATTATAAAGGGTAAAGCAGCCATTATGCCAGAAACTGCAATTCAGTTAGAAAGAGTCTTAGGAACAGATGCAGCATTTTGGTTGGAAAGAGAAAAAAATTATCGTTTAGAACTTGCCGAAATAGAAGATGCAGAAACTATATTAAACACAAAAGACTGGGTTGATAATTTTCCACTTGCTGTAATGAAAAAATTGCAATGGTTAAATTTTGAAAATACAATATTGAGCAAGGCAGCTTCATTATATTCATTTTTTGGTGTATCCGGTCAGGAACCTTATTATAACTATTATCATAAAAAAGTGTACCAGACAGCTTACAGAATGAGTACTTCAAGTGGTAAAAATCCATATGCTGTTTCTGCATGGCTTAAGCAAGGGGAACATCAAGCAGAAAAGTTCAATACTGATACTTATGACTTATCGAAATTCAAAGAAGCGCTACTGGAAATAAAAAGTATAATGGCGAACCAGCCGAAAAACTTTTTTTCTCAACTTCATTCAATTTGTGCTACTGCCGGCGTAAAAGTTGTGTATACCCCATGTCTTCCAAAAACAAATCTCCACGGATCTACCAGGTGGATAAATGATAATCCTTTAATTCAAATGTCAAATCTTTATAACAGGAATGATATTTTTTGGTTTACTTTTTTCCATGAAGCCGGACATATTGTAAAACATGGCAAAAAAGATGTCTTTGTCGAAGGACTTGACTCTTCAGATGAAGAATTAACAAAAGAGCTTGAAGCAGATGAGTTCGCTGTCAAATTCACCCTCTCTTTAAACCAAGAAGCCGAACTTAAAGAAAATTTACCTCTTACTAAAAAGTCTATCATTGATTTTGCAACCAAATTCAATACTCATCCTGCTCTAATAATTGGTAGGTTCTCAAGGGGGCAAAAAGAACTAAACAAATTAGGATGGAGTCTAAAATATTTCCAGTCAATAGATTTGTCCACGTCTTAATTGGCAATTTACCCTACCTATATAGGACTAATTCAACTATATTATTGCACTAAAATTGATGATATTTAGTCAAGTTTTTTGATCGTTTTGTTGATGTCAACAAAACGATAGTACGTGCAAAAAAAACAAAATGGAAAAAGAAACAATTTCAAAACTCAACAAAACATTTGAAGAATCTGCCTACGAGCAAGACGGAATAGAATATTGGCTTGCCAGAGAACTACAAGAACTGCTGGGCTATACAGAGTGGCGTAATTTTTTGAATGCTGTCGGGAAGGCTAAAGAAAGCTGCAAAACCAATGGTGAAGCGGTTTCCGACCATTTTGTTGACGTCAACAAAATGGTACGGATTGGTTCTGGCGCAGAAAGAAACCAAGACCATCATGCTTACCCGCTATGCCTGTTACCTGATTGCCCAAAATGGTGACCCGAAGAAAGAGCAAATAGCATTTGCCCAAAGCTATTTTGCCATTCAAACCCGAAAGCAGGAGGTATTAGAAGAACGCATCCTATTAATGGAACGGTTACAGGCTAGAGAAAAACTGGCCGTTACAGAAACTGAATTATCAAAAAACATTTACGAAAGAGGGGTCGACAATAGAGGCTTTGCCGTTATCAGAAGCAAAGGTGATTCGGCCTTGTTTGGAGGTTATAACACCCAAGAGATGAAAAAGAAATTAGGTATAGACGATAAAAGACCATTGGCCGATTTCTTACCGACTATTACCATCTCAGCAAAACAATTTGCCGCTGAAATCACCAATTTTAATGTGAAGAAGAATGACATGCAAGGTGAAAGCTGGATCACCGAAGAACATGTCAAAAACAACCAGGATGTTAGAAGCATTTTAAATAAAAGCGGCATTAAACCGGAACAATTGCCTGCTGAAGAAGATATTAAAAAATTAGAACGTAGAGTCAAATCTGCAGATAAAGATATTGCCAGGAAAAAACTAAAGGGCAAAAAAGATTAATTATGACATAAAATGTCAAAACTTTGAATCCAGATAAAAACAGATGTACTCTAATAAAAATTAATTCAAACTAACCATATTTGATCACGTTCAAAAATTATAGATAACTATGTCCCATTTTGGTATAGAGACCTATTGTCACTATAGAAACAAAAAGAACCCATCTAAAAAGTAAAGGATTCCGGCAGCACCGACAAAGAGGCTGATGATCCAGATATATTTTCGTTTGGTCAGAGCTGATATAGAGGAGAGCAATATTGAAACCTGCAGGAAAATCACTGCAATCCCAAATGCCCCGGAATGCAATTTACTATCCGCACTGGCCTGTACAAAAGCTTCTGCCTTCTTCTTGATTTCCTTCTTTTCATCTTCAAACTTTTTAACCTTTTTGCTGAGCAAATCAATCTGTTCCTGATATTGCCTTTCGGCAGATGCCCTTTTCCCCGTTTGATTCAACATGCTTTTCCGGAAAGTCACATCTTGCAACTGGGCTTCAAAAATATAACCCTTCACACCTTTCGAGTCAAAATAGCTCCATTGATCCGAGGCGAGCGTTTGGTTCAATAAAGACTTCGTACTATAACCTCCACCCTTAAATGTTGATAATGTAGCACATACAGCAATTAATATCGTTGTCATTGCCAGATAGTTTGTCCATTTTTCTTTTGCTTCTTCGGCCATTTTTAAGAAAGATTTTAATGTTTGAAAGTGATTAAGAAATTAGTTGAAATCGTTTATGATTTTCAAAACCATATATTGAACAGATAGTGTCACTCAATTGTTTTCTACAAAAAAGATCTGTTTAAAATCTAATTGTTTTGTAAAACTCATATTATTTAAAATCTGTTTGAAATTGCCCGTAGGGCATAAATGTCAATAGAGAGATCATCATCATTTATCATTTATCATTTCCCGGAAGGGGATTAACATTTAAAGTTAATGCCCTACAGGCAAAAAGAGGGGGGTTGGATTAGTTCTATTGACATTAATGCCCTAAGGGCAAAAGAACAAACGAATTTTAAACAGTTTCTTACTTCATAGCAAACATATAAATCGCACGTTTACCATGAATGATTTGATTAAGATGCGTAATTTTGCACAAAATTATTAAAAAAATGAACGACAGTGTTATCATCGTTTCGGGTGGAATGGACTCGATTACTTTGCTCTACGATTATCAGGATCGGATTGGGCTGGCCATTACATTTGACTACGGATCGAAACACAATGCAAAAGAAATTCCCTTTGCAAAGTTTCATTGTGATAAGCTGCATATCAAACACATAACCATTCCATTGCTTTTCATCAACGACTATTTCAAAAGCGACTTGCTTCAAAGTGGTGGCAAGATCCCTGAAGGTCATTACGAAAGCGAAAACATGAAAAGCACGGTTGTCCCTTTCAGAAACGGCATCATGCTGAGTATTGCCGCAGGTATCGCCGAAAGCAATGGTTTTGATAAGATCCTCCTTGGAAACCACTCCGGAGATCATGCCATTTATCCCGATTGTCGCGAAGAATTCATCACAGCCATGAGTGAAGCAATTAAAGCCGGCACTTATGAGGACGTAGAGATCTTCGCACCCTATACGAATATCAACAAGAGGGACATTGCCCGTATTGGCATGAAACTTGATGTTGATTACTCACAAACCTGGACCTGTTACAAGGGCGAAGAGATTCATTGTGGCGTTTGCGGCTCATGTGTCGAACGGAAAGAGGCTTTGGCCGGCTTTGATACGACGGTGTATCAACAATAATATTGAAACAGACTCGTTTTACTAAAAAGAACGGATCCGGGAACCTAAAAAAAGAATAATCCCGAAAAAAGAAGCGGATAGACAGACCCTTCAATTGATTCAAAAAGATCATTTTTCGTTAATCTATCGATTATTCTCCGAAAAAGTAAGGATAAAGCATATACATCCCAGGGAACGTCCAGCCATTGTCCACCCATTCTCCAGAGTACCTCCACCCCTTCTCCACCCTCTTATAAGGTGGAGTAAGGGTGGACAAAGGGTGGAGGAAGGGTGGACAAGGGGTGGAGAAACCTACCTTTATATAGGGGTTATACCTGAATATTCAATGCTTTATGGATAAGTTAAAGGAAAATGGCTGAAGAGAGGAAAAACAACGTTTTGAAACTAAAATTAATTTAGAACTAAGATTTTTTGATTCTATTTTTTGTTCGATTTAATATTTTACAAATATAATATTTTTACTTAAAATAAAGCTTGCTTTTTAAAAATTATTATCTTTGTAAACGTTATTTAACCATCTTAAAACCAAAAGTAATGGCTACATTTAAAGGGCCTTTCAAGTTTAAAGGCAAAATTGGAAATATCCGGTATTATGAGGTTCCCGGAGATGAAAGAACCTATGCTGCGGAACGTGGATCCGTTCCCATAACCATCCTCAATAATAGTCCTGTTTTCGCAGAATCCAGGAAAACGAGGGATGAGCTTTCTCCTAAATCGAGGTGCGCGAAGGATATTCGCCTTTCATTGGGCGATTGGGCGAGACAAATCGTTAACCGCCAACTGCACTGCAGGCTGATAAGTATTTTGAATGATATTGTTAATATGGACAAAGAGCATGTCAAGGGCCAACGGGCGCTCTATTTGTCAAAATATAAAGATCTGCTTTTCAATGCTGATTATCATTTCTTAAAGCCACTTTCTGAAATACTGAGATGCCCTTATACGGTAGAACCGGATGAAAACAGAAACACGGTGACCGTGACAATTAAAGGGTTGAATCCGTCGAAACAAATTAAAGCGCCTGCTTTAGCTACCCATTTTCAACTCTGTCTGGGGCTGGGTAGAGTAAACGATTATGTCTACAATGACAATTTGCTCGATTGGGAACCGATCAGAAATAAAAAAATTTATGTCAATAATCAAATACTCCATGTATGGATACCCGTTGATTCAGGGCCATTGGAGGATATTACAATGTCGGTTTCAATACCCGAGAAGTATGTGATTGGAGATGGTATCACGGTGATCCGGGGTTTTGGAATCAGGTTTGGAAGGATGACGGGAGAGGTTGTGCTGTTGGAACAAGAGAGGGGTAGTATTGCTTTTCTTGGGCCACGGTAATGGTAGTGGTTTGGTAGTTGATTTTCAGGGTTGATTGGACAATTTATACTTTCACCCCTTCGGGGTTTTGGCGTGGGGAATGCCGCTTGCTATAATAATGTCATGCCTTCGGCATTGATCTTCAATACCGAAAAGTTCGTTGTTCCCTAACAATTACTTCGGGGCTTAAGTAGGTGGTATGATGATTGCTACAATCATGACGTGCCTTCGGCACTTTTCTTCAATCCTTTTGGTGATTTTGTTGAGAATGGACTGTGAAATAATTTTTACCTTTGCACCATCAAAAACAGGAATAAACAATAGGGCTTATTTTGATTAAATATTTATTTGATGAAAAAAGATAAAATTATCTTCGATCTTATCAAGGACGAAGAAGAAAGACAAAGGCTCGGTATTGAACTGATTGCTTCTGAGAATTTTGTCAGTGAACAGGTTATGAAGGCCATGGGGTCAGTTTTAACCAATAAATATGCTGAGGGCTATCCCGGACGCCGTTATTATGGCGGTTGCCAGATCGTTGATCAGACCGAACAAATTGCAATTGACCGCGCCAAGGCGCTCTACAATGCAGAATACGCAAATGTTCAACCCCACTCAGGCGCTCAGGCTAATATGGCCGTTCTGTTAGCTTGTCTAAAGCCAGGCGATACTTTTATGGGTCTGGATCTGGCACATGGTGGTCACCTTTCACATGGTTCACCTGTTAATTCATCAGGCATTCTTTATCATCCTGTTGCTTATTCTATTGAAGAAGAGACAGGTATGATCAATTATGATAAAATGGAACAAGTCGCATTGAGCGAAAAACCAAAACTTATCATTGCAGGCGCTTCGGCCTATTCGCGTGATTGGGACTACAAACGCATGCGGGAGATTGCCGATAAAATTGGCGCTTTGCTCATGGCTGATATTGCACACCCGGCAGGTTTGATTGCCCGTGGTTTGTTGAATGATCCTATGCCCCATTGTCATATTGTTACAACAACGACACATAAAACCCTTCGTGGTCCCCGCGGCGGAATGATTTTGATCGGAAAAGATTTTGAAAATCCATGGGGTTTGACAACGCCAAAGGGTGAGATTAAAATGATGTCGCAACTGATCGACTCAGCCGTCTTCCCGGGTATACAGGGTGGTCCGCTCGAGCATGTTATTGCTGCCAAGGCAGTTGCATTTGGCGAGGCGCTTTCGGATGATTACATGGATTATGTATTGCATGTCAAAAAGAATGCAAATATCATGGCCAAGGCTTTCATGGAAAAAGGGTATAAAATTATTTCAGGTGGAACAGATAATCATTTGATGCTGATTGACCTTCGTACCAAGTTTCCGGATATTACAGGAAAACAGGTTGAAAACACTTTGGTGAGGGCTGATATCACCTTGAACAAAAACATGGTTCCTTTTGATAGCCGTTCACCGTTCACCACTTCAGGAATTCGGGTTGGAACATCTGCTATTACGACCCGTGGTTTAAGAGGTAAACATATGCCGATCATTGTTGATTTGGTTGATGAGGTGATTTCGAACATCAACAACGAAAGTGTGATCGACAGTGTTCGCGAACGTGTCAATGAGATGATGGCCGAGTTGCCACTCTTTTCATGGTAATATTCTGAAATAAAGTTTTAATAGAACCGCTTCAAAAGGGCGGTTTTTTTATGTGACCCTATTTGCAATAGATACAAAAACTTAACCTAAACATAACATCCACATAATGAGTGGTTAAACAATAACTACATATATTTGTTGAAAACTGTTGAGTAAAATTATTTTTTCTTTGAATTGTAATTAATATCCTCATATGAAAACCCTTTATTTAGTTCGGCATGCTAAAGCAATTCTTGAAAACAGGATGGAGAAGGACATTGACAGACAATTGTTAGAGAAAGGAGTAAAGCGTACAAAAACCATTATTGATTTCTTGCTTCAAAAAAAAATAACCGTTGATTTGATTGTCACAAGTCCTGCTGTAAGAGCATTTGAAACAGCACGTGCTTTGGCACATGCACTTAATTTTCCTCTTACCAATATCAAAATTGAACGTCTGCTTTATGAAGGGGATGCTGACAAAATCGGAGACCTGTTTTATGATCTGCCGCAAAATAAAGAAAGCCTGATGATTGTTGGCCACAATCCCTCCATCACTAATTTCGCCAACCTTTTTTTACCTGAGCCGATTGATTATCTACCCACATCCGGAATAGTATGTATACAATTTGATACCAATTCATGGGATGAAATCGAGCAGTCCAAAATTATTAGTAACTTTGTTGTAACTCCAAAGATGCTCAAGAAAGACAAGGGGGAATAATTTTTCAACATATTTGGATTCTTAACCAAAATGCTTTTTTCATGGTAAAAAAGAATATACCTGTTTTTCGTTTTATCAATCGTGAAATAAGCTGGTTGCATTTTAACGAACGCGTCCTTCAGGAAGCGGAGGATGAAACAAATCCATTGATTGAACGCATAAAATTTCTTGGAATATACTCTAACAATCTGGATGAATTTTTTCGGGTCAGGGTTGCTACCGTAAATCGAATGGCAGCATTGCATAAGAGTGAAAGCTTCCTGAATTACAAACCTGCAAAACTACTTAAGAAGATTGGTGAGATCGATGCGCTTCAGGAAAAGCAATTTGCAGCTTGTTATGTTAAGATTGTAAATTCACTGGCTGATCAGAATATCTTTATCATCAATGAAAAGAATCTGAACACGACACAGGGTGTATTTGTGCGTTCTTATTTCAGAGATCATGTCCGTCCGGTTATTTTTCCTTTGATGTTTGATAATCTTAGAGGATCGAATACCCTGGAAGACAATAGTATCTATTTGACTATTGTTATGAATGACAACAAAAGTTTAGTAAAAGAGCAAATGGCTCTGATCAAGGTACCCACAAAAAATCCTTCGCGATTTTTGATTTTACCTTCAGAAGATGAAAAAAAATACATCATTCTTCTTGACGATGTGATCCGTTATTGTCTGGGTGATATTTTTTCAAATTTTGGTTACGATACTTTTAGCGCCTATACCATCAAATTTACGAGAGACGCTGAACTTGAACTTGATACAGATGTTTCAAAGAGTTTTCTCGAAATCATTTCAGATAGTCTGAAACAAAGAAAAGAAGGAGCGCCTGTCAGGTTTATTTTCGATAATTCAATGCCTCCGGCCGTACTCGACAAAGTGAAAAGGAAACTGAAGATCTCGAAGACCGACACCATGACACAGGGTGGTCGTTATCACAATTTTAAAGATTTCATGAACTTCCCGAATATCGGTTCTAAAGATCTTGAATATGCTTCGATGCCACCACTTTCGCATCCTGATCTTCCGGGAAATACGAGTATCATTCATGTAATCAAACATCGGGATATTTTACTGCATCATCCTTATCAATCATTTCAATATATTATTGATCTTTTGCGTGAAGCCTCTATCGACCCAAAAGTAAAGTCTATCCATATGACGATATACAGGGTCGCAAGGAATTCGAGCGTTATCAATGCTTTGATCAATGCAGCCCGAAATGGAAAAAGAGTAACAGTCTTTATGGAACTGCAGGCTCGTTTTGATGAGGAAACCAATATTTACTGGACAACTCGTCTTCAGGAAGAGGGGGTCAATATCGTTCACAGCATCCCGGGTTTTAAAGTCCATTCCAAATTATTGCTGATTGGAAGATTAGAAAGCAGAAAGATGGTCTATTACGCCAATGTGGCAACGGGCAATTTCAATGAAGAGACTGCGCGTGTATATGCTGACGACAGTTTGTTAACTTCAAATCCTGCAATTACACTCGAAGTGTTAAAAATATTTGAATTGTTCAGCGCTAATTTTAAGATTCCAAAATTCAATACGCTTGTTGTTGCTCCTTTTAATATGCGTTCTCATTATATCCATTTGCTTAACAATGAGATAAAAAACGCTAAAGCGGGGAAAGAGGCCTGGGTATTTATAAAACTGAATAATCTTACGGAAGAAGGCATCGTAAAAAAGATCATGGAGGCCGGTAATGCCGGTGTTCAGGTCAGGTTAATTATACGCGGAAGCTGTGTTTTCTCACCTGATCAATTTGGGGTATCTAAAAACATTCAAATGATCAGCGTAATTGATCGATTTTTAGAACACAGTCGGGTATTTATATTTTGCAACAAAGGGAAAGAGCTTTATTCTATCTCGTCGGCTGATTGGATGAATCGGAACTTCGAACACCGTATTGAAGTCGCAGTACCGATTGTTGATAAGAAGTTGCAGGAAGAATTGCGGAATATGCTTGAGATACAATGGAATGACAATACCAAAGCACGACTTATCAGTTATTCTGTTCCCAACCAGTACCGTCGTAATGACTTGCCGACAAGTGTCAGATCACAGACTGAAATTTACAAGTATCTGAAATACAAAATAACAGAAACAAATTAATCAATTATGCTTTTTTCATCAATCGATATAGGTTCCAATGCAGTACGTTTACTTTTAGCCAATGTATTTGAGAAAAACGGTTATGCTGTCGCAGATAAAGCCAGTCTGATCCGGGTCCCCCTACGACTTGGAATGGATGTATTCAACACAGGGAGTATTTCTGAGGAAAGAATTGGCAGCCTCGTCAAGACCATGAAGGCATTCAGCTATCTGTTAGAAGTTTATCAACCGATCGCTTTGACAATTTGTGCTACGGCTGCTATGCGTGAAGCTGCAAACAAAGATGATATCGTAAAGCTGATAAAAGCAGAGACAAATCTTGATGTTAAAGTTATTGATGGCCTTACTGAAGCCAGGATTATCAGCCAATATAACAGCAATTCGCTTCTTCCTAACGGAGACAGGACAATGTTTATAGACGTCGGGGGTGGATCAACAGAAATATCTATCATTGAAAATCATCGTTTTGTAGCTTCTGAATCCTTCAGTATCGGGACGATCAGATTGCTTTATGAAAAGGTAACTGATGAGGAATGGAACCGGCTAAAGAAATGGCTGATTAAATTCAGGGGGACCAATCCAAACATGATTTGTATGGGTTCGGGAGGGAATATCAATAAGATCACCAAGCTTTACGGTAGTTATAAAAATGACTTCATCGTTTTCAAAGATCTTCAAAAAGCATTGAAGCAAATGGAAAAGCTCACAGTTGATGAACGCATCAATTTGTTGGGCCTTCGTCCTGACCGTGCCGACGTAATTGTTCCTGCTGCCAAAATATTCATCTTCATTATGGAGTGGGCGCTACTTGAGAAGGTATTTGCTCCAAAAATCGGACTTGCCGACGGACTCGTATTGAAGACTTATGAGGACATGAAAAAAGAAGGGTTGATTAAGTAGAAACGCAATATTTTGAGTCTCCACTTAATGTGATCAAATTTTGTATTGATTGTTTTTGATGATGACCGGTATTGCTTTTTGGACATCCCTTACCAATGAACCATAAAAGATTTTATTTTCGGGCTGCTTTATTGTGTTTCAAAACCTTGGCTTCCACATAAAAGACAATTTCCTCGGCAATATTGTTACAATGATCACCCATTCGTTCAATCTTACGAATGATATTATGCATATTAAGGGCCTCATCTACTTCTTCCGGATGCTTAAGAATATATTCGCCAATAAATTTGTTCGCCCCACGGGTTATCTCATCAATCAGACTATCTTTGGCAAAAATACTTATTGCCATACGTGAATTCTCATTGTCCAGGGCAGTCTTGGCATCGGTAAGCATAGCCAAAGCGCTGGTAAGTAATTCTTCAGCTTGAGATACTTTTAACAATTCAGGATTTATTATATCTCTGGGACTTTTTGCAACAAATTTTGCAATTCCTTTCGCAAAGTCACCTATCCGTTCGAGATTCAAGACAATCTTAATTATGCCAAGTGTAAGTCTGAGATCAGATGCAACAGGATTATATAGAGCGATGATATTTTCACAATCACGATAAAGTTTAAGCTCAAAAACATCTACCATCTTTTCTTTGAAAAGAACCTCTGCAGCTGCTTCCTTGTCAAAATTCAGCAATGAATCCTGTGATTCCTTCACTTGAGAAATAACCAGTGCCCACATTTCGTTGAGCTCAAGTCTTAGATTGGATAATTCAGTTTCCAGATGAGTCATAATAATTATCAGTTTGAAATATTTTAATAATTAAACAGTTAAAGTAATACATATTTAATAAAATATTGGAAAATTCTCAACCAAACCGGCCAGTGATGTAGTTTTCAGTTTGTTTTTTATGAGGACTTGTAAAGATGTCAGCTGTCCTTCCGAATTCGATGAGCTCACCAATATAGAAAAATCCGGTGAAGTCACTGACACGACCGGCCTGTTGCATATTGTGTGTAACTATCACTATTGTGTAATCTTTTTTAAGCTCATGGATCAATTCTTCAATCTTTGCAGTTGAGATTGGATCGAGTGCAGATGCCGGTTCGTCCATCAATACAATTGAAGGTGAGATTGCAAGAGCCCTGGCAATGCACAATCGTTGTTGTTGACCACCGGAAAGTTCAAAAGCTGATTTATGCAGTTTGTCATCCACCTCTTCCCAGAGCGCTGCTTGTTTAAGTGACCGAACAACCGTTTCCTCAACAATATGTTTATCATTGATTCCATTTACACGGAGTCCGTAAGCAACATTTTCGAAAACACTTTTGGGAAAAGGGTTGGGTTTCTGGAAAACCATTCCCACTTTCATTCTCAATTCATCTATATTCACCCCCTTCTGGTAAATGTTTTCATCTTCTACAAATACCTCACCCTCAATCTTTACATTATCAATCAGGTCGTTCATACGATTAAATAACCGTAGATAAGTCGATTTTCCACAACCTGAAGGTCCAATCAAGGCAGTTACGGTATGCTCCTCCATTTGCATGGAGATATTCTTTAACGCTTGAAAATCGCCATAATATAAGTTAACGTCTTTGGTTTCGATTTTAGACATCTTAATTCATTTTTACTTTATTACTAAAATAACGTCTTAATGCATTGGCCATTAAATTCATGATCAGTACAATCATGATCAGCACCAGAGCAGTGCCATATGCGATTGGTCTGGATTTTTCAATATCTGTTCCACTAGTTGCCAGTACATAAAGATGATAAGGTAAGGCCATTACCTGATCATAAATACTGGTTGGTAGTTTTGTGGTGAAGTATGCCACGATAAACAGGATTGGTGCTGTCTCTCCGGATACGCGACCTATCGAAAGGATCAATCCTGTGATGATATTCGGATAAGAGATAGGCAAAACAACCCGTCTGATAGTTTGTAATTTTGTGGCCCCCAGCGCATAACTACCATGGCGGAATGAATTATCAACAGCCTTGAGTGCTTCTTCAGTCGTACGAATGATTACAGGCAACGTCAGCAATCCAAGTGTCAGAGAACCTGCTAGGATAGAATCACCAAAACCGAGTGTATTCACAAACAATGAAATACCAAATAATCCAAAAACAATGCTTGGAATGCCGGCAAGATTGTTGGTCATCATACGTATGAACTTAACTAAAAATCCTTTCTTAGCATATTCGTTCATATAGATTCCTGCAAGTACACCAATGGGGAAACTGAAAAGAACGCTTCCTCCTATCAAACAAAAGGTTCCTATTATAGCAGGATAAATGCCACCTTTTGTCATTCCGTCACTTGGCATAGTTGTCAGAAAATCCCAACTGATTACAGAAAAACCTTTAATTAAGATAAATCCCAGGATAACAAACAATATTCCTACTACCAGAAAACTCAATGCCCTGAAAATTCCGAAAGCTAATCTTTCAGTAAGTCGTTTTTTACGATCAATTCCTTTTTGTAGTTTAATGCTCATGACGATTTGAATTTTCGTTTAGATGAAATGTACTCCACACCAAGGTTAATCAACAATGTAATAATAAACAAAACACATCCAAGCACAAAGAGTGCCTGATAATGAATTCCCCCCTGAGGTGATTCGCCAAGTTCAGCAGCAATGGTAGCTGGTATCGTTCTTACGGGCTGCAAAAAAGTATGGGGTATGACACCGGCATTTCCGGTAACCATCAATACTGCCATTGTTTCACCTATAGCCCTTCCAATTCCAAGAATGGCAGCTGCAGTAATACCTGAAATTGAATAAGGGATTACAATCCTGTAGATAGTCTGCCAACGGGTAGCACCCAAAGCAAGACTTGCTTCTTTCATCGACCGGGGAGTAGTCCGCATGGCATCTTCAGCTATTGTGATAATAGTTGGAAGGGCCATGATCCCCAATATGATGCTTCCTGCAAGAGCTGTTTCACCAACCGGCAGATTGAAAACTTTTTGTATGAGTGGAACCAAAACTACCAGACCAAAGAAACCATATATGACAGAGGGAATTCCGGATAAAAGCTCTATAAGAGGTTTGAGTGTTCTCCTGATTCTGGGATCTGCAATCTCAGCAAGATAGATAGCTACTGCCAGTCCTAAAGGTAAAGCAATCAGAATAGCTCCAAAACTCACCCACAAAGTTCCGAGGATTAGTGGTAATATTCCAAACTGAGAACTGGGTACTGCAGTCGGAAACCACTCTTTCCCCATAAAGAACTCGACTAAACTGATATTCTCTTCGGGAAGGATTTTTCCTTTAAAAGATTTGGTTATATATTTTGAAGGAACAAACAGGACGATTCCACTCAGGCTATCAGTCAGACGACTGATGCAAGGGGTCAGGTTTTCAAAGTTAGCTCCCAATTGTGCTTCAGTGAAATAGGTTGGCAAATCTTCGATACGAACGATGATAATGCTGTCATTTTTCCCTCCAACCTGTTTCCAGTTTGTAACATTCTGATCAAAAATTGCTTTTACATAAGCAGCTTTAATCTTTGGTAACGGATTGCTTTTGTTTACAGCCATCACCATATTATCTTCAAGCGTGCTTCTACTGAAAAGGCCAAAGCCTTCCTTAAAAAGAAAGACTACAATTAGAATAACTGCAAGACTGGTAATGCCTCCGGATAAAGTAAGCACTCCTTCTATTAGTTTCTCGAATAATTTTTTAAAAAATTTCTTATTCATTCTTTGTTGATTTTCTAATAAATCAAAAAGTTTTTGTTCTCTCCGATCCTCATCTGTAAAGTATTGTAGTCATTAAATTCATGAGTAAATTTAACCATAATTAAACCTGATTATCCCCAGTTTATTAATACCGGGGATAATTGGTTTATAAGGAAATTAAAGATTATTTAGAAAGAGGGACATAACCTACATTTAATACTGTTTTCTGTCCTTCAGCTGATAATACATAATTGATATATGCTTTGACCTTAGCCTCATTTTTTGTGTTGTAATAATAATAAAGGGGACGTGTGATCGGATAAGTTTTGTTCATGGCAGTCTCTTCACTTGGGCTGATAAATTTCTTACCACTATCGAATGAAACGCTTAAAGCTTTAACTGATTTATTAATATAGGCAAGTCCGACATAACCTATCGCTCCTTTGGTTTGACTGACACTCTGAATCACGGCACCAGTTGCAGGCATGCTCAATACGCTGTTTGCAAAGTTTTTGTTCTTCATCACATTGGTTTTGAAAAACTCATAGGTTCCTGAACTTGTTTCACGCGAATAGACTACGATCTGAAGATCTGCACCACCAAGTTCTTTCCAGTTTTTGATCTTGCCGGTGAAAACACCTTCGAGTTGTTCGCGTGTGAGTTGATTGATCTTATTTGAAGGATTAACAACTACTGCGAGTGCATCATAAGCAACGATTACCTGTTTGTAATTAATCCCTGCTTCTGATAGTTTGATTTTTTCATCCATTTTGATAGCACGTGATGCCTGAGCAATTTCTGTTGTACCATCAATAAGTGCTGTAAACCCTACACCTGATCCACCACCTGTAACACTTAATCTTCCTTTACCAGCCTTCTCAAAATTCTCTGCTTCTTTCTGCGAAAGTGGCAACATAGTGTCGCTGCCTTTGATTTTCTGTGCATATGAACCACCAGCTAATACTACCAGCGAAATCATCATTAATAATGTCTTTTTCATAATTTTTGATTTATAAATTTTTGATTTTAAAGGCAGTGGATTGAATCTTATGTATCAACCACAGCAGCCTTAAATTGTTTTTACTTTTATTTTTTAGAATTTACATTGTAACCGTAATGTGAATACATTGTCTCTTAAATCTTTTGAAAAGCCTGCAAGATTTTTGGAAGTTTCGTTCCTGACAATGTCATAGTATGCCATTAGTTTTATTGAGGCATCGTAAGCATAGATCCAGCCAATACCGGTTGTAGTGTATTTTAGGTCACCCGCTGTAGTGGCCTTCATACCTGCAGTTGTTAATCCAATCTGGTCACCGGATATTTTAGTGTTGGGATCAAACACATCATATTTAAAAACCAACTGATGTTTTGTTCCTTTGATTCCTTGTACAAAGTAGAGATAAGCGCCTTTCACATCGCGATTATAGAGATCTGCAGTCGGAGCTATCTGGAAACTTACAGGAGAAGCAGCCGCAGAAGGTTGTTTACCTGCTACATATTCACCACGTAAAGTTGTAATCCCCAGACCTGTTTCAGCCGTTAACTGAGCATCTACTCCATAATACTGACGTTTGGCGAACTGACCTATCGTAACAGCATTTGCATCTTTAACAAATACACCATTGTTCATATTATACACATTTGTTGTAGCCTGAAAAACTCCTCCATTATAATATGAAACTCCAAATCCATATTTGAATTTTTCATTCATGGTAGATTTGGAAACAGAGATCTGCCCAATAAAATCTTTCTTCTTATCAGTTTCCGGATTTGGACCATTGCCTGCAAAGAATCCTCCCTGAATTTTTAAGAAATTTAAAGGAGAGGTTTTCGGCATCTGGAAAGTCAACATATAACCGAGATCGCGTTCTCCGGGAAATAATGACTGGGTAAATCGTGCCCTTTCAGGTGTCTCACGGGAACTTGAAGAATATGCAATTTCATATCCAAAAGGACGATTGAAAACACCACCTGTTAAACTAAATGTCTGTGTCCAGGGATCTCTTAAAACCAAATAGATATCTTTAGTGGCAAATCCTTTTTCAGTAATGTCGAACTGGGCAACAAACGTAGCAAGTGTGGTGTTATAAGCAAATTTTAATCGGCCACGACGAACACCAAATCGCTTATCATTTAGCGCTGGAAAGTCACCACCTGCAAATGATTTGATACCGGCTGAATCGGCAAATTGGGATTGAACCTGAACATACCCTGATATTTTAAATCGCTGCATTAATTCAATTGCACTTTGTAGTTTATTTACTGCTGCCCCCAAAGTATCTGTTGGAGTACCTTCGACCTCCTGCGCTAAAGCAGGTTTTAGGGTCATTGTTAAAAGAGCAATTAATATGAGTTTGAAAATCTTTTTCATTTAAATATTTTGTTTGTTAGTTTACGATACAAAGTAATAACTCTAACATTACCTGATTAT
>Ga0209538_1000789_pt1 | contig 17755 bp, 14 predicted proteins | sample BarGraNGADG00211_2_FD_184492 | JGI IMG/M metagenome (GOLD analysis project Ga0209538, IMG submission 184492) | Arctic peat soil microbial communities from Barrow, Alaska - Barrow Graham LP Ref core NGADG0004-211 (SPAdes) (version 2) | ecosystem: Environmental > Terrestrial > Soil > Wetlands >... | reverse complement strand
CCACCAATGAACTACCGTAACCTCCTTGAGGCTTCATGAAAAAGACATGACGCTATTTCTAAAACCCGGATTCCAATGTTTTTGTTATTTCACCTGTCTACTTGACAGGGAGCAGTTCACCTACCCGTGGCCCTTGGTGTTGTTCTTCGCACTGCAGAGGAGCTTCGTGGAGGGCATCCTGGGCTCGGTAAAGTAAGCAATCAAATGCCGGCAAAAGGGGCCGAGGGATGACGATATCCCCCGACCCCTTTTCTTTGGTCTTCTCTTATTTTGTCCGCATTTTGAGCGCCATGGGCGCCCTAAGGCGGTGAGCGGAGGGCATATCCTGACCCAGCAGAGGCTGGAGATAGTACTTGAACGCTTCCGTCACGTTGTTGCCTTCGGCGTTGATGAATGTATCGGGCATCAGCTTCGTCTGCGCCGCGATATCGGCCAAATCACGTATCTGATAATCCACCGAATAGTAACCAGTGCGGTTGATGGTGATGGAGCCGTCAATATTATGCCAAATGGCAAACTGGGCAGCCTTTTCCCCCACCTCGCGCGCCTCATGCTGATCGACCTCTGACACGCAGCCCAGGAAACTGCGCTGGACATAACCCAGCGTATCACTGCGGACGCGGCTGATGCCCAGGTGCTGCTTGACAAGTTCCGTCAGGCTCTCACCCAAGGCACCGTTGCCTGACAGCTGCAGGTTGCCATGGGCATCTTGTTCCGTCTGCATCAGTTTGGAGAGGATGGGAGTGCCAGTCTCATCCTGAATGCCCTCAGAAACAGCCACTACGCAGCGGCCCAGGCGGTCATAGACACTTTTCACGTCCGCCAGGAATTGTTCCATCCTGAAGGCGCGTTCGGGCAGGTAAATGAGGTGCGGACCGTCATCGGGATACTTCTGCGCGATGCCGGCCGCTGCCGTCAGGAACCCTGCGTGCCGGCCCATCACTACGCCGATGTGGATACCAGGCAGGGCGCGGTTATCCAGGTTCAAACCGATGAAGGACTGCGCCACATACTTGGCCGCCGAGGGATAGCCGGGCGTATGGTCGTTAAAGACCAGGTCGTTGTCGATGGTCTTGGGGATGTGGATCGCACGGAACTCGTAATGTGAGCGCTCTGCCTGCTGGTTGACAATGCGCACGGTATCGGCCGAGTCATTACCGCCTATATAGAAGAAGTAGCGCACGTTGTGGATGCGAAAGACGTTGAATATTTCCTCGCAGTAGGCTTCATCGGGCTTGTCGCGTGTAGAGCCCAAGGCCGAAGAAGGGGTCACAGCCACCTGCTCCAGGTTGTGCGTGGTCTCCTGTGTCAAATCCAGAAAGTTTTCGTTGATGATACCGGAAACACCATTGACGGCGCCGTATACTTTGGTGACCTGGCGGAATTTGCGCGATTCCAGCACAACGCCCGCAAGGCTTTGATTGATGACCGCAGTGGGGCCGCCGCCCTGGGCGACGACTACCTTGCCTTCCAACTCCATAGATGATGTGCTCCTTAGATGTAAAGCGCTCCTGATGACCTTTGTTTGTTAGTATTAAGCCTTGCCGCCGCAGCCCAGCACATGCACGATTTTGTGGCGTACCATTCCGGCCAAGGCGCTGCGCGCATCGGAGAGGTACTGGCGCGGGTCGAAGTGGTCGGGATGCTCCACGAAATGTTTGCGGATCAAGGCGGTGAATGCCAGGCGCAGGTCTGAATCGATGTTGATTTTGCAAACCGCCATGGCGGCAGCCTGGCGCAGCATCTCCTCGGGCACGCCGCGCGCGCCTTCCATCTTGCCGCCGTAACGATTGATCATATCCACATACTCAGGCACCACGCTGGAGGCGCCATGCAGCACGATGGGGAACTCCGGCAGGCGGCGGCCGACTTCCTCCAGGATGTCAAAGCGCAGCTTGGGCTCGCCTTTGAACTTAAAGGCGCCATGGCTGGTACCAATGGCGATGGCCAGGCTGTCGCAGCCCGTCCTGGTGACAAACTCCTCCACGTCATCAGGCCTGGTATAGGATGAATCCTCAGATAAGACTTTGATATCGTCTTCCACGCCGGCCAGGCGGCCCAGCTCGCCCTCCACGGTGATATCGCGGTCGTGGGCATACTCCACCACCTGGCGGGTGAGCTTGATGTTCTCTTCAAAGGACAGGTGGCTGCCATCGATCATGACGCTGGTGAAACCACCTTCGATACAAGATTTGCAGGTCTCAAAATCCGGGCCGTGATCCAGGTGGACGACGATGGGCAGACCGCTTGTCTCCACCGCGGCCTCAATCAGTTTCATCAAATAAACGTGGTTGGCATACTTGCGCGCGCCGGCCGAAACCTGCAGGATCAGGGGCGCCTTTTCTGCCGTTGCGCCCTCCACGATGCCCTGAATGATCTCCATGTTATTGACGTTGAAGGCGCCAAGGGCGTAGCCCTCTTTGTACGCGCGCTTGAATAGCTCCCTTGAATTGACTAATGGCATGTCTGCATCCTCCTAATACTAACGAAAATCGGCAAATGCCGCTGTTTATAGTATACAGGCGCAGTCTGGGGATGTCAAACAAAACGCGACAGAATAGAGGAAAGATCCAGGGCAAAAAACAGCTTGCCTCAAGCGCTTTCAAGGCAGGAAAAGAGGCCCCTGCACTGTGCAAAGGCCTCTCCGGTTGATCCGTGGCTGTTATTTGTTGGCTTGCTTTTCCTTAATGGCCGCGTGCGCAGCGGCGAGTCTGGCAATCGGCACACGGAAGGGCGAGCAGCTGACATAGTCAAGCCCTATCTGATGGCAGAACTCGATGGTGCTGGGATCACCGCCATGCTCGCCACAGATGCCCAGCTTCAGACCTTTGCGCGCTTGACGGCCCTTTTGCGCTGCCATCTTGACCAACTCACCAATGCCCTCTTGGTCCAGCCTGGCAAAGGGATCGCTCTCCAGTATCTTGGTGCTGTAATAGGCGTCCAGGAACTTGCCCGCGTCATCGCGGCTGAAGCCAAAGCCCATCTGCGTCAGGTCATTGGTGCCAAAGCTGAAGAACTCTGCCTCCAGGGCGATTTTATCAGCTACAATGCAGGCGCGGGGGATCTCGATCATCGTGCCGACCTGGAAGTCCATGCGCTCACCGGCCTCTTTGAAGATCTTCTCAGCCGTGTCCAGCACGATCTGCTTGACGAACTGCAGTTCCTTGACCGTGCTCACCAGCGGGATCATGATCTCGGGCTTTACATCGATCTTGTTTTCCTTGCGCACCTTGAGCGCTGCCTGCAGCACGGCGCGGGTCTGCATCTCGGCAATTTCGGGGAAAGTGACCGCCAGGCGGCAGCCGCGATGGCCCAGCATGGGGTTGAACTCGTGCAGGGCGTCGATCTTCTGCACGATCTTTTCGCTGGTGGTACCCAGCTCCTTGGCGATGGCCGCGATCTCATCCACCATGCTCTTCTGGGGCAGAAACTCATGCAGCGGCGGATCCAGATAGCGCACTGTCATCGGCCGGCCTTCCAGGGCGATGTACATCTCCTCGAAGTCCTTTTGCTGCATGGGCAGTATCTTGGCCAGCGCGTCTTTGCGCTGCTCAGCGTTATCAGACAGGATCATCTCGCGCATCGCCTTGACACGGCTGGCTTCAAAGAACATGTGCTCGGTGCGGCACAGCCCGATGCCTTCCGCGCCAAATTCCACCGCGTGCCTGGTATCGCGGGGCGTATCAGCATTGGTGCGCACCTTCAGCCTGCGTGCCTTGTCTGCCCAGACCATGAGCTTTGCAAAGTCACCCGATACAGCAGCATCAACCGTGGGGATTATGCCCTGATAGACTTTGCCGCTGGTACCGTCAAGCGAGATGGGGTCGCCTTCGTGGAAAATCAGGCCATGGATGTCAAGTGTCTTTGCTTCTTCATTGATGTGCAGGTCCTTGCAGCCGACGACTGCAGCGCGGCCCATACCGCGGGCAACGACCGCCGCGTGGGAGGTCATGCCTCCCCGCTCGGTCAGAATGCCCTTGGAAAGGTCCATTCCCTCGATATCCTCAGGCGTGGTTTCCTCACGCACCAGGATGACGGCCTTGCCGGCCTTGCCGGCTTTGGCGGCAGCGGCAGCGGTGAAGTAGACGCCGCCGGCAGCTGCGCCGGGACTGGCGGGAAGACCTTCGGCAACTGCCTTGGCGGCCTTGATGGCCTTCAGGTCAAAGTTGGGGTGCAGCAAGGTTTCCAGCTGCTTGGGCTCGACCTTGAGCACCGCTTCATCTTCGCTCAGCATGCCTTCGGCGACCAGGTCAACTGCCACCTTGAGGGCGGCCGCGGCGGTGCGCTTGCCGTTACGGGTCTGCAGCATGTACAGCTTGCCCTTTTCGATGGTGAACTCCATGTCCTGCATATCGCGGTAGTGCTTCTCAAGCTTGTTTGCGATATCGACAAACTGCCTGTACACATCGGGCATCTGGTCTTGCAGATGGGAAATGGGGTTGGGCGTGCGGATACCGGCCACCACATCCTCGCCCTGCGCGTTCATCAGATACTCGCCGTAAAGCTTATCTTCACCGGTGGAGGGGTTGCGCGTGAAGGCCACGCCGGTGCCCGAATCATCGCCCATGTTGCCAAAGACCATGCCCTGTACGCTGACGGCGGTACCCCAGTCGCCCGGGATATCATTCATGCGGCGATAGTAGACCGCGCGGTCATTGTCCCAGCTGCGGAAAACGGCCTTGATGGCCTCCATCAGCTGCACCTTGGGATCCTGCGGGAAGGGCTCGCCCTTCTCCTTGAGGTAGAGCGCCAGGTAGCGCTTGACTACTTCCTTGAGGTCATCAGCCTTAAGATCCGTATCGCCCTTAACGCCCTTTTCGGCCTTGACGGCACCCAGTACGGCCTCGAACTTCTTTTTTTCCACTTCCATGACAACGTCGGAGAACATCTGGATGAAGCGGCGATAGCTGTCATAGGCGAAACGCTCATTGCCCGTCAGCCTGGCCAGTCCCTGGACAGAAATGTCGTTCATACCCAGGTTTAAAATGGTATCCATCATACCGGGCATGGAGGCGCGGGAACCCGAACGCACGGAGACCAGGAAAGGATTGTTGAGGTCACCGAACTTCTTGCCGGCTTCCTTTTCAGTGATGGCCAGGGCGTCAAAAATCTGCTTTTCAATCTCGGGCGCGATCGTCTTCTTGTCGGCATAGTAGCGGGTGCAGGCTTCGGTGGTAACGGTGAAGCCCTGTGGCACCGGCATGCCGATGTTGCTCATCTCGGCCAGGTTGGCGCCCTTGCCGCCTAGCAGGTTGCGCATCCCGGCGTTACCCTCTCGGAAAAGATATACGTACTTGGACATGGACAGTTCCTCCTTCAAGTTCCTTCAATCACAACCCCAGTGGCAGCTGGTTTGCATCCGACTGATTATACCCCACCGGGGATGCTTTATCAATGCAGATTTCGGTGGCTTTGCGTCTTGACGGCACAGGTTTGGCCCAAATATGACATGTCGTGTGCCTCAGGGCGCCCGGCCAATCACCAGCAGCTCATGGACGAGCGGCGCCGGCCCGTCCCAGATGATCTGCAATCGGCTGACCCTTCGCGGCTCAAAATGCAGGCGCAGGCTGTCGCCCAGGGCGATACTGCCTGCCGCCATTGTGAAAGGCAGCGTATCGTCCCCATCAAAGACAAAGCGGCCGGCGGCATCTTCTCCATTTTGCGCGTAGAGGATCAGGCTGTCCACCTGCACTGGGCTGCCCCAGGTCCATTCAAGAGCGGACTGGGGAGGAATATCAAGGGCAAATTCTGACGCGCTGATGCCATAATCGCTGTCTGAGAGCAGGGAAGCCCCAGGCGCGGCAGGGGCAGCGTCAGGCAGATAGTTGTGCAAGCCAAGAAAAGCCAGAGGTCTGAGCTGCGGACTCAGCGTAGGACCGTTGATATAGGGGCTGCCGTCCTGTCTGAAGCCAGCCCGGTCAAAGGCCATCTGGCGGTAGCCTGAAGGGGAACTCGGGTGCACATGGGTATGGTAGGCGGTGAAAAGCTCGTCCCCTACCTGGAAGAAGCTGTTATGCCCGGGCCCGAATATCCTTCATACAAATCACTTCTGTCAACCATTATACTGAAATGCGGCCTTTTCACAAGCCAAATATACAAATACGCGCGGTTGCGCAAAACTGCACAAATTGCTTGCACTTGTCCAATAAACCATGTACAATAACGTGGATTTCAAAGAAAACCAATATTGAGGAGGGATGCCTTTTGACGCAGAAGTACATCTTCATGACCGACTCGGACAGCGATCTGCCATGGCAGTACGCCCAGGAGAAAAATATCCCGGTGATCAGGATGCCCTACAGCGTAAATGGACAGGAGTACTTTGACGATAACGGCAAGGCCGGCACCGAAAAGGACTTCTTTGCCAAGATGCGCCAGGGCGCAACGCCGACGACCTCGCTGTTGCCCACGGCGGTCTACCTTGAATACTTTGAGCCCATCCTGCAGGAGAGCGATCTGCTCTTCTTGGCTTTCTCATCCAAATTGTCGGCCGCCTTCCTCAACATCCTGGAGGCGCAGAAGGAACTGCTGCAGAAATACCCCCACCGCAGGTTCATTGTGGTGGATACGTTGTCCATCTCCGCCCCCCAAACGCTGCTCATCAAGGGTGCCCACGCCTTGTACGAAAAAGGCGCCACAATGGAGGAAGTGGAAAGCTGGGTGCTGCAAAACCGCACGCAAGCCCAGTTATGGATTACAGTGGATGACCTGGTCTACCTGCGCCGCGGCGGCCGCCTGTCCTCTACCAGCGCGATATTCGGCTCTATGCTCAGCATTAAGCCGGTGCTCACCTTGACCAAGGAAGGCAAGTTGGAAGCTTTTGCCAAAGTGCAGGGCAGCAAGAAGGCGATCAAGGCGCTGGTGGACAAGGTGGCAGAAAACATCGAGCATCCTGAGGATCAGGAGATGATCATCCTCCAGGCGGATGTAGAAGAGGAAGCGAAGCTGCTCCAGCAGCTGATCATGCAGCGCATGCCTGCCCTTAAGAGCATCTATATTCAGATGATCGGCTCTGTCATCGGCTCACATGCCGGCCCGGGCACACTGGCTGTCAGCTTCATGGGTAAGGAGCGTCCGGTTTAGGCGCATGACCACGCAAAAGACATTGCTGCTCATTGAAGATATTTCCTGTGTGGGCCGGTGCGCGGCGATGGTGGCTTTGCCTGTGCTTTCATGCGCAGGCATCCATGTGAGCCTGCTGCCCACTGCGCTGCTCAGCGCCCACACAGGGGGCTTTGGCGCAGTCTATAAACGCGATCTGACCCAGGATATGCAGGAAACGCTTGGTCACTGGGCCGATGTTTTTATGCACTTTGACGCCATCCACGTTGGATATCTGGCAAGTGCTGCGCAGATCCCCCTGGTGCGGCAGGCTGTTGACCGCTATCAAACCTTAGAGACCCTGCTGTTTGTCGACCCGGTCATGGGCGACTGGGGCAAGCGCTACCAGGGCAGTTCCGAGGCTTTGGTGGATGGTTTTCGCGCCTTGTGCCATCAGGCCAGCCTGATCTTCCCCAACCGCACCGAAACGGCTCTGCTGCTGGACCAGCCTTATGAAAAGGGCGTGGACAAGCCCGAGCAGCTGCTGCACCAGCTGCGCGGGCTGCTCAGTTTGGGAGCCCAGGCCGCGGTGATCACCGGCGTCAGCACCGGGGATGGTTTCATCGGCGCGGCGGCGCTGGATGGCGGCATGACGGCCCCCGCCATCGCCCTGCAGCCTCAGTTGCCCGGGCATTGGCCCGGCACGGGCGATCTGTTCGCCTCAGCTGTCGAAGCGGCGCTGCTAAGGGGCAAAAGCCTGACACAGGCAATCGATGTTGGAGCGAAATTCATCTATCACTGCTTGAAGTTAGCCCCGAATGCTCCGGTGCTCAGCCGCTTTGGCGCGCCCTTTGAACTGTCGCTGCCCTGGCTGATCGATGCCTTGGGTGATTAGATAAGCAGCAGGAGTTCCTCTCCCCTATGTCGAATTATATTAGATTCGAGCTTTTTTGAGGGGGAAGGTATGATCTCACGCACTACGCTCCAAAAGAATACCAACAGCCAGGATTGGCAGGCGGGCGAGGCCCTGGCCGGCCAGGGCCTTTTGCGTGAACTGCGGCGCGGCGAAGGCCTGATAGAGTACATGGTGGCGCAGGAACCTTACGCCCTGGTGCGTCTGCGCGCGATGGATGACAGCGTCTGCGACTGCGGCCGCCCGCACTGCGAGCATTTGGCGGGAGCCTATCTGGCAGCCGAAGAAAGCGGCGCACTCAGGGAACTGCTGAGTTTCCGCGATCAGGCGCTCAGCGACGCCTTTTTGGATGCCGTGGAAAGCATCCTGCCGCAGACACCCACGCTCACGCTTGAGCCCTCGCTTTTTATCGAGGCGGACGGTATCTCCATGGGCTTGCGTATGGGCGAAGGTCGGCTGTACGTGGTGCGCCATCTGCCCAGCTTCCTGCGGGCGCTTTCCAGGGATGAGCGCATCCAGATCGCCCCGGGCCTTTCCCTAACCCCCGGTTTTCCCGCGTTCTCGCCGCAGGACGGGGCTTTTTTGCATATATTGCTGGCCTACATGCAGTCGCTTGAGCAGGCTAATATGCAGTTGTCCCCCCAGCAGGCGCGCAAACTGCACCTGCCGCAGGAGGTGGCGCTGGCCATCCTGGAAAAGCTGAGCGATATGCGCTTTCGCCTGTCTGCCCAAGGCCGAACACGCATCCAGCAGGGCATCCAGACCACCGCGCTGCCGGCGGTATTTTATGTTTCCGGCGGTGCGCGGGGCATCAAAATCAAGGCGGATGTGGAGCCAGGCTGCCAGGCCGCGCTGCCGGGGGGCAGATACCTGATGCTGGCCGGACAATTGGTGAAAGTGCAGGAGGAGGATGCGCGGCTGACCGCGCTGCTGATGCGCTCAGATGACAGGCGCTTCACCTTCCCCCGGAATCAGCTGTCGCGCGTGACAGGCGAACTGTTGCCCACGCTGATGCGCCGCCACGCAGTGGTGCTTGAGGAAGCGCTGGAGCGCAAGATGATCCGCCTGCCGCTGAAAGCGCGCATTTACCTGGACAAAGTCGGAGATGACATCGCGGCCAAGGTCAACTTCATCTATGGTGATACAGTCCTCAACCCTTTCTCGCTGGATAAGGAAGAACCTGCCTTGCTGCTGCATGACGCGATGGGCGAGCGGCGGGTATTGGAGGCGATGGGCGACGCCGGTTTCCGTGTGCGCAAGGGCTATGTGTATGTAGCGGGCGAGGAGAGCGTCTACCAATTCCTCACCCAGGGCGTGCAGGCGCTCAGCCAACAGGCGGAGCTGTTTTTGAGCGCTGACTTCAAGCGCATGTCGCCACGCACCCCCAGTTTGCGCGCGGCACTAAGCGGTGTGAACGGAAGGCTTGAGCTGAAGCTCTATGATGATGAGACCCCCATTGAGGAATTGGCCGCGATTCTGTCTGCTATTCGCAGCCGCAAGCAGTATTTCCGCTACAAGGACGGCAGCTTTATCTCCCTAAACAATACTGAGGCGTGGCAGAGCCTGGCACAGGCCGCGCTGGAAGCAGCGCATGAGGACAGCGCGCTGTGCGATCTCAAACCCTATCGCGCTGCCTATCTGCAGGCTTTGATGCAAAGCAACACGCTGCCGGTCGATATCGACCAGGCGGCGCAGCAGATGGCTTCTCCCCCCATCCTGCCCCTGGAAAGCCCGGTCACCGGCCTGCATCCCTATCAACAGCGGGGTTTTGAGTGGCTAATCCAGCTGCGGCAGCTTGGCATGGGCGGCATCCTGGCCGATGAGATGGGTTTGGGCAAGACCGTGCAGACGATCGCGGCGATCCGCCACAGCGTGGAACGTGAGCAGGAGCGTCGCCCTTCCATCATTGTGATGCCTACCAGCTTGCTGTACAACTGGCAAAGTGAATTCAAGCGCTTCGCCCCGGATGTGAAGGTGCGGATCGTTGCCGGCGGCCGCTCAAAAAGGCAGCTGCTGCTGGAGGATTTTATGAAGCCTGACGCGCCGGATGTGCTGCTGACCAGCTACCCCCTGATCCGCCAGGATATCGACCTGCTGCGCGAGATCCCCTTTCGCTACGCGGTGCTTGACGAGGCGCAGTTCATTAAAAACACGCTGAGCCTCTCTGCCCGCGCGGTCAAGCGCCTGCAGGCACAGACCCGTCTGGCGCTGTCAGGCACGCCAATGGAAAATAATGTAGCGGAGCTTTTCAGTTTGTTTGACTTTGTGCTGCCAGGCTATCTGCCAAAGGCGCGGGAGTTCCTGCGCCGCTATGACGGGGGCCGCAACGCGGATGACCTGATGGCGCGCATACGGCCTTTCCTGATGCGCCGGCTCAAAAAGGACGTCATGTCACAGCTGCCGCCCAAGATAGAGTCGCTCATCCCGGTCACTATGCCCTCTGACCAGCGCAAGGTGTACAACGCTGTCCTGGCGCAAAAGCGCCTGCGCCTCGAGGGTTTGATGGAGCACAGCCAACTGAGCTTCGGGCGCGCTCAGGTGCTGCAGGCGCTGATGGAACTGCGCCAGATCTGCTGCCACCCATCGCTGGTGCTACCGCACTACACAGGCGAATCGGGCAAGCTGACGCTGCTAATGGACATCCTGCCGGAAGCTTTGGCAGACGGGCACCGGGTACTGATCTTCTCGCAGTTTACCCAGATGCTCAAGATCCTGCGGCGCAGCCTCAACCAAGAGGGCATCCAGACGCTTTATTTGGATGGCGATACCAAGCCCGAAGAGCGCCAGGAATTGACGGAGCGTTTCAATTCAGGCGGCGTGCCTGTGTTCCTCATTTCGCTCAAAGCGGGCGGCACGGGACTGAACCTGACGGGCGCTGACACGGTCATCCACTTTGATCCCTGGTGGAATCCATCGTCTGAGGATCAGGCGGCTGACCGCGCCCACCGCCTGGGCCAGGAAAAGCCCGTGCAGGTGCTGCGCCTGGTGATGCAGGGCAGCGTGGAAGAGCAGGTGCTGCAGATGAGCCGTTCAAAACGACGGCTGTTTGAAAAACTCATCACACCCGGAGAAGTGATGCCGCAGAAACTCAGCCAGAACGATATCCTGCGTCTGTTCGACAAACAGGTGCAAGAGGAAACAGATAATGAAAGGGAAAGCCCTGAGCAGCTGGATGGGCAAAGCTTCAGGTGGGAGGATAATTGAAGGACGATACGCTGGTGATCGGCACCGGCATTTCCGGCTCATACCAATCGAAATCAGTAATGCACCGATGCGAAGAGAGATTTTGCAGCTTATCGAAGTCGAGTGAAGAAGACGCAGTCGCAGCCTGCGACGACTGAGGGAGACGATGAGAAGGTGGAATAGATCCGCCGCATCAAAGCATTAATGAGTGAGAGTGGTATCAAGCACAACAAGCCGCATTGCGCACTTGATATTTCGTCCAAGTCGTGTGACGGAATCCAAAGGTGGTATATTCTTTTTAATAGCCTACAAAAACAATAGATAATTGTCGAAAGGATGTGCACAATGAACACGAAAACCAAGGACCTGCTGCTCAGAGTCGCCGTGGCTGTCTCATTTCTGGCGATGGTAGCCGTCAATGCGCTGGCGCAGTTGCTACCCATCAACGGGGTGACCCCTAGACAGGTATCGGATGCGCTGCCCAATCTTTTTGTGCCGGCCGGCCTCACCTTCTCCATTTGGAGCGTGATTTATCTAACACTCGCCATATTCACAGTCTGGCAGTTCGGCGCGGGTAAAAACATGGGGGAAGCCACCATGCTGAACAGGACAAGGGTCCTGGTCATCGTCTCCTCTCTGATCAACGTCGCCTGGATCTTTGCATGGCATTATGGCTCTTTCCCGCTATCCATGCTGCTGATGCTGCTGCTGCTAACCAGCCTGATCCTGATCAACTTGACGCTGGACAAATCACGCCTGACCGGCCTGGGAAGAACGATAGCCCACCTGCCATTCAGCCTCTACTTCGGGTGGATCACGGTCGCCACGGTCGCCAATGCCACAGCCCTGCTGGTCCACCTGAAGTGGAACGCATTCGGCTTATCTGAACAGCTGTGGGCCGTCGCCATCATCCTGGTCGCCATGCTGATAGGGACCCTGACCATGCTCAAAAGAAAAGACATCGCCTATGGCCTTGTGCTCATTTGGGCGTATATAGGCATCCTGATCAAGCATACGTCAGCCAGCATGTTTGCTGGAGCCTATCCGGCAGTGATCTGGACTGTTGTGGCCTGCCTGGTTATCTATGCTGCCGCTGAGGTCTATCTCATCATAGAAATGGTCAAGAACCGCAGCAAGCGCATCGCCTGACCACTTGGTATCAAAAATCCCCCACGAAGCTCTCGAGCCGCAGGGGGGTACTGATGAGCCTAGATGTGAGAAGACATTGATGCCGGATACTATCTTCCTATGTTTTTCAATATTTTGCGGTATCGCTCCGTAGCCAGCGCACTGGGTTCCCCCTTTTTGCAGAAAGCGAACTTCGCCAGTTTTGCATTGACCCGCTCCACCACCATCTGGCCATCCACCAATTTGGATTCCAGATGGGCCAAGACGTCCAAAAACCGGTGGTCCTTCTTTGCCTTCCGGTAAAACGACAGCACATAGAGGTACAGGAACAGGTTGTAGTTTCCAAAGGGATATTCTACCTGCATGAACAAAGTGCCCATCCCGTAGTGACAGGGACCAAGCGGCTTTCGTGTCGTCCAGTGATCCAGGAGAAAGTCGACAGCCTTGTCCAGGGCTGGTTCGTTGTTGAGCATTTGCGTAAAGCGGAACGCATCAAGAGCGCTTAAGGTTGGCCCGGGATTGGAAAACGCCGTTTCAGGCCCACGCCCGAAGCTGAACTTGTTACAGCACCATCCGCCATCGCTGTGCTACGCGGCAAGCAGGTGTTCAAAGGTCTTCTGCAGCCTCTTGTCCCCGGCATAACCCAGATGGCACAAAACATTGGCAGCATTGATCGTATGGCAGGGATAGATTGCGCCTTGCGGGGACAATTTGAACCTCCCGTCCTCACGCCACGCGCTGAAAATGAGGTCGGCGACTTCCTTCAGCACAGGATTGCTGGGATCCATGCCCAGCTCCAAGAGCAGAAGCGCGCTGCCAAGGGTGGAAAAAGGGCTGCCCTTGCTGAGCCGCTTGTCAGGGGTAGCCCACAGATCACCGCCTTGATCATGACGTCTTGCCAGGATGGCGTCTGCATCCGCTTGATATTGCTCACTTATAGCTATATCCTTTGCGCGCTCCCCTCATGCTTTTGCCAGCAGTATAGCACGTTTCCATTTGGTGTTCCTTACCCGATCCATCCGTGTCAAGGCGCCAGAATACCGGCTGTGCTACGGTCGGGCGTAAGCCTCAAAGACATTATCGTGAGTTATAAACCGAAGCGTAGCATTGCCGATCCCCGCCGCCGAAAGTTGCGGGAACAACTCGTCCATCATCCGCGTGTATCCGCGCACCTCGCCGCCGCCCAAAAAGCGGGGATTATACCAGCCGGAATCCATGCTCAACAGGATTCTGTGAAGGAAGCCATCTTCGATCAAGCGCAGAAGAAGCGCCAGCGTCGTGCGCGGGTCGTAATCGATTCCCAGATACGAGCCGCGCCTGCCGACGCGCCGGAGCGTCTGGTATTCTTGTTCCGACGACGCATGGAACCAGGCGAAGCGGGAGGACTCCAAGCCTTCTTCCTCACAGATATCCAGTACCCTATTCGCCACCTGAGCATTTGTCGTATGGCTGCAAATCAAAGCGCCCGTCTGCCGTGACGCCCTGCAAGCCGCGCGAAGCAACTTTGTCTCGCAGTCCGTGATGCCTCCGTCCGAAGTCCCCAGCTTAATGAAACCAGCGCGCACATCAGTGCCCTCGATGTGGTCGTTCAGTTCGCCGATCATCCCCTCAAGCAATTTATCGATCCCCGCAGCATGCGATTCTTCGGAAACCCAAGGCTCCCGGTAAAAACCGGTGGCTAGCGCAACCGGCATCCCGCAGTCCCGCGCGACCTGCGCGGTGATATCCGCGCGCCTGCCAACGCCAACCGGCGTTGCCTCGCAGATCAGACCGACGCCATTTTCTTTCGCGGCAAGCAGGTGTGGTTTCATTACGCGCAGCACGTCGCCGGCATCCGCATCGCGGTACGCCCACGCCGGCGCATCGCCGGTTTCCGTGAAAATATGCTCATGCGGCAACGCAAGCTCGAAATCCTCCGCCGTCAGCGCGCCTGCCGTCGTATAAATTTTCCTCATCGTGTGCTCCTATGTAAAGCGAGCACCTCGGCCGCCGCCGCGATCGCTTTCAGCTTATATTCCTGATTCCAGCGGTTGACGCCAATGTAGTCGAACACATGCCCGTGCACATGCTGCACCGCCCGCTCCATCTGTCCAAGGCAGGTCAACAGTCCATTTCCGGATCCGCCCGGCGCAGCGATCAGCAGCACCTCTTTCCCGGTCAGCGCGGTGTTCTCCTTAAGCGCCTCACACCTGCGAAATCGATCGAGGAACGATTTCAGCACCTCGCTCGTCTCGCCCCAGTAGACCGGGGTCTGGATGACCAAGGCGTCCGCTTCCGCGATCTTCATTGAGACTTCATTAAATCCGTCTTCCCCATACGCGCAAACGTGCTCGTCCCTGCAGATGCCCCACCCATCCCCGCAGACCTTGCAGCGGCCAATCGATGTTTTGCACAGGTCGATGACCATGGCAGACGCTCCCGCCTTCTCCAATCCGGTGACAGCGGCTGACACGCAGGATGCCGATAACCCCTCTGACTTGGGCGTGCCAGTTAAGACGACTACTTTCATTACCGTTCACTCCTTCTCATTTATCGGAATAAGTTGACCTTACGGATAGAGGGTGCAGCCGACGAGGGGCATTCTACGGTTAAGGCAACCCTTGTCAAGATAAAGATAGCACAAGTCTGTCCAAATTTAACGGTAGTCTCAGGGATAGTATGTGTTTGAGTTGTTTGTTTTTCCCCGTTCATGTTTTAGCCTCGGGTATTGATGGTTTTCTTGGCGATCCGTTCACGGTACTTTTCAGCTTTATCCTGGTATTCCGGTTTATTGATTTTATTTAGTATTGACAGGGCATCGTCATAACGCTTTACTTTTATGTACAAATCTGGAAGCCTGAACGTCCAGTGGGATCCATTGAATTTCAATCCGCCAGCAGCCCAAATACTCTCCCAGAAGCCGATCAGTTCTTCTACATCATTGTTTGCTTTATAACCTTCTTCCGCAGCTTGTATCTGCGCTAACTGTTTGTCTTGATCGTCAAGAATTGATGCAAGTTCAGGATTAATCTCTCTTATTTGCTTTCCGAATTCAATGTTTCTTGCCTTTACTACAGGATCATCACCGGCGTCGTGATACTGACCCATCAGCGTTTTTTCTATGTCCGCGTCAAAGGTCAGAATTTTCTTTGGCGCAGAGTTAGGCGTTGCCTTTGCTGTGGGCAATCTGCCTTCTTTCCGCTGCAACGCTACATGTGCTTTGACGGCATCGTGTGTTACCTCAAGCAAATCATATACTGCCTTTTTGAACTTGAAGATATCAATGATTTGCGGCACAGGGATTGTTCTGCTCTCTATCGATACGTTCGCAAAGGCCAAAACATCATCTCTGGGGGCTTTTTTCCATTCGCTAGCGCCAACGAAACTGCTGATATCAAGTTGGGCAAGACCATAGCGGCTCTGCATTTGTTCTTGAAGTACCTGCTCGAATATTTCAGGGTATTTCTTGATATAATTCAAATTGGAGAACTCAAAATCTTTTGCCATACGCATAATATCCTGCGAATACAGCGGTATCCCCAAACCATATTTACCAAGTAAATAGAGATTCGCAGGGAATTTAAGTTCGTAGCCTTTGTCGAGTGAGGCGAAGAACTCGCTCAGCAGATCGATACGATTATGCATCGTGCATGCAACAATTAGGGCACAGCCTGAATAATTTTGGAACGAACTGTTACTATAAACATCTCGCAACTTGAGAATGACATGAAACGCTTTTTCATAATCGCCTTTCAGTAAGTGGCGCTCCAGTCCGTAGTACAGAATGAAGACATAGCCGATTTCAGATAACCCTGAATATGGATTAAGAAGGAACTGCCAATATACGCCTTTCTGCTCTGGTTGCAATTCAGAGTAGGCAGGGTAATATGGCAACCGATCAACACTCGCAGGATCAGCGTCAACTTTCACAGCTGCATTTACCGAAAGCAGGCTGGGTTCATGCATGCCGGTGAGCGAGATTTCGAAGATCATGTCATTGACATTGATGTGCTGTATCGATTTGGTGGGTGTGTAATTTCTGTAAGGTCCATCAACCCACCATAACAGGTTCTGTAAATCAGGATGGGCAGACAATTCTGGCAAGCGGCTCATTGCGTGCTGAGAATGCACACTCAACGTTCCTGCTTGTGAACTCTTCCTTCCTATTTGTTGATTTTCCTTCTTCTTATTATCAGACCGTCCAAACAACTTGCCAAAGATGCCCATACCTTCATTAACCTTTCATGCCTGAGGCAACTATGATATCTGCGGAAGTGATTTTAAGACCTCAACATTACAAACCATCAACATTATCTTGTGACTCTTCCAACTTCATCATCTCTTCTGCCAAAGCTGCTTCTCTTAATGCTTTCATGACGCCTTGTCTATGCCTTGCGTTTGTATCCGCACCTTGGACAAATCAAATAGGCAGTCCCTTTCATTTTTCTGCTGCCGCCGAGAATCTTAAACAGCGCAATCCACCCGATGATTGGTATAAAGAGGAGTATGATGTAGAACAGAATTACAAAAATGCTTCTTCTTTTTGTTTCCGCAATCAACTGTGAACTCATGATACTATGACACTTTGGACACTTCACTTCATCCTCATTTCCAGCATGCACTTAAATCGGGAGCAACATGCCTATATAATGCTCAGTTCGGTTATAATCGGCCCTGTTTATTCAATAAATGTCAGCTTAACACCCTGAACTCTAATAGCAAAATCAGATCTTTGGATATCAATATAGCTATTTCCGGTTATTATCTCATTTGCAATGATATCATCAAATAAAAACGAAACCGCGCTGATGCGCTCCAAATAACCCATATTCATGAGAGAATCCGTAAGTGTTACCTTATAGGTTCCTGGCTTAATGTCATATCCGACAAGATAAATACCATCGCCTACTTCGGTCTGAATTTCGGGTCTGTAATTACTCAACTCGATTTTATGGATTTCGACACCTTGTAGCTTAACGGCCTTGTCAGTGCTGAGGATCTCAACATACCCGTCTCCACTCAGAACGATATTTGCAATAATGTCATCAAACTCCTTTGATAGACCTTTCAGCCGCTCAATGTAACCCATCTTCATGATGACATCCTTCAATATCACCTTGTATAAACCCGGAGCAACGTCACCGCCGACCAAATACGTACCATCGCCATAAGCTTGATTTGCATATGATATGCTGGTCACACCGATGGAAACCATGACAACAACGAGCAGAAAAATGAACGTTCTTTTCATAAAGTACCCCCAATAATTATTTAGTAATCTGATGATAAGCTAATCGGCTCAACACTGTCAACCAATAAATGCAGCACACAAACCCCTAAAGAATGCAAATCCAATCAAATCAACAGAAACACATAGAACCGTCTGATAAGCTCCCCACAGAGTAGACACTCGAATAAACAAAAATCGAGACTACACGATGAGGAGCAAATTCATGTCGAGAAAATCAGAGAAGAGCTATGAAGAGAAAATGCAGGCAGTATTGGCGTATT
>Ga0209538_1000787_pt1 | contig 17778 bp, 12 predicted proteins | sample BarGraNGADG00211_2_FD_184492 | JGI IMG/M metagenome (GOLD analysis project Ga0209538, IMG submission 184492) | Arctic peat soil microbial communities from Barrow, Alaska - Barrow Graham LP Ref core NGADG0004-211 (SPAdes) (version 2) | ecosystem: Environmental > Terrestrial > Soil > Wetlands >... | reverse complement strand
GGAGAAGTCAAAACCTATTACCCAAGTGGAAGGGTGATGTCGCTCGATCATTATGTTAAAAATGTCAAACAGGATGGCGCCATTGAATATTTCGAATCTGGAAAAATCAAGAGTCAGGGGACTTATAAAGACGATCTGAAAGAGGGTGAGTGGGTGAATTACGATGAAAACCAGGCAATTGTTTCAAAAGATAAATACAAAGCAGGGGTCTTACTGAAAAAATAATCTTTTAATGAATAAGAAGATCTCCAATCCGTTTCGTCATTACGAAGGGTATAATTGTTTTGGATGCTCACCCAATAACCCGATTGGATTACATATGGAGTTTATTGAAGTGGGGGATGAACTGATTTCAACATGGGATCCGGCACCTAATTTTCAGGGATGGTATAATGTGTTGCATGGGGGCATTCAATCAACACTTATGGATGAGATTGCCAGCTGGGTTGTATTCGTAAAACTCAAGACTAGTGGTGTTACTTCGCAACTGGAGGTGAAATATAAAAAAGCAGTGCCGTCGAATATGGGTCCGATCACAATAAAGGCACATCTGGTTGAGATGAAACGCAATATAGCAATTGTGGATGTAAAGCTATTTGGTCCTGACAATGAGCTTTGTACTGTTGCTACAGTGAAATATTATACATTCCCACAGGAAGTGGCAAAAGAAAAACTCTGGTATCCTGAACCGGAGTTAATGAATGATGATAATCTGAATGAAATAAAGTAAGTTATAATTGCTGTGTGAGTGTCTCAAAGAAATGGGGCCAGTTGACATCTGCGTTTCCTGTACCTGTCCTCACGATGATGATTTTTTTGTGGGGATCTACATAAATATATTGACCTAGAATTCCGTATGCAAAGAAACATCCCTTCTCTGTTACTCTCCATTGATAGGTATAGGGATAATTGCGTGAGTCACGGGAATCATTTACAATTGATGTGCTGTGTTTCACCCAGTCGGCAGGAACTATCTGAATGCCATTCCAGTTACCATTGTTAAGATAGAGACGTCCAAAGCGGGCAAAGTCAAGCGCACGTGCATTGATACAACAGAATGCTTTTACAGTCTGATTTTTTCGACTATCCACACTCCATGTGGCAGGAAATTCCATTCCAATGGGTTTCCAGATTTTTTCTTCAAGATAAGCCGAAAGTGTTTTCCCGGTAGCTCGTTCAATCGCAATTCCCAATAATAATGAATTCACACTCAGGTATTCATACTGAAGATCGGGAGGCGATTTTACTTTAAGTTTCAGGATGTATTTCTTAAGGTTGAGGCCATAGTAATATTTGGCCATGTCTGCAAAGGGGCTACTGTAACCTTCATCAAATTTAATTCCAGAACGCATATTGAGCAGATGCTCAATTGTGATTTTATCAAAGCCCGGATTGTTTTTCAACTCAGGAATATAATCTGTAATTGGTTGATGCACACTTTTGATGGCAGACTCAGAAATGGCAATGCCAATCAATGCCGACACAAATGATTTAGCAACTGAAAAAGAGGGTAGGATAGAGGCCGAATCGTAATTGTGGAAATAGTTTTGATAAAGAATGCTGTCGTTCCTGATAATGAGGAACGACAACGTTTTTTCTTTTCCAAGAAACTGCTCAATTGTTCTGTAATTCTTCTTGTTAAATTCCTGCGGGATATCAGGATCTATTTGCTTTACAGCTTCTTTAAAGTAAAAAGTCTGTGAGGGCTTGTCGATTTTCTGATTTGGGAATTTCTTATAATCGTGCATGTCTGCAAAATTGTAATAGAAAAACCTTGCAACATGGCATGAAGATAACGTTGCCAGAAGCAAAACAGAGAGAAGAATTATTTTTGAACGCATAAGCAGAGTGACTATTTTAGGCAACCGAGAAGCGATAAATTGTAGTTGTATTATACTTTTCACCGGGTCTTAATACAGTTGATGGAAATTGTGGTTGATTGGGTGAATCGGGAAAATGTTGTGTCTCCAGTGCAAAACCATCATAATGATGATGTACACTTTTTTTGCCTTTTACACCTTCAACATAATAAGCAGTATATAATTGTACGCCGGGTTGGTCGGTTATTACCTCTAAAAGTCTTCCACTTTCGGAATGATATACTGAAGCAACCGTTTTTAATTTGCCTTCATTTTTTAGTACGAAATTATGGTCATAACCCGTTTCCATCTCTGGAATCCTATCGCCAAACAGGACTGGTTTTCTGAAATCGATGAGTGTATTATCAACTGTTTGCAGATTGCCTAATGGAATCAGGTTTTCATTATTAATGGTATAGTAATCGCTATCTACTGTAAGTGCCTGATCGAAAATGTCTCCGGAGCCGGACAGATTAAAATAACTATGGTTGGTGAGATTTACATGCGTTGCTTTATCCGTAGTTGCTGCATATTCAATTTTCAATTCATTTTGATTGTTAAGACTGTAAGTTACCTTAACATCCAGATTACCGGGATATCCTTCTTCACCATCCTTGCTTTTATATGTAAAATCTACACTTATTGAACCATCTGATTTTCTGATTTCGCTGTTCCAGAGTTGGATATGAAAACCATTTGGACCGCCATGGAGAGAATTCGGACCATTGTTAACGGGTAAATTATAAACTTTACCATCAAGTGTAAATGTGCCTTTGTCAATACGGTTGGCATAACGACCACATATTACTCCAAAATAAGGTGCGTTATTCAGATATTCATCGGGGGTATTGTAACCCAGGACAACATCTGTTGACTTTCCATTTTTATCAGGCACAAAAATATGTGTAACGGCTGCACCCAGATTTTGAATACCGACTGACATTCCTTTATCGTTTGTCAGGGTAAATTGAATGACTGACTGGCCATTCTTCATCGTTAATTCATTTTTTTCAATATTCATGGTTCTATATAATTTGAAGTTTAAAGGTAATATGCAAAATTGAGAAATAAACGGGTAACTTTATTTATTCATAGAGGAATAATGTAAATAAATATGATTTTTAAAGGTTTTGAAACATGGCATTTTTCGACATTTCGGAAAAAGAGTGACGAAATAAAAAAATTAATCTTTAATTCCCAATAATATTAATAGAGAAATAAAAAAAAAGCTGCATATTTGTATAAGGATTATTAACAATCTATTTTTGCAACAAAAGAATAGATCAGCAGATCTCAGGTTTCTTTAAAAATTTATAATTATGGTATCAGATACATATAACTTTACCGGAAAGAAAATTCTTATCGCAGAAGACGAGGAAACAAATTATTTTTATCTGGAAACTGTCTTAAAAAGAACTGGTGCAACTTTATTCCGTGCAAAGAATGGTGATGAGGCTGTTAAAGTGAGTGAGGATAACCCTGATCTCGATTTGATACTCATGGATATTAAGATGCCTGATCTGAACGGACTTGATGCTACACGTCTGATAAGGAAATTTAATCCTACAATACCAATAATTGCTCAAACCGCCTATGCTTTAGTCGGTGAGAAGAATAAATGTCTGAGCGCAGGGTGTAATGATTATATTTCAAAACCCATCAACAGAGAATCTTTACTGAAAATGATTACATCATTTGTTGGCTAAATTCATTAATCTTCTTTCTTCTATCGATTTCAGGATCATAGTAAACAATATTTTTTTCTGATGAATTATCATTAAATGGAATGAACACCTTGACTAAATAGTCCGATGTTTGTGTTCTAATTATACCGTATAAATATTTTCCCCCTGATTCAATAAATTCTAAATAAGTTAAAACATGATAAAGAAGAGTATATTTTTACTTGTTATGGTTTCGTGGATTGCCACTGGAGTAAAGGCTCAAAAAGCTATCACTCTGATTTCACCTGATAAACGAACAGAGGTTAAAGTAGATTATGACAAACAATTGAGTTACGCTATTAAACGTGATGGAAAAGAAATTGTCTTGCCATCAGTGATTGGCATGCAACTGGAAACTGGTCAACTGCCTCTTGAAACGGATAAAATTGTTAAGAAAACGCTGACAACAGTAGACACAAAAGTAATTCCTGTGATCAAAGAGAAAAAAGCAGAGATCAGGGATAATTATAATCAGTTGAGTATTGCGTTTAAAAGTGGATTGATTATTGAGTTACGCGCTTATGATAATGGCATAGCATATCGGTTTCTGACAAATCAGAAAGGTGATCTGATCGTTAAAAATGAACTTATTAATTTTAATTTACCGGCCAATTGTAAGATTTATTTTCCTGAAGAAGAAACCATGCACTCACACAATGAACGGGAATTCAAGCATATGCCTATAGATAGTATTGGTCCGAAAAGGTTTTCTTCGCTGCCCGCATTGGTTGAAATCACAAATGGTCCCAAGATGCTGATTACAGAATCGAACATCATCGACTATCCCGGATTTTGGCTTAGGGGAGTTGCCAACGCGCCTGCTACTTTAACTGGTTTCTTTGCACTTGCGCCTTTGGAAGAAAAACAACGTTCAGATCGCGATGTAATAATCACAAAGAATGCAGATTATATTGCAAAGACGGCCGGAACACGAGCTTTACCATGGAGAGCAATGTTAATCGCTGATAAAGATGGGGATTTAATTGAAAATCAGATGGTTTATCTTCTTGCAGATCCTTTGAAACTCACTGATGTATCGTGGATTAAATCAGGAAAGGTTGCCTGGGACTGGTGGAATGCAAATAATATCTATGGGGTTGATTTTATTGCAGGCATTAATAATCAAACATATAAATATTATATTGATTTTGCAGCTGAAAATAATCTGCAATATATTATTCTCGACGAAGGATGGTATGATTTAAAAGATGTCACAAAAGAGGCAAAAGAGATCAATGTGAAAGAACTTGTTGATTATGGCAAGAAAAAGAATGTTGGCATTATACTATGGGCAGCATGGAAGACTTTTGAAGATAAAATGGAAGAAGCAATGACTCTTTATGAAAAATGGGGAATTAAAGGTGTAAAAATTGACTTTATGCAAAGAGATGATCAGAAAATGGTCAATTTCTATCATACTGTTGCTGAAAAAGCTGCTGTGCATCATCTGTTGGTTGATTTCCATGGCGCTTATAAACCAGATGGAATCAGCAGAACTTATCCTCATGTGATTACCCGAGAAGGTGTTCGTGGATTGGAAAATAATAAATGGAGTACATTTCCAAATCCGGAGCATGATCTGACATTGCCTTTTACCCGAATGGTTTGTGGTCCTATGGATTTTACTCCTGGGGCAATGAAAAATTCTACGCTGAAGAACTTCAATCCTGTCTTTACAGAACCAATGAGTTTAGGCACCCGTTGTCACCAATTGGCAATGTATGTGGTATTTGAAAGCCCCCTTCAAATGTTAGCCGATAACCCAAGTAATTACAAACGTGAACCAGAATGTCTGAGATTTCTCAGTCAAGTTCCGACAGAATGGGATGATACAAAAGTACTCGATGCAAAGGTTGGTGACTATGTGATAGTTGCCCGTCGCAATGGAACTAATTGGTATGTAGGCAGTATGACGGACTGGACTCCAAGGGATATGACCGTTGATCTGAATTTTTTACCTGAAGGCACTTATACAGTCGAAACATATAAAGATGGTCTAAATGCTGATAAAGCAGCCGTTGACTATAAATATGTGACCATGGAAAAGACGAACAAAGATCAGATCAAACTGCATATGGCACCCGGTGGTGGTTTTGCCTTAAGAATGGTTAAAACAAAATAGCATTTTGAACATTGAATGTTTAATAGATTATGAAGAAGACCGGCAAAATACCGGTCTTCTTTTTTTGTTACTAAAAGTGATTTGTTATAGTTAACATAAAATTCACATTGTTAACAAATACTTAACATTATTCTTTCTGCTTTCATCTATTTATTATAGATTTGCCACAAGTTTATAAAATCATATTCATACTAAAGAATAAATTAATTTTAAAATATGAAACTGGACAAAATTTTTCAGATTCTGGTGCCAAAAGACAAGAAATTCTATCCTCTTTTTAAAGAAGCATCAACAAACGTTGTAGCAGCTGCGGTATTATTAACCGAAATGGTTCGTAATAATCACAATTCGGAAAGAGCTGAATATGTAGCTAAAATTAAGGTATTAGAGCATTTGGGTGACGATTACACCAAAACGTTGTTGAAGGAATTAAACAGATCGTTCATTACCCCATTTGACCGGGAAGATATTTTAGAGTTAGCCAATCGCCTGGATGGTGTTGTAGATTTGATTAACACAACTGCCAAACGGATTGTGCTATATAATCTTACTGAAATCCCTTCAGAATTTATTGAAATGGCCGATCTGATTCTAACTTGTGCCAAAGAAATTGATTCGATCTTTAACGGTCTGAAAGATGTTCATTCTCTACTACAGTACAAAGATTCATGTCGTTTAATTCATGATATTGAAAGTCAGTCTGACGATATAAATCATGAGTATCTGGCCAAAATATTTCAGGAAGAGACAAATGGTATAGAATTGATCAAAAAGAAAGACATACTTACCTCTCTCGAAAAAGCGATTGATCGCTGCGAAGATGTAGCCGATGTAATTCAGACTATCATCATTAAGAATGCTTAAATCGTAGCCAAATCAATCAATTTTTAAACATATTATGCTAACACTTGTCATAATTTGCATTTTCATAGCCCTTGCATTCGACTTTCTGAATGGAATGAATGATGCCGGGAATTCAATTGCTACGGTCGTAGCAACAGGCGTTCTAAAACCTAAAACAGCAGTTGTATGGGCTGCTTTTTTCAACTTTATTGCTATTATGATTTTTGGTGTTAAAGTTGCAACAACAATCGGAAAAGGTATTGTTGTTAATGAACTTGTCAAACCTGATGCTTATTTTATTCTTGCTGCTCTGCTGGCCGCTATTTCATGGGTCTATTTCTGTGGTAAAAATGGATTACCCAACAGTGTATCGCATGCCTTAATAGGTGGGCTTATCGGTCCAGCTTTGCTTAAAGCAGGTTTATCTGGTATTCATCTTTGGGGAGTTGGTAAAATCGTAATATTTATTGTTTTGGCTCCAGTAATGGGATTTATCATTGGTTATCTTTTTATGGTTCTTACGTTAGTCGCTTTCAGAAAAACGACACAACATAAAGTAGATTCTTTTTTCCGGATATTCCAGCTTGCTTCTTCTGCGGCATTTAGTATGGGTCACGGTGGTAATGATGCCCAGAAAACGATGGGGGTTATCATGATCCTGATATTATTTATTAAGGGTAATCTAATTCAGTTGGGAATACCAGCGTGGATTTATACAGGATATTATGCTCCCGATTCTGTTCCTCTTTGGGTAATGTTGGCTGCTCAGTCTGCTATTGCACTTGGAACCCTGACCGGTGCTTGGAAAATTATCAGAACACTTGGTGTTAAGCTGACTCATTTAAAGCCTGTTGGTGGATTCTGTGCTGAAACAGCTGGCGCAGTAACTCTTTTTACGGTAACAGCTCTTGGTATTCCAGTTAGTACAACTCACACTATTACAGGTGCTATTATGGGAGTTGGAGTCACAAAACGTGTTTCGGCTGTTAAATGGGGAATTGCTGGAAACATTATAACTGCCTGGATCTTAACGATACCAATTGCAATTGTGATTTCTGCGACACTGTATTGGATTATCTCTCATTTGGTTGTTTTACTTCATTTACCAATTTGATTGTAGGAAATTGATTCGCAATTCATTAAATAAAAAAAAGCTCCCGATAATTATCGGGAGCTTTTTTTATTCAGAAAATTTGTAATTATGATTTAGGTTCAGATGAAGTTGGTTTAGGTGATCCCTGTTCCGGAGAAACACTTTCGGAAACCGGTAAGGCCGGAGTGAATCTGATGACAATTGTTTTTGTTTCATGTTCAAGGTCAACTATAATCCCATCTCCATCATGAAGTTTCGATTTGATGATTTCTTCCGCCAGAGTATCTTCGATATATTTCTGTATTGCACGTTTTAGCGGACGGGCACCATATTGTTCGTCCCAACCTTTTTCGATGATAAAATCTTTTGCTTCAGTCGTAACTTCCATTGAATAACCGAGTGACTTAACACGTTTGTATAGATGTGACAGTTCAATATCAATGATTTTGTGAATATCTTCGCGTTTCAGTGAATTGAAAATAACAACATCATCAATACGGTTAAGGAATTCAGGAGCAAAAGATTTCTTCAATGAACTCTCGATGACAGATTGTGTATATGTATCGGACATTCCTTGTTTAGCAGTGGTTGAAAATCCAACACCCTGCCCGAAATCTTTCAACTGACGTGACCCGATATTAGAGGTCATGATGATGATTGTATTTTTAAAGTCCACTTTACGGCCTAAGCTGTCGGTGAGAATTCCATCATCGAGTACCTGTAACAAAATATGAAAAATATCAGGATGTGCCTTTTCAATTTCATCAAGCAAAATGATCGAGTAGGGTTTCCGACGAACTTTTTCTGTAAGTTGTCCACCTTCTTCATAACCGATATATCCCGGAGGAGCTCCAATCAGGCGTGATGCAGCGAACTTTTCCATGTATTCACTCATATCGATGCGTATCAAGGCATCTTCTGAATCGAAAAGATATTTTGCAAGTACCTTAGCCATATGGGTTTTACCAACGCCGGTAGGACCGAGGAAGATAAATGATCCGATTGGTTTATTGGGGTCTTTGAGTCCGGCGCGATTACGTCGGATAGAACGTGTTACTTTATTGATGGCCTCCCTCTGACCAATAACTGAATGTTCAAGTTCAGTTTCCATGCTAATCAAACGATCGCCTTCATTTTGGGCAATCCTTTGAACCGGGACACCAGTCATCATTGCAACAACTTCGGCAACATTTTCAGCAGAAACAACTTCACGGTTTATCCTTGATTCGTCTTCCCATTTCTTCTTTTCCAGTTCGAGTTGTTGCTGATGTTTGCGTTCTTCATCGCGGAATCTGGCAGCCTCTTCGAACTTCTGAATACTGATGGCCTTGGTTTTCTTTTGTTTTACTTCTTCGATTTTAATTTCGAGATCAAGTATGGCCTGTGGAACATTCAGATTTTTAATATGTACACGGGCACCTGCCTCATCGAGAGCATCGATGGCTTTATCGGGCAAGAACCGATCAGTGATATAGCGTGATGTCAGATTGACACATGCTTCAATCGCTTCCTGAGTGTAATTAACAAGATGATGGTCTTCGTATTTTGCCTTGATATTATTGAGTATCTCAACAGTTTCTTCCATAGAAGTGGCGTCAACCATGATCTTCTGGAACCTGCGTTCTAGTGCTCCGTCTTTTTCAATGTATTGACGATACTCATCAAGTGTAGTCGCTCCAATACATTGGATCTCGCCACGTGCAAGAGCAGGTTTGAACATATTGGAAGCATCCAGTGTACCTGAGGCATTACCGGCACCAACAATGGTATGAATTTCGTCGATAAACAAAATGATATCACGATTCTTTTCAAGCTCATTGAGAACAGCTTTCATACGTTCTTCGAACTGACCACGATATTTTGTGCCTGCTACCAACGAAGCAAGATCGAGTGTAAATACTCTTTTATTGAACAATGCCCTTGACACCTTACGTTGGATGATACGCAATGCAAGTCCTTCTGCAATAGCAGATTTACCAACACCCGGTTCACCAATAAGGATAGGGTTATTCTTTTTGCGTCGACTGAGAATCTGAGCGATACGCTCTAGCTCTTTTTCTCTGCCAACAATTGGATCAAGTCTGCCTTCTTCAGCAGCACGGGTAAGGTCACGACCAAAATTATCCAGAACCGGAGTCCTTGATTTTGAATCCGACATTTTCTTCATGCTACTCGAAAAACTGCGACTTTCATCAGCTTCTTCGTCTCCGCTATCCCCACCGGGGAATTCGTTTGAAGGAGGAATATTGGGTTTATTATCTTCATCGCTTGAATGCATGCTTTTGACTTCTTCTTTAACTGATTCATAGTCAATTCCATACTTGTTCAAGGTCCTGGTTACCAGATTTTCTTCGTCTTTTAACATAGCTAACAGTAGATGTTCAGTACCAATAATTTCACTACTAAATAATTTTGCTTCGAGGTATGTCAGTTTAAGCGCTCTTTCAGCTTGTTTGACCAATGGAATGTTATCAGATGATTTAACTTTACCGGTTGCTGCAGAACTGTTATTAATAGATTGCTCAATAGTACGTCGTATAACTTGAAGATCCACACCCAGAAGATTCAGGATGCGAACAGCCATTCCTTCACCTTCTCTAATGATTCCAAGCAATAAATGTTCAATGCCGATAAAATCATTACCCAGACGAAGTGCTTCTTCCCGGCTGTAGGTTAACACATCTCTAACCCGTTGTGAAAACTTTGCTTCCATTTAAAAAGGGATAAGGTTAATAATTAGGAAACATAAAATATTGTTTCACTTTTTATTGTTTTTGCTGAACAGTTAACAAAATTCAGACCAATAATGTTTGGCATGAATTGTGATTGTTAATGACTAGCATAATACATATCAAATATACGCCTGAAAAAATGATTAATGATCATAATAATAGTATTTTTTTAAACATACTTTTGTTAGTAATTATCATATATTCAAGCATGAATTATTGGATAAAAATCTGTAAATTTGCTGCTTGTGCCGGAATCGACACTAAATTGCTAAGAATCCTATAATTGAGCTAATAAAATGTTAGAAGGCGAAAAGATTATTCAAGTTAATATTGAAAATCAGATGAAATCGGCTTACATCGATTATTCGATGTCGGTCATTGTGTCACGTGCCCTGCCAGATGTGCGAGATGGTTTGAAACCAGTTCACAGGCGGGTCCTTTATGGTATGCTTGATCTTGGTATTTTGTCCAACAGGGGCTACAAGAAATCTGCACGTATTGTCGGAGAAGTACTTGGTAAATATCACCCACACGGAGATACTTCGGTTTATGATGCCATGGTACGTATGGCGCAGGAATGGTCATTGCGTTACCCACTCATCGACGGACAGGGTAACTTTGGGTCTATCGATGGCGATAGTCCTGCTGCAATGCGTTATACTGAAGCAAGATTGCGCAAGATTGCTGAAGAAATGTTGGCTGATATCAATAAAAACACTGTTGACTTCCAACTCAACTTTGATGATTCTCTTCAGGAACCAACTGTTCTTCCTTCCAAGATTCCTAATTTGCTGATTAATGGCGCTTCAGGTATTGCCGTTGGTATGGCTACAAATATGCCTCCTCACAATCTCAAAGAAGTTTGTGATGGAATCATAGCTTATATCGACAATAAAGACATCACGGTTGCCGAATTGATGGAATTTATCAAAGCTCCGGATTTCCCTACAGGAGCAATGATTTATGGTTATGATGGCGTTCGTGAGGCTTTTGAAACAGGACGCGGACGAATTATGATGCGTGCAGAAAGTACAATCGAGGTTGATGAACATGATCGTGAGTCTATTATTGTAACTTCAATTCCTTATCAGGTTAATAAGGCCGAAATGATCAAGAAAACGGCTGATCTGATCAACGACAAGAAACTGGAAGGCATTTCGGATCTGCGTGATGAATCTGACAGGACCGGTTTACGGATTGTATATGAGATAAAACGTGATGCAGTAGCAAACGTTGTCCTCAATAAACTTTTCCAGCAAACTGCTCTTCAGACTTCTTTCAGTGTAAATAACATTGCATTGGTAAAAGGTCGTCCGATGATGCTTAACCTGCGTGATATGATTGGTCATTTCGTCAATCACAGGCACGAGGTTATTGTCAGAAGAACAAAATTCGAACTACAGGAAGCTGAAAAAAGAGCACATGTACTTGAAGGTCTGCTTATTGCACTTGATCATCTGGATGAAGTTATTGCACTGATCCGTGGTTCGCAGACACCCAATGAAGCACGTACAGGCCTGATGGAACGCTTTGATCTGTCAGAAATACAGGCAAGGGCGATTTTGGATATGCGTTTGCAAACACTTACGGGGCTGCAACGCGACAGATTAAGAGATGAATACAATGAGTTGTTGAAGTTGATTGATTCACTGAAGCTTATACTTTCTGATGAATCAGTCCGTATGGGTATCATTAAACAGGAAACTATCGACGTCAAAGAAAGGTATGGTGATGCCCGCAGGACACGCATCATATATTCTGCCAAGGATTTCAAGATTGAAGATACCATTGCCGATGAGGGTGTTGTGATTACAATATCTCACATGGGTTACATTAAACGCACCGTTCTGACCGAATACCGGAAACAGAGCAGGGGAGGGCGTGGAATGAAAGGCTCGGAGGTAAGGGACGAAGACTTCCTGGAACACCTCTATGTTGCAACCATGCACAATTACCTGCTGATATTTACCGAAAAGGGTAAATGTTTTTGGATGAGGGTTTACGAAATTCCTGAAGGGAGTAAAAGTTCCAAGGGACGTGCTATCCAGAACCTGCTGAATATTGAATCTGATGATAAAATCAGGGCAGTTATCAATGTAAAAGACCTAAAGGATCCGGAATATATCCAGAACAACTTTATCATTCTGTGTACCAGCAAGGGAACAATCAAAAAAACTTCGCTTGAAGCATATTCAAGACCAAGACAAAATGGTATCAATGCAATAAATATCCGTGAAGACGATCATTTGCTGGAAGTCAGAATGACCAACGACAGCAGTGAAATCATCATGGCATTGAAATCGGGGAGGGCTATTCGGTTCAACGAAAGGACTGTTCGACCAATGGGCCGCAATGCTACCGGAGTTCGTGGTGTGAGACTTGCCAGTGAAGATGACGAAGTTGTCGGAATGATTTGTCTTGAAAATGATCAGTATGAAATCCTGGTAGTTTCTGAAAATGGTTATGGAAAACGTTCAGCATTAGAGGATTACCGTGTTACAAACCGTGGTGGTAAAGGTGTAAAAACCATGAATATTACCGAAAAAACAGGTAATCTGATCGCCATTAAGAATGTAACCGATAAGGATGACCTTATGATCATCAACAAATCAGGTGTTTTGATTCGTCTGGGTGTTGCTGAATTGAGAATTGTTGGTCGTGCTACTCAGGGTGTTCGTCTGATCAATATCCGTGAAGGCGATGCGATTGCTGCCGTAACAAAAGTAGAGGTGGAGGAAGAAATTGACGAAATACTCGATGAAACTGCTGAAACTTTAGACAATGAAATCATAAATTTGAATGAATTTGAGCCTTCAGATGAAATAGTTGAAAATAATGATGATTCTATTGAAAATGAAGACACGGAAAATTTGGATAAATAATTTTAATCTGTAAATTTGTTTCTTATTAATCACCAATTGGAGAAAATTAAAATGAAAAAACTATCGTTGATACTGGTTGTACTTCTCTTTGCAACCATGTCTTTTGCACAAAAAGCAGCAGTTAGAGATGCTGAAGCCAATTCAAAAAAAGGAAAACTTGATAAAGCCAAAGAATCAATTGAACTGGCTGTTAAGGATCCAACAACTTCTGTTGAGGCCAGAACATGGCTTATTAGGGCTAATATCTATCTTGATATTTATAGCAGTCCCTTACCAATGTACAAAGCCTTGTCACCCAATGCATTAGATATTGCCAAAGAATCTCTTGCAAAAGTAAAAGCATTAGATACAAAGAATGAATTGAAAGAAGACGTTGCAAAAGCAAATGCTAATCTTGTTTCCGGTCTTTATAATAGTGGTGCTGCGTTCTATGGTGCTAAAAACTATACAGAGGCAGCTAAGGCTTTCGAAGAAACCTATACACTGAATAAAGAGTTAGGAAAAACAGATACCGCATCTATGTTCAATGCCGGATTATCTTCAGAATTGGGTAAAGACGAAACCAATGCAATAAGGTATTATACCTTGTTGGTTGACCTGAAATATCCTCAGGCTCCGGTTTACTCCAGTCTTGCAGTTATGTTGATCAACAAAGGCAAATTTGATGATGCCAAGGTTGTAATAGAGAAGGGTAAGATCCAATTTCCTGACAACTTTGACATGCTGATCGCCGAAACAAATGTTTTCCTGAAAACAGGTCAGACAGAAAAGGCTTTAAATGCACTGGAAACGGCATTAAAGAAAGATACAACCAATCAGACAATCTATTTTGCTGTTGGAGCCAATTATAATATTCTTGGTAATGATGTAACCAAACCTGCTGATTTTCGTGCAGCTTGTTATCAGAAAGCTGAAAAAGCTTATTTGAAAGCGTTAAGTATCAAACCTGAATATTTTGATGCTTCCTATAATTTGGGTGCATTGTATGTCAATAAAGCTTCAGGTATCATTGAAGAAGCCAATAAACTTCCTTTGACCGAAACTGTAAAATATGATAAGCTTAAAGCTGATGCAGATGTATTTTTGAAAATGGCTATTCCTTATCTCGAAAAGGCTCATAAACTCGAACCAAAAGATATGAGCAGTATGTCAGCTTTAAAAGAAATTTACACACGTCTCCAAATGGAGGATAAACGTAAAGCTATTATTGTAGATATCGAAGCTGCTAAATAATAAAAATAGTTTATTGAAAATAAAGAAAGGGAGCAGAGGTTCCCTTTCTTTATATGAACACTAGTTAACATAATGTAAATTATGTATCTTTTATGATAGTAAAGTTTCTTTAATTGATATCCCCTTGAGAATCGCATAGAGAACTTTTATTCGAACTTATTACTTGTTAGGATAATTCTCGGGCTTCAATGCTGTGGTGCTCCATTTGCTTAAAAACGTTAACACTTTTTGCTTTTCATAATAAATGTTGTTTGTGTTTTTTGTAGCTTCCAAAAATCCGCTGTCCTGAGTATGTAGTCGACGACCTTTTGCATCGAGTATCACTAAAACAGGAAATCCAAATCTTTGGGGAAATTCTAATTTCTTCAACATCTCAAAATTTTTATTTTCCGGACTGTAATTCAAATGAACGAGAATATAATCTGCCTTGATCAAAGAATCAATTTTTGGATCGGCATGTTCGAATGCATTTAAACGAACACACCATATACACCAGTTACCTCCAATTTGTAACATTACATGTTTTCCCTCTTTCGAAGCTTTTGCAAGGGCTTGGTTGACCTGCATTTCAGCATTGACCGTTGGGTCATAAATCTGAACTTTCTCCTGAGAGTAAGATGCTAATGGCAAGACAATTGTCATCGCCAGTATAAATAGATAGATTACTTTCATTTTTTAACAATTAATTTGTGCTAAATTACTTTATTTTTAATGTAATTCTTCTTGCATTGAAATAATTCCTAACTTCATAAATGAAACAAAACATGTTAAATGATTGTTGTATGTAATTGAAGTGCTTTGTATATAACTCTAAATGAATAATATAATATGAATTCACATAATAATAAGCAACTCGATGATTTATTTATTCATGACGATCAAACCTTAAAACCTTATACTTCGATTGTCAGGGCAAGGAAAGAACGATATTATAAGGCATTAGACGAGATCAATTCAGAATATGGATCTTTATCTTCATTTGCCCAATTACATACCTATCTCGGTTTTCATTATGACAATAAACGTGCAGGATGGACTTACAGAGAATGGGCACCGGCAGCAAAAGCACTTTATCTGATAGGGGACTTCAATAATTGGAACCGTAGGTCGCATCCTTTGCGTATCAATACCAAAGGCTATTGGGAAATATTCTTAAGTGAACAAAATTACGCATCAACATTTACGGATGGTTCTAAATTAAAAGTTACAGTTGTAACCAAAGATGGGGAATTCGACCGGATTCCATTGTTTATCCGCAGAGTTGTTCAGGATGAACAAAATAAGGACTTTAGTGGCCAGATATGGTTCGACAAGCCATTTGACTGGAAAAACGATGCTGACTTTACCCCCCCTACTCCACTCCTGATTTATGAGGCCCATGTCGGAATGGCACAGGAAAATCCAGGAACAGGATCATATAACGATTTCACTAAGAATGTGTTACCCAGAATTAAAGCAGATGGGTATACAGCTGTTCAGCTGATGGCCATACAGGAACATCCTTATTATGGTTCGTTTGGTTATCATGTTTCAAACTTCTTTGCATCCTCTTCACGATTTGGTTCACCCGAAGACCTGAAGCTACTGATCAGAACTGCTCACAGTCTTGGGATTACAGTCATAATGGATATTGTTCATTCTCACTCTGTTAAAAACATAAATGAAGGCATAAATTGTTTTGATGGCACTGTCGGGCAGTTTTTCAATGAAGGCGACCGGGGAAATCATCCTTTCTGGGATTCAAAATTATTTAATTATGGAAAACTAAGTGTCAAGCGTTTCCTGCTCTCCAATATCCGTTACTGGCTTGAGGAATTTCATTTCGATGGCTTCAGGTTCGATGGTGTTGGTTCGATGCTTTACAAACATCATGCCTATACAGAATTTGACAATATAGATAAGTATTTCGATGATAGTGTTGATGATGAATCACTTGTTTATCTGCAGCTGGCAAATACACTTGCTCATCAGATGAAAGCAGCAACCATAACTATCGCCGAAGATGTAAGTGGAATGCCGGGATTAACGAGCCCCCCCGAAGAAGGTGGTCTTGGATTCAATTACCGGCTTGGAATGGGAATCCCTGATTTCTGGATTAAGTTACTGAAAGAATCCAAAGACGAGGATTGGAACATGCAATATATCTGGACTACATTGAATCAACGAATACCCGGAGTTCCAACCATCTCTTATGCAGAATCACATGATCAGGCATTGGTAGGTGACAAAACGCTGGCATTTAGGTTGATGGATAAGTCGATGTATACCAATATGATGAAAGATGACCACAATGTTGTGGTAGATCGCGGGATCCCTCTTCACAAAATGTTCAGATTGTTGACATTGGCTGTTGGAGGTACAGCTTATCTTAACTTCATGGGAAATGAATTCGGACATCCGGAATGGATTGATTTTCCAAGGGTTGGCAATGACTGGAGCTATCAATATGCACGCAGACAATGGTCATTGTCTGATGATCCGGCCCTGAAATATGAGTTCCTGCTTCGTTTTGATAACGCGATGATAAAGCTTTGTAAAGAAAACCGACTCTTTAAAGACGAATTCCCAAAGCTTTTAAACATTGACGAGTTAAACAAATCCATTATATTTGAGCGTGGAAACCTGATATTTGTCTTTAATTTTCATGTCTCGGCAAGCATACCGGATTATGAATTTCCGGTATCGAAAATAGGAGATTACAAAATTATCCTCAACAGTGATGATCAGTATTATGGTGGATTTAACCGGATTGATTCAAATGTGAAATACATTACCCGTTATTCCGTGGAAAGAAATCTGTATTTGCTATCCATATACAATATCAACCGCTCTGTACTCGTATTTAAAAAAATGAAATAACAATCAGATCCTCAGGGTAAACCTAATATAACGATGGTTCTGATCAAAAATGAAGAGATCGTTATTATAAAACTACCATAAATCTACGATCGCAGAGGTAACTGAACTGACACTTCAGGGATGCTTCTTCAGGGATACTTCGATCGTAGCAAACCAAAGTGGATAGCATTAGACCCCAATCAGCATAGGAATAGCTACCGGAGCGATGATAATATTTGGATAATTTTATCGTAGATTTACGATAATGAATGATCAGGATTCAGGAAATCGATCACCTATTAATAGTTAAATGCCTCTGAATGATTGAATTCGTTTGTCATAAAATTTATAATTTTGATTAAGTTGTTCAAAGCTTTGAACTGATTATATCCAAATGTAGCATAAATATTTTTAATTTATATCAATTCTAAATAATTTATTTGTAAATTTGC
>Ga0209538_1000786_pt1 | contig 17779 bp, 10 predicted proteins | sample BarGraNGADG00211_2_FD_184492 | JGI IMG/M metagenome (GOLD analysis project Ga0209538, IMG submission 184492) | Arctic peat soil microbial communities from Barrow, Alaska - Barrow Graham LP Ref core NGADG0004-211 (SPAdes) (version 2) | ecosystem: Environmental > Terrestrial > Soil > Wetlands >... | reverse complement strand
AAATTGGTTTAAAATGCCTGAAGTTCTGATTCGGGAATAAGTAAGAAATCCGATTCAAAGTGTATTTTTACTCCCTCATTGATAACCTCTAAAAATTCCGAACATGTTAAAAGTAAACGAATATTTTGACGGAAAAGTAAAATCGATCGCCCTCGAAAACATGGAAGGTATTGCTACCGCTGGCGTTATGGAGTCCGGAGATTACGAATTCGGAACCGGATCGATCGAACACATGACCATTACCAGTGGTATTCTCGATGTTCTGCTTCCCGGCGAAACAGTTTGGACAACCTACTTAAAAGGAGAAACCTTCACCGTTGCCAAAGACGTCAGGTTTAAAGTTAAGGCAAATGGCCAGGTTGCCTATTATTGCCTGTATGTATAAAAGAATACTGATCGTTCAGGATTGTGCGGTAGGAATTTTATTTTTCATTCAAAGTAAACAGCTCTTCAACTCTTATTTCGAAAAACCGGGCCAGTTTAATGGCTAAAATAGTTGAAGGCACAAATTTGCCAGTTTCGATGGTGTTAATCGTTTTTCGTGTAACACCAATCTGAGCCGCAAGTTCTTCCTGGGTAATGTTTTTCATCGCCCGCTGAACTTTGATCTGGTTGCTTAATTCCTGATTATCCATTTTTAGTCGCGGTTGAAAATGACTTGTGAAACCAAAAAAGCCAGAACTCCAAAATATAGCGTGATGTCCGTTACAATCAAGGTTGGAATAACTATATATGGAGAGAGTAAATAAAAAATCATGGTTATTCCGATTACTACGAGATAGCCAATTTGAAAGGATTTCCGACGATTATACTGATACAATTCTCCCTCCAAAGCATCTTTCATCTTGTTGTCCCTGTTTAATTCGCGTTTTAATTTAACCAAACGGATGGTGCTAATAATAAAAGTTAACCAAGCCAAAATCCTGATCCATCTTAAAACATCAGGTATTTCAGAAAAGTGAATCAAATCGGTCACAATGTATGTACCAAAATAGAAAGCCCAACCAATGGTTGCCCATACCCAAAAACTAGTCCTCGCTGCGTCTAACTTTTCAATAATTGAAGTTTCCATAATTGCGTTTTTAATGTAACCTTGAATCGGCTATTTATAACCTTTAATTATCTTTATATAACCTTTAGGTTACAAATTAAAGAATTGTTTTTCGATTCAGCAAATTATCTTTAAAAATATTTCAATTGCTGAATTGCCCGATTTTACCAGTACTGACCTAAAAAATATTTCTTGAAATGAGAATCCGACAAAAGGTAGCCACTGTTTCATCCCTACATTCAATCCTTTTATCGTTAAAAAAGGTACATCTATCGAAAAAAAGAGCTCAACAATTTCATTTTTGTAACTTAGAGTCGTTGAAGTGATTAAACCTATTGCCAGAAATGAAGTCTGAGATTCCGTGACCTAACTTTTTACCCGTGAAGATAACCATTGAAAACCTAAATAAAGTCTATCCCAACGGCAATCATGCCCTCAAAGATGTCAACCTGGAAATCAACAACGGGATGTTCGGTTTGTTGGGACCCAATGGGGCCGGCAAATCGAGCCTGATGCGCATTCTGGTAACCCTGATGCAACCTTCTTCCGGAAAAGTGATCATGAATGGTTACGATCTGAGCAAAGACAGGGATAAAATCAGGGAAATGCTCGGTTATCTTCCACAGGATTTCCGCTTCTTCTCTCACCTGAAAACTTACGAATTCCTCGATTACGCAGCACGTCTGGCCGGAATGAGAGACTCCAAAACACGGAAACTGGCTGTCGATAAAATGCTGGAGGAAGTTGGTTTGTTTGAAGCGCGCGACCGCCAGGCCAATAAACTTTCAGGAGGTATGAAACGTCGCCTCGGTATTGCACAGGCGCTGATCAACGATCCGAAAATCATCATTGTTGACGAGCCAACCACCGGTCTCGACCCGGAAGAACGTATCCGTTTCCGGAATTTGCTTTCAACCATTTCAACCCAGGATGTCATTATCATTCTCTCGACCCACATCGTTGGCGACATTTCGAGTTCGTGTACCGACATGGCTTTGTTAAATCAGGGCGGCCTGGCTTTTTCAGGATCGCCCGACCAGCTGGTTACCTTGGCAGAAGGAAAAGTCTGGCTGATTCAGGCAACTGAAGCCGAATACCTCGAAATCAACGAAAAATATCCGGTAATTTCCAATGTTCCCACCAGCGAAGGTTGGGAAATACAGGTAGTTGCCGATTCAATCAACGGGTACAGCGGACAAAACATCGCTCCAAATCTTGAACATGCCTACGTGTATTTTATGGAAAGCAACTTAAACCAATGGACAGCCATTTAGGTATTTACGATTTACAATTTTATAAATAACATCTTTTAAAGAAGCAAGTCATGAAAAATAAATATAGTCGCATTGTCTTGAACTTAAAAAAATTACAAAAATCAAACAACTTGAAAATCAACTTAAATCTCTGAATATATATTTGTTGCAATAGTAAATTGTAAATCTTTAAATCGTAAATGATAAAATGATTTCCTTTCATAACATTACTTCCATAGCCAAATACGAAATTACCACGCTTTTGCGCAGTTGGTTTTTCAGGATTTTTGCCATTCTGGCCATGCTCTTTTTGTTCCTTTTTAACCTGGGGACACTGGTAATCGACGGCAATTGGGAAATGAGAGCTCTTCCATCGGTCATTCCTTACGTCAACTTGCTCATATTAAATACCGTTCAGGCCATCATTGCCATTTTTCTGGCTTCCGATTTCCTGAAACGCGATAAAAAACTGGATACGACCGATGTAATCTACATCCGGTCGATGTCGAACGGTGAATATGTGGCCGGAAAAACCATCGGCAATCTCGTGGTTTTCATGATTCTTAACCTGATCATTCTCTCTGAAGCGCTCATTTTTAACATGATTGCAGAAGGAGTGACAGTCAATTGGATGGCTTACCTGAGTTACTTCCTGATTATCAGCTTGCCGACCCTGATCTTCATTTTGGGTCTTTCATTTTTCGTGATGAGCATCCTGAAAAATCAGGCCATCACATTCATTCTTTTGCTCGGTTATGTGGCTATAACGATATTCTACCTCAACACCAGATACTATTATCTCTTCGATTACATGGCTTACAGCATTCCGTTGCTGAACTCCGATTTTATTGGATTTGGAAACCTCGATGCCATTCTGATTCACCGTGGAATGTATGCCTGTTTTGGCGTTGCCTTTATTTTCCTGACTGTTTCACTCCTGAAGCGACTGCCGCAAAGCCCTTTCAGCAATAAAGTTACGCTGATTCCAGCCGTGCTTTTTTTCACTGCCGGAATCTGGCTGGGTGAGATGCATGTCTCCACCTATATTCGCAATCAGAAACTGAGAGAAAATATACGAACACTGAATGACGCGAATCAGACCGCGCCGCGACTAAAAGTTGAAAGCTATCAAATTGATGTCAGTCACAAAGGAAGCAACCTTGAAATCACCGCGAAACTAAAAGTTAGCAACCCGCATCCGGAAGCCGTAACTCATTTTGTTTTCAGCCTGAACCCCGGATTAAAAGTCGGTAAAGTCAGTTTCAACGGACAGGAAATTACGGCCAAACGCGAATTAAACCTGGTAGAATTTTCGGGTACAAAACTGGAACCCGGTGAATCTGCTGAACTTGAATTTGTTTATGACGGAAGTCTTGACGAAGCTGCCAGTTTCCTTGATGTGGACGATAAAACCCTTCAGGAAGCTTATCAGGCATTCATGTTCAAGATCGATAAACGCTCGGCAATCGTTTCGCCCGATTTTGTGTTGCTGACGCGCGAATGCAACTGGTACCCGATTGCAGGAACCAGTTTCGGAAAACAAAGCAAACAGTGGATGCAAAAACAGTTCAGCAGTTTTGATGTTACCGTAAAAACCAAACCCGGACTGACAGCCATTTCACAAGGCAAAACGGAATTAAAAGAAGGAACATTCCATTTCACAAATAAGCATAATTTGCCTCAGATATCACTGGTAATCGGAAACTATGTCCAGAAAACAGATACCATTGATGGCCTTATTTTCAGTCTGTATCATCATCCGAACCACGATTATTTCACGAAATTCCTTGAGCCTGTAAAGGATACCATTCCGGATCTGATTGCCACAGCATTAAAAGATTACGAGCGCAAGATCGACATGTTTTACCCGTTCGACAGGGTTACCATGGTTGAAGTTCCGGCGCAATTTTATTCATATCCGCGAACACTGATCGGTGAACGTGAACAGGTTCAGCCCGAAACCATTCTCTTTCCTGAAAAGGGATTGCTGATTCCTGAAGCTGATTTTGCAGGAAGTATCAAACGAATGGAACGCTGGGGAAACCGGGGGAATGATGTCCAAACCACTCCGGAAGAGAAAAAAATTAATGCTTTCAATAACTTTTTATCGCTGTTTACCCAGGCAGCTTCACGGCCCGATGTCAACAGAAGTCAGGGCGAAGTTCAGGTGGCAGAAAAGGCCAATCCATTGTACTGCTTCCCGTTATTTTATAATTATGCCTATTTCGTGCAGTCTGACAAGTGGCCCATTTCTGATCGGATTTTTGAATCTTATCTGAAACAGTCATCCGAATCGGGTGCTCAGGGATGGATGCGCGATATGCAGGGAATGACTGAAAACGAACAGGCCAACCTGGCTTTGCTCGATTTTTCGTTTGCCGAATTGCTGGACGACCCGCTGAAAGTGCAGATTATCGACAACGTCATTCAGCTGAAAGGACAAACACTTTTTTCCATCATCAAACGCAAAGCCGGCGATGAGGCGTTTAACGATTTTATGTTTAACTTCCTCAAGAGCATCAAGTTCAGTTCAACAACCATCGAGGATTTTAATTCCCGGATACAGCAGCAGTTCAATACAGATTTGCTTCCTTTCATGGAGAAATGGTTTCGCAGCAAGGAATTGCCCGGATATTTGATTGGTGGATTAAAAGCAGTCAATGTTCTGGACGGCGACCGGCTGAAAACAATGGTCAAATTTAAAATATCAAATACTGAACCTACCGAAGGAATTGTTTTGGCACAATTCAGGCTCGGTGAAGGTGGAGGACCGGGACGCGGACGATTTGGCGGTGGCGGCGCAAACAGCGAGACCATTACGAAACTTTTGTACCTTGAAGGAAATCAAACCAAAGAAGTTAGCTATCTGCTTGACGGAACACCCCGTAATATTACAATCAATACACTCGCCTCAAGAAATATTCCGGCTGAACTCAGGCTCCCGCTCGATAACATCGAACAAGATACCAAAGCAGTTCCGTTTGAAGGTGAAAAAGTGTCTGACACTCCGGTTCGCCTGGCAGAAAAGGGAGAAACTATAAGCGACGACGAAGATTCAACCTTCCGGTTTACCAAAACCGAAGATTACAGTCTATTGCAAAAAATATTGCTGAAGGAAGATCAGACCAAAGAGCGGTTCACCGGGCTCAACACCTGGCATGCACCGCGCACCTGGCGGGCCACAACCAATAGCAGTTATTTCGGGAAATTTATCCGATCGGCTCATTACATCCGTTCAGGCGATGGAAAGAAGAAAGTGATCTGGAGTATTCCGATCAAGAGAAATGGCACCTATGAAGTGTTCAGTTACATTGCTAAAAACAGGCGTGGCCGTCGCGATAATCAGGAAACAAGCGGCGATTACACCTACACCATACACCACAAAGAGGGAAACGAAGAAGTAGTTGTTGACCTCAAATCGGCCGAAGATGGCTGGAATAGCCTGGGGACGTTCTATTTCTCAGGCGATACAGTTAAAGTTGAATTAGGAAATAAATCGGCAGCTCAAATTGTGGTGGCCGATGCGGTAAAACTGGTAAAACAATAAAGCACGGCCCCCTTCCCATTCCCCCAAGGGGGAAGGCTTTTGGTGGTGCAGATTCTGAAGGAATACTCTTAACAGATCAATCCTTCAGACGAATTTTTTAAATAAAGGAGATAATCAACAAATGTCGATTCTTAAAGCCCCCTCTTTTGGAGGGGGTTTGGGGGAGGCTTCTGGAAGTTCTGAATATCTAATCTTTAATTTTTGACAATGATAAAAACTAAAATCAACGTATCCCGTTTCTTATCTCCCCTCCTTAGGAGGGGGCGGGGGAGGCTTCAAAAACTATTCCTGAAGGGACTTCTGCTTATCATTTTTTGTCAGCTTTTGCTTTCGGCAAACGCGCAACAAATTCTGACTCTGGAAAAGGCGCTGGAAATTGCAGGCGCCCATAGTCCTGACATTCTCCGCTCACTGTTGAATCTGGAAAATTCCGAACAATCGTTAAAAGCACAGAATGCTGCACTCAAATCAAATTTTTCGCTGAATCTGACTCCTTTTAGTTATGACCAAACCCGGTCATTTGATCTTTTTCAATCGATCTGGAATACCAGTAAAACTACCCAGTCGTTTGGTACATTCACCGTTTCACAACCATTCCTTCCAACCGATGGAACAATCAGTCTGGTAAACCGCTTTGGATGGCAGGATAGCTACAGCGAAAATGGCAGAAGTCTTGAACCAAAAACATTCAGTAACAACCTGTACCTAAGCATTGCACAACCCTTGTTCACCTACAACCGGACCAAACTTACCTTGAAAGGACTTGAGTTGAACCTCGAAAATGCCCAATTGAATTATTCGATGCAAAAGCTAAATCTTGAAAAGCAGGTAACTCAGTTCTTTTACAATGTTTATCTGGCACAAATGAGTCTTTCTATTTCGCAGGATGAGTTTACCAACACGCAAAAAAGCTACGAAATCACTCAAAATAAAGTAACTGCCGGAATTGCCGCCAAAGAAGAACTTTATCAGGCAGAACTAAACTTTGCAACTGCAAAATCTACAGTTGAGAACGCACAGGTAAATCTTGATAATGCAAAAGACCAGTTTAAACAATACATCGGGATGGATATCAGTGAAGAAATAACCGTAATGACTGATGTTGCATTTAACCCGGTAAAAGTAGATGTGAATAAAGCAATTGAATTTGGGCTGAGTTCAAGGATGGAACTTCGCCAACGCGAAATTGATGTAACTAACGCACAGTTTCAATTGATCCGGACCAAATCAATGAACGAATTCAGGGGAGATGTTGCTTTATCCATAGGTCTTATTGGCGACGATCCAAAGCTGCAAAATATTTACCAAACTCCGACGAATCAACCCAAAGTGTCAGTTTCATTCAATGTTCCGCTTTGGGACTGGGGAGAAAAGAAAGCACGCATCAAGGCGCAGGAAGCAGTTATTCAAACACAGGAAATTAATCAGAGTGATCAGAAGATCCAAATTAAAGTCGATATCCGAAAGGTTTACCGGAATTTACAAAACCTCGTCAATCAGATTGATATTGCTACTCAAAACGAAAAAAATGCACAGTTGACTTACGAAATCAACCTCGAGCGGTATGCAAACGGAGACCTGACAAGTATGGACATGAATCTTTTCCAGACCCAGCTTTCACAAAAGAAAATGTCGTATGCCCAAACCTTGATCGATTATAAAATTGAATTATTGAACCTCAAAATTCAATCGCTTTATGATTTCGAAAAAAACGAAGCCATAATTCCTGAATATATTATCCAGAAGAAAAAATAATAAAACAACCTGATATGAAAAGATTTCACCAATTTATTGCTTTGCTTGCCCTGATTGGGGCGACGACAGCTTGTAACAATCAACCAACAAATACAACTGCCGAATTGGCTGTTCCTGTGTCGGTAACCGATATCAAACCCGGTTCGATCGAAAAAGTGATTAATGCCACGGGAACCCTGAATGCAACCAAAACCACGGTTTTAAAAACCGAGATGACAGGCAACTACAAATTGCTGATAAATCCAAGAACCCGACGGCCATTTGCATTGGGCGACGGGGTCGAAAACGGCCAGGTTATCGTTCAGCTTGAAGATGCTGAATATGTAAACGGTATCGGCCTTGAAAGCAAAAAGCTGAACCTGGAAATTTCGGAGCAGAATATGAAAAAACAGCAATCGCTTTACGAAAAGGGAGGCGTTACCCAGCTCGATTACCGCAATTCGGAGGTAAACTTTACCAATGCCAAAGACGCTTTCGAACGGGCCAACCTATTAATGGCCAAAATGAGTGTCCATGCACCTTTTAAGGGTGTAATTACCGATCTGCCTGCCCTGACCAACGGAACTCAGGTTGTGACCGGAACATCCGTAATTAGCCTGATGGATTACAGCACCATGACTGTGGAAGTGAACCTTCCGGAGAAATACATCAGCGATGTTAAAATTGATCAGCCGGTTCGCATCATGAATTATACCCTTCCGAACGACACGCTAAAAGGAAGCGTTAAAGAACTGTCGCCAGCCATCAGCACCGAAACACGCACGTTCAAAGGCGTAATTGAGGTTGGAAATCCCGAACTTAAACTTCGCCCCGGAATGTTTGCGAAAGCCGATATTGTACTTGCCAAACATGACAGCGTGATTGTAATCCCCAAAAACATCATAATTTCAGGACAACGCGGAAAATCGGTATTCATCGTCGATAACGGGACTGCTGATGAAAAACGGATCACGATTGGTTTCGAAAATCAAAACGAGGCAGAAATAACTTCCGGATTAAAAAAGAACGACCGATTGGTAATCAAAGGCTTCGAAACCCTGAAAAACCGTTCGAAAGTGAAGATTGTGAAATAAGAAGTTCGGAGTTCGGAATGCCTAAAGTTCGGAGTTAAATCCAGGCACTCCAAACTCCAGGCACTCCGAACCCATTTTAATTAATATAGAATGAAAAAGTTAACACAATTTGCTGTCAACTACCCGGTAACCATCCTGATGGTGGTGCTTGGCATTGTTCTGCTGGGATATATTTCCTTTAGCAAGCTGGGCATTGACCTGTTTCCGGAGATAAATAACCCGCGTTTGTTTATTGAAATCAAATCGGGTGAACGTCCTCCGGAAGAAATGGAAAAACAATTCGTTGAAAACCTTGAGGCTCTGGCTATTCGGCAGTCAGGAGTATTGCAGGTTTCGTCGATTTCGAAAGTGGGAGCTGCCCAGATTACTGTTGAGTATACCTGGACCAAAGATATGGATGAAGCTTTTCTCGACCTCCAGAAAGCAGCCAGTGCCTTTGCACAAAATCAGGCCATCGATAATATAAACATTACCCAACACGACCCGAATACAGCTCCGGTAATGGTTGTTGCCCTGACACACGAGAGCATTACCGACATGAACGAACTTCGGAAGGTGGCCGAAAACTACATCCGGAACGAACTCGTCAGGCTCGAAGGAGTCGCTGATGTGGAAGTTTCAGGAGTTGAAACCAACGAAGTTCTGATCCAGACCGATCAATATATGCTCGATGCATTCGGTTTGACCCTCGACGAGTTGAACACCCGCATCCAAAGCTTCAATCAAAGTATCTCAGGAGGTTCGATCACCGAAATGGGCCTGAAATATGTTGTAAAAGGAGTTAGTTTACTGACCGACCTGAGCGACTTCGAGAATACAATAGTTGGCTATAAATCAGTAATTACAGGTAGTACAACCGCTGAAAAAGCGCCGATTTACCTGCGCGAAGTGGCCAAAATCAGCTTTGCCAACAAAGAACCCGAAAATATCGTCCGGATGAACGGAGTCCGTTGCCTGGGTTTGTCGATCTACAAGGAAACGAGTTTCAACACGGTAAAAGCTGTTGAAGAAATTACCAAAACCCTGGCCACGATGGAAAAGGCTATGCCGGGATACAAAATGAAAGTAGTCTCCAATCAGGGCATATTTATCAGCACGGCCATCAAAGAAGTTGAAGATACCTCCTTAATTGGAATGGCTCTGGCCATTTTTGTTGTTTTTCTCTTTCTGCGCCGTATCGGAACGACGATGATTGTAAGCATCTCCATGCCTGTCTCGATCATTGCAACATTCAACCTGATGTATTTTAATGGCCTCAGCCTGAATATCATGACTTTGGGTGGACTGGCTCTTGGAGCCGGTATGCTGGTCGACAATGCCATCGTGGTTATGGAGAATATTTTTCGACTGCGGGAGACTGGCATGTCGGTAAAAGATGCGGCGATACAGGGAACGTCGCAGGTGAGTGGTGCAATTACCTCTTCAACTTTGACTACCATTGTGGTCTTCCTGCCAATCGTCTATCTTCATGGTGCATCGGGCGAGCTTTTCCGCGATCAGGCCTGGACCATCACCTTTTCATTGCTCTCGTCGCTGCTGGCAGCCATTCTGCTTATCCCGATGATGTACAATTACTTCTTTAAGGGAAGCGTCAAGCCGGATACAACAAAATCTGTTCAGGTAAAAGGATATGGCCGGTTTTTAGGAAGAGTACTAAAACACAGATGGGCAGTAATAATCGGTGCATTGATCTTACTTTGTTCTTCGGTACTTTTAATTCCATATATCGGTACCGAGTTTATGCCAAAATCAGAAACCAGGCAATTTACGCTTGAACTGAAAATGCCGGAAGGAACAAGACTTGAACGTACGAATTCCGCTGTCGGGAACCTCGAAAACATTATCCGGGAAGTGCTGGGCGATCACCTCGAAACCTTGTACAGCCAGGTTGGTCCGTCAACCGGATTGCTCAGCAGTCAGGATGCACTTTTCCAGGGCGAAAATACAGCAAGCATCAAAATAATTCTGAAACCTGATAAAAAATTCAGCTCAACTTCGGCCATTCAGTCCATTTCCCAGGGACTTGGCGAGTTGCCTGATCTCAAGATAAAATTTGTTCAGGACCAGACTGCTCTGGGTGGCCTGATGGGAACCGATGAAGCGCCGCTTGTAATTGAAATTCAGGGACAGGACCTGGCGGTTATTCAGGATTTGTCGAACCAGGTAAAAACTTCGGTTCAGGGAATTCCGGAATTGTACAATGTTGAAGCTTCAATGGAAGGCGGATCGCCTGAAGTTGAAATCGTGGTGGACCGTCTTCGTGCCGGAATTTTTAACCTGAGCGTTTCGAACGTGGTCAGCCAGATTAAGGATCAATTGACAGGTAAAACTGCCGGAACAGTTGAAAAAGGCGGAGAAATGCAGGATATCACACTTCGCTTGCCTGACAAAGGATTGGCCGACTTAGCCGATATGACCATCAAAAATGGTACGCAGGTTATCCACATCAACGAAATTGCCGCGATTCGGCAAGGAACATCACCCAAGGAAATTTTCCGGCGCAATCAGGTCCGGATTGGCAAAATAACCGGCTATATGAATAAAGATATAGCGCTTGATAAGATGGTAAACAAGGTGAATGTAGCTATTGCAGGCATCACCCTTCCGCCTGATTACAAAATCAAGATAACCGGTGAAGAAGAAAAACGGAAAGAATCGATGGATGCGCTAAGCTTTGCCCTGATTTTGTCGATTATCCTGGTGTTTATGGTGCTCGCAGCTGAATTTGAATCGCTTTTACATCCGTTCACCATCCTGACAACCATTCCGTTCGCCATCGTTGGTTCGATCCTTATTTTCCTGATTATTGGTCAGACTTTAAATGTAATGGCTATTATCGGAATCATCATGCTGGTAGGTATTGCGGTAAATAATGCGATCCTGCTTGTCGATCGCATCCTTCAAATTCAGAAAGAAGGCGTTTCGCGCGTTGAGGCGATCAAACAGGCTGGTCAGCAGCGTATCCGTCCGATTTTGATGACCAAACTGACAACCATCCTGGCTATGCTTCCGCTTACATTCGGATTCGGCGAAAGTCAGTCGCTTCGCGCACCAATGGCTTTAGCCGTCATTGGCGGGTTAATCACTTCAACGATCATGTCGCTGGTTGTGATTCCATGCGTATTCGACGTTTTTGACGGACTGAAAGACCGGTTCAAAGCCTCCCCCAAACTCCCTCCAACAGAGGGAGCTTAATGGAGAAGCCCCACCCATATCCTCCCCGAAGGGAGGGCTAAAAAAGGTTAGCTATTTGAAAAGAGATTGTTGTGAAAATATGCCACTTTAAGTCTCCCCCTTGTGGGGGAGATTTTGAGGGGGCCAAATTTAGATACAGATGAAATTCATCATACAGCGAAAAGTACTGATCAGCATGTTGTTTCTGGGACTAACCGTTTTGGGTTACGTTTCCTACAAACAGTTGCCCGTTGAATTGTTGCCCAATGCCGAACTTCCCTTCCTGTTTGTTCAGGCCAATTCGGGTACCGATATGGCTCCCGAATACATGGAAAATCACGTGGTTATTCCGCTTGAAGGAGCAATCGGAACGCTCGAAGGCATCGAATCCATCGAGTCAAATGTCAATTCGCGGCAATCGACGATCATAGTTTATTACAAGAAAAATGTCAACTTCAAATATGCCTACCTGAAACTTCAGGAAAAGATTAACGAGATGCAGTCGTCGATGCCTGCCAATGTGCGGGTCATGGTGGCCAAAGTCGACCTGAAACAGATGAATTCGCAGTTTATGGAGCTTCAGGCCCGCGGTGAGGGTGGAATTGACCGGGTGCGCACACTGGTTGATCAGGACATCAAACCCGATCTGGAAAATATCGATGGAATTGCGTCAGTCAATGTGTATGGCGGGAAACAAAAGTCAATTGAAATTATTCTGGATACAAAAGCCTGCGAAGCCTATCACATCACACCCGGGAAAATCCGTTCGGTACTCTCGCAGAATACCCAGTCGCGTACTTACGTGGGTAATCTGAAGGAAAAAACCACGCAATTCTTCGTGCATGTTACCGCCGAATACACCAAGGTGGAAGACCTCGAAAACCTGGTTGTCGCCAGTGGCCCCATTTTACTGAAAGATGTGGCTGAAGTACGTTTCGGGGTGAAGGAAGAAACTTCATTCAGCCGCGTAAACGGGAAAGATGCCGTTACGATTTTGTTGGTCAACGATTCTCAGGCCAACCTGATTGAACTTTCGAAAGCTACCCGCAAAATCGTGTCTAAGCTGAATGAAAAAATGGCTGCCAAGGATATTGAGATTGCTGAAATCAGTAACTCGGCCGACCAGATGGAGAAAAACATCGATCAGATTATGGAACTCGCACTGATTGGTGGTATCATGGCCATTTTCGTACTTTGGATTTTCCTGAAAAACCTTCGTATTGTATCATTCATTGCTTTGGCAATTCCTATTTCAATTTTTACATCATTCAACCTTTTTTATGCCTTTGGAATCTCCATCAACAGCCTCACACTGGTTGGTATGGCGCTTGCCATAGGAATGCTGCTCGATAATAGCGTGGTTGTTCTCGAAAACATTTACCGGCTTGCAGGGAAAGGGTATGCCCCGTTGCAAGCCGTTGTTCAGGGTACAACCGAAGTGTGGCGTTCAATACTTGCATCAACATTGACAACGATAACCGTATTTCTCCCATTTCTGTTCTCCAAGAATTTCATGGTCGAAATGCTGGGATTCAACGTGGGAGTTTCCATTATTTCCACCGTGCTGGTGTCACTAGCCGTTGCCGTATTGCTTGTACCCATGGCCTCGTATGCACTGCTGCGGCGGCAGGTTGCCAAAAACATTTTCTACGAAAAAGTAACCACCAATATGCGGATGGTTCAGATCTACCTGGTTTTACTGAAATCATGTATGCGCAATCCGTTAGGAACCGTAATCGGGGGAATCGTTCTTTTCTTCCTGGCTGTTTTTATCAGTCTGGCTATCAGCATCAGCTCGTTACAGGAAGTTGAGAATAAGGAAATCCGCCTGTATGTGACCATGCCATCAGGTTCGTCGCTCGAAACCACCGATCATACTGTTCAGGAAGTTGAGAAGAAACTCGATGGACTGGCCGAGAAACTGGATGTAATCAGCAAAATAGAAGCTGAGCAGGCCGTTGTAACCATCAAGCTGAAAGAAAAATACGAAGATATCGCTGACCGGTCATTTGCCGTAATCAAAAACGACATCAGTGATCGCACAAAGGGAATAAAAGCTTCATCGATCTCTTTCACGCAAACACAAAGCACGCGAAATTTCCAGGGAGGAAGCCGCAACATGGGAGGTGCTTTCCAGAAAATGATGGGTATTGGCACCGACGAGGAAAAAATAGTACTCAAAGGTCAGGATTTCAAACAACTGCAGGCTGTTGGCGAGGATCTGAAATATTTCATCGATCAGCTTGAGTCCGTTCAGACCGTTAACCTGAACATATCTGACAGCCGACCTGAAGTGCACCTGTATTTTAATCCGCTGCTGATGACCGAATACAACATTTCGCTGCAGAGTGTATTGTCCGAAATAAATTCGTTTTCAAAGGAAATATCGACCGGAATCCAATATAAACAGGGCATTGACTTGTATGAAATCATTATTACCCAGAAGCCACTGGTTGAAGGAGAAAAATTGAAGACCGACCGGACCATGGAAGAGTTGAAAATGCTTCAGATAAGTGATGCAGCCGGTGGAATTCACGATCTTCAGGATTTCACCAACATTGTTTATGCCAGCGGACTTTCAGGGATTAACCGTGTGAATCAGGAAAAACAGATAGAAGTGAATTACCGGTTCATTAGTGAAGCCAGCAGTTCAAAAGATCTTTTGGCAGCATACCGCTACGAAATTGACGAACTGGTAGCAAACTACAATCTGCCATCGGGTGTTGCTGCCGAAGTAGTTCACGACGAAACCGATTTTTCGGAATTTTACTTCCTGATTGGTGCAGCTATTATCCTGATATTTATGATTATGGCTTCGGTATTCGAATCGATTGCCACACCATTTGTACTGCTTTTCTCCATACCTCTGGCCGCCATCGGTTCGTTGCTCGCGCTTATCATTACCAATAACAGCCTGCTCAATGCCAACACCCTTACCGGCTTTCTGATTTTGATCGGCGTAGTCGTCAACAACGGGATTATCCTGATCGATTACACCAACATTCTTCGTAATCGCGGTTTCCGTCGTTCCCGAGCCCTGATGACAGCCGGGCTCTCGCGTGTGCGACCGATTCTGATTACCGCCATTACAACCATTGTAGGAATGCTTCCGCTGGCTATGGGCGATGCCGAATACGTGAGTGCCATCGGCGCACCATTTGCCATCGTGGTAATTGGCGGACTGGCACTCAGTACCCTGCTCACACTGGTCTTCATTCCAACTTTCTATTCCGGACTTGAAAATGCCATTGAATGGTTCAAAGAGCAAACATTGCGTATCCGAATTACCATGATTACCTTGATGGCTGCTTCATTTGCGCTGATCTACTTCAGTGTGGATTCAGGATTGTGGCAAATGCTTGATTTTGTAATTGTAATTATCCTGGTTCCGGGATCAACCTGGTTCGTACTGAACAGTTTACGGAAGGCGGAAACCAAACTGATTGGGGAAGATGATAAAATCGGTATCCGGATTCAAAACCTGGTGAAAATATACGACCGCGAAAGTCGGTTTGCCCGTGAATGGGAATCAGGCAAAAAAATACGCCGCCGTGCCGGTCTCGAAAAACAATACCAAACGCTGCACGAATTTGATTACCTGATCTGGCAGTTACCTGTATTGGGGTTCTTAGTTTATTTCAGTTTCATTTACCTTGATTCAGCTTTTTGGTCGCTTCTGCTTTCGGTCGGAATAACCCAATTTGCACTCAGCATTTGGAAGCCGTTTGGTTCCTTCCTGAATTTCAGGGCCGAAAAAACCGGCAAAAAACGACCACAAAAAATCTATCAGCTGATACGAACTTTCCTTTTCTGGATTTTACCCGCCATCGAATTGATACTGGTATGGAAAATCACCAAAACCATCGGATTTGTCGTCACTTTTGGAGTGTTGTGGTATTTGGCGCTGGCCATTTCGGTAACGTCCAAAAAACTGTATGAGGAAAAGATCAACATCGACCGCATTACCGGACGCTTCGGAACCATGCGTCGTGGTTTGCTGCGTTTGGTGAAACAAATACCGGTTATTGGAAAGCAGCATCAGCCTTTCAAAGCGCTGAACGGAATTTCACTTGAAATAGGCACCGGAATGTTCGGGTTGCTTGGTCCGAACGGCGCCGGAAAATCGACCATGATGCGAATCATCTGCGGTATTCTGGAACAGAGCTACGGAAAAATATGGATCAACGGCATCGACACTCAGGAAAAACGCGAGGAACTTCAGGGACTGATTGGTTATTTGCCACAGGAATTCGGCACGTACGAAAATATGCCAGCATCGGAATTTCTCGATTATCAGGCTATCCTGAAAGGTCTGACCGACAAGGAAGAACGCGAAAGCCGGATTGAATATGTGTTAAAAGCTGTTCATTTATGGGAAAAGAAAGACGATAAAATCGGTTCCTATTCCGGAGGTATGAAACAGCGGATTGGTATTGCACAAATTTTGCTTCACCTGCCGAAGATCATGGTGGTTGATGAACCGACAGCCGGACTTGACCCGCGCGAACGAATCCGTTTCCGCAACCTGTTGGTTGAACTGAGCCGCGACCGGATCGTGATATTCTCTACACACATCATCGAAGACATTTCGAGTTCTTGCAACCAGGTAGCCGTGGTAAACCGCGGACGTATGAAATACTTCGGAACACCTGCCGATATGGTTCATTTGGCAAAAGATATGGTCTGGCAGTTTGATTTGTCGGTGGACGATTTCGACAAGATGGAAAACAAACAGCTGGTTACCCATCACATGCGTCAGGGCGATCAGATCAGGGTAAGGTTCCTGTCGCGTGAAAAACCAACTGAAGATGCCATCATGGCCAATCCGGTGCTGGAAGATGCCTATCTGTGCCTGATCAAAGATTTGAAGTAGAATGAATTAAAGATTAACGATTAGAGATTGAAGATTAACGATTGATGATTTGGCTGATCACAACAACACATCGTTAATCCATGATCGTTGATCGTTAATCTAAAATCAATATAAAATAACCTAGCAATGGAATCAACAATCTCAATTGCCAATATCTGGACTTTGTTCCGGAAAATGGTGAAATACAACATGAAGGTCATTTTCGGCAACCGGTTTATCTGGTTTGTAGTAGCGGCTCTTGCTTTCTATTTTTTCATTGCCATCACCAGTATTTATGATAATAACGCGATTGACGAGGGATTTATCTACGGTCTTCAGATTATGCCCGGAATACTGCTCGTTTTTTACCCGATGACTTTCGGAATTCAAAACGATCTGGATACCGGAATTCTCGAAATATTGTTTGGAATACCCGACTACCGCTACAAAGTATGGCTGGTACGGTTGATATTGGTTTTTGCCTTGGTTTTCCTGATGATGTTCGGTTTGACTGCGATGAGCTATTTTCTGCTTGCACCGGTAAATATTATCGAGTTGACCTGGAATGTGATGTTCCCGATTTATTTTCTTGGTTCGATGGCCTTTCTGTTCTCAACTATCATAAAAAACGGAAACGGAACGGCAGTGGTCATGGTGATTATTGGTGTATTATTGCTCATTATTTCTGGAGCACTCAATCGCACCATGTGGAATATTTTCCTGAATCCATACAGCATTCCGAACCGTTTGAACGAAATGATCTGGCAGGAAATCACCCTGAAAAACCGCATCTTTCTGGCAGTAGGTTCACTGCTATTCGTGCTTTACGGATTGTTTAACCTGCAGAAAAGGGAGAAGTTTATTTAAAAAACAAGGAAAAAGCCACGCTCTGAGCTAAGTCGAAGGGGAAAGGGGAGAAAGGAATGGGATTCCATCTCTTTTTCGAAAAAGAGATGGAATCCATTGAACAACTTTTTTCATAGTGTTATCACTTTGGTACTTTCTTCTCCGAATTGTGAGATCATTCGTACAGCAATTTTCTGGTTTTTCTTTTTGATTTCTATCGGATGCGAA
>Ga0209538_1000784_pt1 | contig 17794 bp, 8 predicted proteins | sample BarGraNGADG00211_2_FD_184492 | JGI IMG/M metagenome (GOLD analysis project Ga0209538, IMG submission 184492) | Arctic peat soil microbial communities from Barrow, Alaska - Barrow Graham LP Ref core NGADG0004-211 (SPAdes) (version 2) | ecosystem: Environmental > Terrestrial > Soil > Wetlands >... | reverse complement strand
TTTAACAATTTTACCTGTAGGATCAATGATTGAAGTCTCCACAACAACAGAGCTTGAAGTACCGGATTCATTGTTGATCTTTGCCTGCACATTAATAGTTGCATTTTTAGCAGTTACCAGCGATGTCGTGACATAAACACCCCATTGTTCAAAATGAACCGGATTTGTAGTGACCAATCTGACATGACGGTATATCCCGGCACCTGTATAATATCTGGAAGCAGGTTGAATGGAGTTATCTGCTCTCACAGAAATAACATTTGTTTCTCCCTTTCCGGTTTTCAGATGTGCAGTCAGATCATAACTAAAACTGATATAACCATAAGGACGTTTCCCTAAAAGAAAGCCATTGATCCAAACTTCACTATTGGCCATGACACCATCGAACTCAATTGAGACTTTTTGTTTGGCATCGGCTTCACTAACGGTGAAACTTTTCCGGTACCAGCCTATTCCGGAAGGCAAATAACCGCCACCACGACTTGTAGGATTGGCTTTATCGTATGGTCCTTCGATACTCCAATCGTGAGGGACATCGAGTTTACGCCATTTGGAATCATCAAAAGCAGGAGCTTCTGCTCCCTTGGCATCTTCCTTCAGGAATCGCCAATCAGCGTCGAAGTTTAGTGTTGAACGTGAATTATCTTTAGGCTTTTGAGCTTGCAGAGATAAAGCCATCATGATAAATAACAGACAAAATGAGAATATAAAACCGGGTTTTAGCTTAAACATATATCTTCTTTTTTGAACATTAAAGTTACTAATTTATTTATTTTAAAAAGTTAACCGAATTATTTTGAAATCGGTTTTCCACTTTTTTTGACCAAAACAATTTTAGGTTTTGGGGCTTTTGGCATATCGGTTCCAAGAAAAAATCCGGTATGAGGAGGCTGGTTATAAGCCACATTTTGTGTTGCGATTCCCAATCTGTACTGAGGATCATGCATCAATGTATAGATCCGGTATTTCGTAGGAATAGTAGTTGTATAGATCCGTAAGTTTTTATTGTCTGAGGTTCTCAGAATAAGTTCTTCACGCCAGTCGCCAAACAGATCTGCACTCAATGCAGGTGTAGATTTTGAACCATTGTTAGACATGCAACCTTCGGCAGTAAAGATCCGGCCAACTTTGTATTTATCGATATGATTTCCATCAAGCAATTCTCTGCTCAGGTCACCATCCCACCAGCTTAAAAAATTTGTAGATGGAGGATTATCCCCGATTCTTTCACCTTTCATATTCAACAGTCCACCTGAACCTGAAAACCACATCTCTGCTCCTGGATTTGAAGGGTCAATATCTTCGGCAACAGCACGACCCACGTCTTTATTCATTGAACCTTTGTATAAAACTTCACCTGTCCTGGCATCATAAAGTGTAGCTCCCGGACCTGTAGTATTATCTTCTATTTCATGAGGACCAAAAACCTGTAGTCCGGGACGACCTGCTACCAGCTTACCAACATGAATTGCATCTCCATGACGGAATCCTGTTGAGAATAAGCCCTTGCCATTGTCGTCGACAACCATTGAACCATAAATAATTTCATCTTTCCCATCTTCATCAACGTCAGCAACACTTAGGTTGTGATTACCCTGTCCTGAATAGGCATTTTCACCATCTTTACTGTCGAACACCCAACGTGAAGTCAATTTTCCACCTCTCCAGTCCCAGGCAGCCAAAACAGACCTGCCGTAGTAACCTCTGCACATGACAACACTTGGATGAACACCATCGAGATAAGCAACACAGGCAAGGAAACGATCTACGCGGTTTCCGGTACTGTCGCTTCCACCGTTGCCACCGTGGCCATTCCAACCATTAAGTGGAAGACGGTTAGGAATATAATTGGTTGTTGCCAGTTCCTGACCTGTTCTGCCGCTGAAAATTGTAAAGAATTCCGGACCATCCAGTACTTTACCATAGAATGCACCGCTGTTTCTATTCAGGTTACGATAATCTTTTGTGGAATCACCAATGACTTTTCCCTTACCGTCAATGCTTCCATCTGCCGTTTTGCATGCAAACTCGGCTATGCCATCGCCATCAAGGTCATAAACCATGAACTGAGTATAATGGGCTCCTTCACGGATGTTCCGTCCAAGACTGATTTCCCATAAAAAGGTTCCGTCCATCTTGTATGCCTGAAAGATTGGAATACCGGAAATACCTGTTGACGGAGTATCAATGCTGCGTCCAGTCTGATGAACGATGAGTTCATATTCACCATCACCATCTAAATCTCCAACAGAAACATCATTTGGGGTATAACCCGGAGGCGTTCTTAGAGGAATATTGAGATACTGCTGAGCCGGTGAACCGGCTTTAATGGTGTACGATTTACTTTGTTCCTGCTCAACACCTTTGAGTACTGCTTTTACAAAATATGAATTATCGATAGAGTAATTCAATTTCCCATCTTCAAAATTAGTGCTTTCTTTAATAGGTGTTTTATTCAGTTTGACAGCTTTCTCTGTACCACTCTTACGATAGATATTGAAAGCGATCTCATCGGGTTCTGTTCCAAGCATTCGCCAACCGACATAAACAGAATCGCTGGCTTTACGAATTGCAATCACTCCACGATCAAGGTTTTCCATTTGCCTTTGTGCCATTGTCTGAGATCCGACAATGAGAAGGATAATCGCTAAAACAACAAAAGCTCTTAATTTTGATATACCTTTTATCATAAACGTTATTGTTAAATTGAGATGAATAGTGGGTTTAGTTATGGTGTTTTTGAAAGGTTTTTAATGTTTTAATTTTAGATAGGCAGGTTTATCTCTGTCGCAGGTAATGAATCCATTCTCATAACCCAATTCGGCAATCTGAACAACACTCCGCTTAGGATTAAAAGGCTCCGTTGAACCGGCTACTCTCTTTGCCTTGTCGGGATGAACAAAATAAATTACAAATGCCCTGTCACCACTGACAATTACATCAGCATGATTACCCATGTATCCATCTTCACGACCAGTGCCCGGTTTTTCAAGAATCCGATCCGGTTGTTTAGTCCAGTTCAGCATATCGTTGGAGTAATAGATCCCGAATCCTGACCAGTTATCAACCAGCATCCAATATTTATCTTTCCATTTGAATACGTTGGGACCTTCGCCACTTTTATCGCCAACAGCTTTTCCTTTATCTGTCCATGTGTACAAATCGGGACTGTCTGCATAATAAATAGATTTCCCGTCTTTTTCATTGTTGTACCACATCCTCCAGTTGCTATCCGGCATCTGAAAAACACAAGCATCAATTACTTTTTCGTTGGCAAGCTTCAATACAGATTCATATTTCCAGTTGAGTAAATCCTTGCTCGTAAGATGAACAATAACGCGTGGATGATTCCAATCGGTAAAGATTCCCGGTACATAAGTCAGATACATGTGGTAAAGGCCTTTGTATTCAATCACTTCAGGAGCCCATTGCGTATATTGCGTGTCGGGTCTGTAGTTGATATTGGCAGTATCACGATATTTCCAGGTTGCTCCATCATCTGATGATTCGGCAATACCGATTCTTGAACCATGAACCCAGGTTACTCCGGTTTCGTTTTTTGCATTGGCCCTGCGGCTTGTGTAAAACATAAACCACTTCTTTTCATTCTTATTCCAGATGATTGTAGGGTCGGTAGGGCCATCAAAGATCGGGTCAGTGAACAAAGGTTTATCGGCAAGTTTACCCTGACAGTTTATCTGTGACCAAAGATGATTGGGCATCAAAAAAAGAACAAGAAAGAGCAATAAATACAAAAACTTCATTTGTTTCATTTGCAAATTATTAAACTGTTATTTGCTTCCAACATCTGTTCGGAAAGGAGAAGCCGGTAAATCTGCTTTATTATAAAGACTTGTTGGAGGATTGTTACCCCAACCATAGCGGACAGCAACAGGTTTTGTGATGAGTGGACTAGAAACGACGACTGAATTACCTTCAATTTTGGCATCTGCCCATACAAACTTTTTATCCTCGCCGGCAATAGCGAAACCTTTTAATTTATCGCCTTTACAGACAAGGCCTGCATCAACAGATTTAAAATCAAGTTGAATGGTATTGCCCTTAACCTGCATTTTATCATACAGCGGACCTGAATAAGTAATGTTTTCACCATATGCAATTGCCCGTGCAGCAAGCACCATACGTCTGCCCATTTCCTGCTTATTCTTGGGGTGAACATTTTTCATATCCAAAGGATCGGCATTATCAATAGCCACAGCCATTGCAGTTTTGGGAACCGAAAGATTCAATAACTGAGCCTCACGTTTGATGGCTTCAGAACCTCCTGCCGCAGGAATCGAATCGTATTTGGTCCCGATATTTGCAAGCTGGACATAAATGAATGGGAAATCACCCTGATTAAATTGTTTTCTCCAATCAACTATCAGTGCTTCCATCAAATCTCTGTAAATAGAAGCTGTAGGACTGTTTGATTCTCCCTGGTACCACAATGCTCCCTGAATGGCATAAGGCACCAGAGGGGCCACCATACCATTCCACAATACATAAGGATTGTGTTGATCATTAACGGGGTTTGGGTTTTTAGGTCCTCTTAACTCATCTTTGCCATCTGCCTTTGCTTTTGCAGCATCGACTACCCATTTTGCATATGCAACTTTGTATTTTGACTGTACTGCAGTATCGGTATTATATTTATCAAGCTTGCCATTGAAAGTGGTCAGCAGGGTGGCGAATTTAGGATTGGCCTCTAATGCGGGTTTACTGATCCATGCTTCGGCAGTACTGGCGCCAAAGGCAGTAGTAATCAATCCAATGGGTACATTGAGTTTCTTTTGAAGATCACGGGCAAAGAAATAAGCGATTGCAGAGATATGCCCAACTGTTTGAGGAGATATGACTTCCCAAATACCACGTACATCTTTCTGAGCATCTAGTCTGGGAGAAAAGTCAGTATCAAAAACCCTTATTAAAGGATAATTAGCTGCTGCTACTTCTTCTTTTTCATTGAACACACCACACCAGTAACGATCTTCCCGCGCGACCGTGAAGTCCATGTTTGACTGTCCGGAACAAAGCCATACTTCTCCAACATAAACATCCTGCACAGTAATCGTATTGGCACCGGCAATAGTCATTGTAAAAGGACCGCCTGCTGCCAGTTTATCTAAACTGATCATCCATGATCCGTCAGATCCAGTAACCACTGTTTTCTTTTGTTTATTAAACGTCAAAGTCACTTTCTCACCGGGAGAAGCAGTTCCCCAAACCGGCACCATTTTATTCCGCTGCAAAACCATATGATCACCAAACGGGCTGGCCAGTTTGACATTGGCATAGCTATTTCCGGAGAAGATGGCTACCAGTAATAAAATTGCAAAATACTTTATCAGTTTCATAATTGGGTATTCTTTTATAAATTAAATAAACTGTTTAGAAACTGTTTAAATTTTGTTTTCCTTTTGACCGAGGGCATTAATGACAATAGAAAAGCAATTCCCCCTCTCATTTTGCCCGTAAGGCATTAACATTAAAGGTTGATCCCCTACGGGAAAAAGCTTTAAGATTACAATCATTCTATTGACATTAATGTCCTACGGACAATTTTAAACAGATTCTTAATTTAAAATTATTTCTTCAAGCCTGATCCTTCAATTTTAAAGGTATAGGCATATTCGCACGGTTTTTCTGTTGGGAAAGTAATTTTCAATCCCTGTTCATCTTGTGTAAATGTTATCTTTCCTTCATGACCAAGCATTGTGACACTTTTAACCTTCATGGTTTCAGGAGTAATCGTAGCAATTACAACAGGCTGATCAGACCACTTCGTAGAAATTGCATACAATACATTTCCTTTTGTTGTGAATCTGAACTGACCTTCACCAAATTTTGTCCATGCCCGTGTACTGTAAATACCATCTCCATTTACAGATAGCCACTTCCCTACACCCAGTAAAATCTGACGTTGCGCATCGGGAATTGTTCCATCACTCTTAGGAGAGATGTTCAACATATAGTTACCATTTTTACAAGTATTCTCAATAATCCTGCTTACAACAGAACCAGCATTGGTCAGCTTCATTCCTTCGACATAACCAAACTTCTCTCCTATAGGATCATCGACCTGCCAGTAATAATTGGTGAGTTCTTTGGGTGCACGACCTTGTCTTTCATAATCTTCAAGACTACCTGCCAAATATGCATCACTTTTTGTAACAACAGTAACCTGCTTTTTCCATGTTGCCGCTCTGTTATAATAATAAGCAGCCAAACGAAGTTTAATAGAATCAAACATCCGTCCATTGATACCATTGTCAAAATAGAGTGCATCGGGATGATAATTGTCAATGATTTCCTGATTTCTGGCTAACCATTCTTCCTGAAATGCCTGGCTTGTAGGAGTTCCTTTTGGCTGTGGAGGACCGTAAAAGTCTGCATAAGCAGGGTCAAACTGATCAGTTTTAACCTTCAAATCCGGATACATAAAATCCCAGTTCTCGATTCTGTGATTTGAAACTCCGAACTTCATTCCTTTCTTACGAACAGCAGTTCCCAGGTCCCCAATAAAGTCGCGTTTGGGTCCCATGTTCTTAGCGTTCCATTTGGTCAGCTTGCTGTCGTACATGGCAAAACCATCATGATGTTCAGCTGTTGGAATGACATACTGAGCGCCTGACTTCTTGAATAAATCAGCCCATTCATCCGGGTCAAATTTCTCTGCCGTAAAAAGAGGAATCAAATCTTTGTATCCGAATTTATCAACAGGCCCAAAATGTTCAACATGCCATTTCTGGACACCTCCATTGCTGTACATGTGTTTGGAATACCACTCGCTGGCATATGCGGCAACAGTATATGGGCCATAATGGATAAAGATACCGAACTTGGCATCCATCAACCATTCCGGAGTTTTATAGTTTTCCTTCAACGATTCCCAACTTGGCTTATAAGGCCCTTTTGGAATAGCTGCAGCCCTGCCATTGGGCAGTTTGATGGTTACACGTGGAGGCGTCGGTTGCTGATAAGGTGTGCTTGCAGGAGCAGTGTTGTCCTGTGCATATGTCGAAAGGCATAATGCAAAGATAATAAAGAACAAAAATGATAACTTGCTTTTCATTGTAATTTATTATTTTGCTATACTTAGTAGCACAGGTAACCTCTGAGGCAACGCTTTTGAAAGCCCATTAATGATTTCGACAGGTTTTGAATCGAGCTTAACTGTTGCACTTGTAAGACCCTCACGTTTAGCAGTTACAGTAATAGTTCCGGGAGTAAGTACAGATCTGATAGCCACACGGTTTATACCACATTCCGTATCAAGATAGAGGTTATTTGTAGTATTGAGTTTCGCAGCATTGAAACCACCACGCCAGATAACCGGACCTGTAACTGAAAAATCTACTCTGGCCTCATCGGTTGGACAACGACGCCCTTGTGCATCCACGACCTCAAAGTCGATCAGTGCAACGTCACTACCATCAGCCTGTAATCCTTTTGGACCTGTATGCAGTGTTAGTTTTATTGCTTTGGGCTCTCCTGCAGTCTGAATTTCCTGTTGAGCAACAACCTTTCCGCCTTTGGTAGCAATGGCTTTGAGTGATCCGGGAGCAAACTTCACATCCGGAAATGCATAAACATAGTCTGTACCTTCTCTTTCTCTTGTATCGGGGCCGGCAGGTCTTTGATCATAGGTATCTACAAAAACAGTTGGCTTTGTCTGCACACCGAGTGATTTACCATTGAGAAATAATTCAACTTTGTCGCAATGAGTCGCAGCTACATACATCGTTTTCTTTGTATCCGTAGGATAATTCCAATGACCGATAATGTGAATATCGGGTTGCTCATTTTGCATTACCCTCGAAACATAGAACAGCGATTTAGGGATACGTACACCATCAACTTTACCACTTACGCGAAGGACATAACTGCCTTGCTGACGTCCGTCGGCATCTTCGTCTGTAAAATAAATAGAACAATAAGCTGACCATTTCGAATGTGCCGGATCAGTGTTATCGATACGGTTACGAACATAACTTGCATAACGTGTGGTTGCAGCAAGACTAAATGATTCAGAATTCCAATGATATGTATCAATTGGACGGCCACCAGTCATACCTGGTTTAGGTTTAAAACCGAAGTGAGGAGGAGAGAAATCGTCCCAAACATTCCGTCCGGCTTCATCGCGGAAATCCTCTGTCTCGACAATTGGGGCTTTATCACGCCTTGCGATACTGTATCCACGGAAGATATCATTACCCGAAATTTTATCGGTTTGAGTATCCTGACCGATCATAACGCCATAATACTCAGATACAGGTGTAAGAGCAGTGTTGGCCTCCCCGTCGCTATTGCCGCGAGTACCCATAACACGACCACCATGAGGATCAATCTCTTTTCGTAAAGCTACCATCTGTACCATCTGTTCCGGCAGAACTACTGTGTTACCTGCTTCCCAAAAAAAGATACTGGGATTATTGCGGAAAAATATCATAGAGGCACGCATAACTTCTACACGCTGATCCCATTGACGACCAGTTACTGTCCTTTCCTTGTCACCTGCAGGGCAAACCTGAACAATTCCAAGTCTGTCACATGCTTCAACATCTACTTTTTGGGGAGCAACATGCATCCAACGCATATAATTGCCATTGCTCTCCTTCAACATTGAGAGAGTGAAATCATGCATCCAGTCAGGATAAGCGCCACCCAATCCTGCCCAGTCATTAGCTGAACGTTGAGCATAGCCTGTAAGCCAAACAAACCTTCCGTTTAGCCAAACACCACCCGTGCCAACACCACCCTTGAACTCAGTCTTGCGAAAGCCGGTCTGTATTTCACAAACATCCACGACTTTTCCATTAACACTAAGGATTGAATATACTTTATACAAATATGGATCATTTATATCCCAGAAACGTGCATCTTTGAGTGTGCCTGAGGCAGTGAATACTTCAGACTGTCCTGCAACCAGATCAGAAGTATTACCATCCAGTTTTGCCCGAACAACACCATCTGCATCAACTACAACAGATGAAAGAGTTATTGATGCGAAGTCACCTGTCTCATTGACAACTTCTGATTCCACTTTTAAATCAGTTGTCTTTTTCTTCAAATCGAAGGCTTCAGAATATACATAGACTCCGGTAGTCTTAAGATTTTCGTAAAGAGGCAATGTCTGATAAATCTTACTCGCCAAAATCAATGTGGCATTCCTGTTGAGACCACCAAAGTTTGGATTGAAATCCTTAGAATTCCACATAAAAGCAATACCGGTTGAATCTTCTTTGTAACCGGGGCTGTTGTCAATCTTTACTGATAGAATATTATCCTGACCACCATACTTAACGAACTTCGTGATATCAAGTCCAACAGCGGTTACGCCATTTTCCAGCTTACCAATAGGTTTTCCGTTGAGGAAGAAGCGACCTGCTTGTCTCATTCCATCGAATTGAAGGAAAACCTTTTGCCCATCTGTGCCAGCGGGCAACTTGAAATGTTTACGATACCAGCCGATACCCATCGTTACGGTCTTGTCGCCACTTCCATGACCAATATATGCACGATAAGAGTCGATATCATTCCATGTATGAGGAAGACTGACGCTTGCCCACGCCTTATCATTAAAATCAGGCTTATCTGCACCTGTCGTGTCCCCAAATGCAAACTTCCAACCTGAATTGAAATTATATGTTGCACGTGGTGAAATAGGTGGTTGGTATACAGCCAATTTATTCCCTTGAGTGGTTTGACTTTTAATATTTGAAATGCTCAGACTAAATATTATGCTAAATAATATAACTGCGCGTGATAAAAAGATAAAATTACCGATTAATTTTGTTTTCATATTTATTGGTGGTTTCGTAAGAATGAGTATCTAAACGATGAATAATATTTTTTTACAATTTTTTGTTTTATAAAACCTTAACAGATTTTAGTTTTAGAAAAAAAGGCAATATCTTGACAGACATTGCCTTATTTTACTCATATTTCAATTTTTTTCTAATTAAGAAAAGTAAATAATGAGAATAAACTTTAGTACTGTTTTAAATCATCAAATAGAGCTAAGTTAAAACAGTTTCAAGGAGTTTAAACCTTTTGTTGCCTCATTTAAAAATAATGAAGCAACAAAAGATTAATGATATTTATTTCCATTTAAATGGAAGATACCAATTAGCAGGATCAGCTAATCTTGTTTTTACAGTAGCAGCATCTGCGCTGTGAGCAGCATCAAACTTAGCGCCTATTTTATTAGCCAGGTACAATGGATCAGTAGCTTTTCTTCTTAAGGCAACTCTCAACAAATCACCCCAACGGTTTCCTTCGAAAGCTAATTCAAGACCTGCTTCAGCAATAATAATGTCTTCAACATCATTTCTAAGATTTGCATCATTGGTTTTCACCCTTGGAAAAGCAGCCATATTAAATGATCTTGTTGAATCAATCACAACTTGTCTGTCACCCATTCTGCTGCGTATCCCTATTTCACGGTACCAGTCAGAACGATACCTTGGAATTTCTCCATTTCTGGCATCAAAATTATAAGGAGGAGAATCAGGTAAACCCGTAGTAGGATTTGTACTTACTTGAATATTGGTCACATCTCTGCCAGCTACCCCCGGTGTAGGATCAAAAGCATAATTAACACCATTATTTATAAATGCAAGGGCCAATTTATCGCGTCCATCACGGTTAGCAACTTCAGCAAAATGAAGCCACAAAGTAGCTGACCTGTAAAGTATCCATTTCCCACCTGTTTCGAAAGGAAGTGTAGGACTATAGTTAGGATTATATTTATTTACCATTGGCAGTAAACCAACCATCTTATAAGATAAATTGAGTCCTCTTACATCTGTAGGAGTATTGTCGCTTCTGAACTGTGAATTCCAATTATTTATTGCTAAATCAGATGGTTTTAACAAGTATGCACCATATGGAGTAAATAAGTCAATAAAAGGATTTTTTGGGCTAAAATTCTTATCAAATGGTAGATTCCACATTATTTCCCAATTAGTGTATCGTTCACCAAACGGTTGGTTAAAAATATTAATCCAGTTACCTCCATTATTAACAGAATATGCATTTCTATAATACTCATACCAATCTTGTCCCGGATTTACCGAGAATTGAATCAAAGCATAATCTACAGCAGCTCTGTATGCTGTAGCAGATTTCGTCCAGTTACCTTTCCATAAATATAATTCACCAAGAAGAACATTCTTGTTGATAAACATTTTTTCGGTGTAATATGTATCATAGGTACTTAAAAGTGAAGTTCCTGAAGGATATGGATTTTTATATGGCAATGACTCAGTAAACTGGATTAGATTATCCAACAACTGGTCAAATCCGATCTTTGGGAATTTTGCATCATTTTGAAGATCATTGATACTCTCGATAGGATCAGTAACATAAGGAATAGTACCAAAATGAATGCCTACCTGAAGATACAGCCAGGAACGCATAGCTCCAACATCTGAATATCGTTGATTATACTGATCAACACTCATTTTGTGTTGAGCAAGCATAATATTAAAATTCTTCAAAACATCATTACAGTTTATAATAGCTGAATAAAACGGTCTTGGATCAGCATATGGATTATCTGTGGTTACAGTGTGTGTACTTAACTGTTTCAGATATTGATCAGAATTAGCAGTAATATCAATTAAATCACCCTGGGCTTCATTCAATACAACATATTGCTTGGCTAATCCCATAAACTTTCCATAAACACCTATCACTGCTGCATCTGCATCATATACATTACGGTACATTTGTTCTGCCACAACTGCAGATTTAGGCTTTATATCAAACATTTTACTACAGGATAGAATGCTCAGGCAAATTATGACTGTTAAAGCACCTATTAATAGTTTGAATATTTTCTTTTTCATAATCGAATCATTATTTTATTTAAATGCTGTCTGGAATTAAAAACCAATTCTTACGCCCAATTGAAAAGTTCTGAACTGAGGTTCTAAACCTGTATCAATACCTTGAGAATAGATGCTACTTGTTGCACTGAATTCCGGATCGTAACCCAAATATTTAGTAAACGTAATTAAGTTATTTCCTGTAGCATAAATCTTGGCATATTTGACAATTACACCTTCTTTGAGGGGAAAATCAAAGGTTACAGACAATGTCCTCAGGCGTATATATGAGCCATCTTCAATCCAACGATCAGAAAATCTTGCATTTCCATTTGGATCGCCATAAACTGCTCTTGGCATATTGGTGACCTGTCCATTTGCTCTCCAACGATTGATAACAGCGAGTGTTTGGTTTTCCCAACCTGACATTGATTCCAGCATTCTACGTGTGTAATTGTAAATATCGTTTCCCTTACTGAAAGTAATCAAAGCATCAAATGACCATCTTTTGTAAGAAATCACATTACTGATTGCACCGGTAAATTTAGGATTTGGATTTCCAATTACCTGCATGTCTTTTTCGTCGATGATCTTATCTGGAGTTAAATCAACAAACTTTACATCACCACCTTTAAAAGGAGTTAAATTACCATTGGCATCCTTGCTAGACAGACCTGCAGTTGCAGCTTCTGCATCGGTAGCATAGATTCCATTAGTTTTAAATCCGTAAAACAGATTTGCGGCCTTACCAACTTCAGTCAAATATGAAGCGTCACCAAAAGTAGTGATCATTCTATTGTTAGGTAATTTGGTCACTTCATTCTTTGCACTGCTTAGATTTAAACCAAGATCCCATTTAACAGCTTTATTTATCAATCTTCCATTGATTGAGACATCAATACCTGATGTTTTCATGCCACCGTTATTAGTAATAGCATAAGGAAAACCAGAAGCCGTGTTTACAGGTTCATAGACAAGCATTCCATACGTCTTATTGTTGAATACATCTAAACTAATATTGAGTCTTTCATTCAGTATTGCAATATCAACTCCAAAATTCAATTTCTTAATAGTTTCCCATTTAAGTCCGGGATTAGAAATATTACCCCTTATCAATCCTTGAATACCCAAAAGATTCTGTGAAACATAATATTGATCCTGATTAAAATTGCCAATATCATCATTACCTACCAGACCAATACTGGCTCTAAGTTTCAGCATGTCGATAAATTTAACATCAGCCATAAACTTCTCTGATGAAACCAACCAACCGGCAGCAATTGAAGGAAGAAATGCATATCTGTAATCGTTGTAAGTAATGGTATTGGCATCCAAAACTTTTGTTCCAAATCTTGAAGACCCGTCAATAGCAAGATTAAATGAGAGAAAATACCGATTCAATAACTTATAATCTGTATTCAGATACATATTCAACCAGTTCCAGTCTCCAACCTGGCCACCAACTTTACGCAAAAGGTTTACACCATTACCAACACTTACGAAATTATCTGTAGCAGAGTTGTATCCCAATCCATAGTCAGCACTGCTGCTACTCATATTATATCTTGCACCTAAGTTTACAGATATATCATGAATATTATTGAAAGTTTGATTATAAGAGATACGTGTATCATTGTACAATGAATATAAACGCTGTACATTACTACCAGATCTGTTATTTGCAATAGCCAGACTCAAAGTATCGTGCACTATTCCGTTGTTGGGAACAAATATGTTTTCACGGACTTTATCAAAGGTAATTCCAAGCAAAGTACTGATTTTAATACGTCTGCTTAAGTCATATTGAAGTCCGACAGAACCTGAAAAACGATAATTTTTGTTTAAATCCTGTATCTTTTGAATTGCCGCTGTAGGATTACTGATTCCAAAGATATCAGCATCAGCCAGATTTGGAGATTGTGATCCATCGTCACCTAAAACATAAATAGGAAGAAAAGGAGCCTTAATTAATCCCAAATTCATAGGATTTGTTTTGATATTCATTCCCTGGTCTTTCAAATTTTGTTCACTTGTAGCAAATGAAAGATTGGCCGTGGCTGTTAATTTTTTGGACAAATTTAAATTTGCATTGAATCTGGTAAAATACCTGGTTAAATCAGTGTTTTTTGTAATCCCCTTATTACTGGTATAACCAAGTGATAATGCATAAGTTGCAATATTATCACCACCTGTAACCTTTAACTGATAATTCTGATTAAAGCTATTGGTCAACACCTGATCCTGCCAGTTGGTTTGATTGTGATAACGGTAGTAATCAGGATTTGATTTATTATCATTCATAAATGGAAGAGCCTGAATCTGATCGTCTGTCAGATTTGCCGTCTTTAGCATGTCTGATAAATAAGTCCTGAAATCACCTGCCTGCATTACGGGTAATTGTTTTGGCATCATATTGAAACCACCATAAGTGGCAAAGTTAATTTTTGTAGCTACATCTTTTGCTCTGCCTGTTGTGATCAAGATCACTCCATTTGCACCACGGGTTCCGTACATAGAAGCACCATCCTTAATAACTGTTATGTTATCAATGTCATTGATGTCAATATCAGCCATTGGATTTGTTACGTGACCCGTAATCAGAGAATTGCCGTAATTGTTAACATCATAAATTACACCGTCAACAATATAAAGTGGTTTGTTGGTGCCATACAATGAATTAAAACCACGAAGATACAGATCAGCACCAATTGAAGGTGTTCCTGAACGACGTATAACATTCAAACCAGATACCCTACCCTGCAAATATGAATCAGGAGTTTCGGTAGCGCGTGCCCAACTATCGGTTGTATTAAATGATTTTACAGCCCATGGGATCTGATTTTTTGAAGTTTTGTTATACGGAAGAAGCGCCTGATCATAGACTGAATTAAAAGAGTCTTCGTATAAACTGGCTTCAATATTTGTTCTTCCTTTCAAAGGAACTTGCTTTTCCTGGTAACCAGGTCCCGAGACAATTAATACCGTACTCGTACCAGGCGCATTTATTGTGAATACTCCTTTATCATCTGTCAAAGCAGCAGCATAACCGGGAATTGTAATATTTATTCCAGATAATGCTTTTCCTGTTGCTGATTCTGTAATTTTACCGGTAATCTTGATTCCTTTGACCAATTGAATTTGTTTTCCTGTTGTTGTGCTTTTAACAACTCCATCGGATTGTGCGCTTGCATTGAAACAGGCAAATGCAAAAAACAAGGCCAAAATGAATATTCTTTTTACCATTTTTGTAAATAGGTCCATAAAATTCAGGTTATAGTGATGCATTTTTTTAATTTAAAACTGGTACCAATTTGATATAATCACAAACAATAGAATTTGTTCCATCGGTTGTTGTTGTGTTTCCAACAAGGAATGTATCCAATAATCCGTATGAAGTTGCAGTATAAGTGCCAGCATAAACTTCATTGTAATTCAGAATAGTTACGTTTGTATATGGCAATGTAGTAATCAAAACCGAAGTACCAAAAGCAACCCTTTGTGGAAACAATACAGGTGTACCTGTAGTACCAAAGTCTCTGACAGCTACCCAATAAACTTTATAGGCCGCATTATATAAAGTAGGCTTATATCTAACCCAATAAGAAGCAATAGTCATAGTATGAAAATAAATTTCTCTGAAATCCACATTCGTAAAAGGATTCCTTCTGGTCAAAGTACTTCTGGTTCCACTAGAATTTAAATAATCATAATAATATTCTCCCTGAATAACAATGGGTCTGATTTTACTGGACATTTTGTAATCAATCCTGCTCATCACATATACTACCCCATTGCTGACTTTATGGGTTTCAACAATAGCGCTGGGATCGAGGTGGATTTTAACACTGTCTCTTGAAATTAAAGTATCTGGCAAACTTGCTGAAAAATCACCTACAAAAGCCAGATCCTTGACAACATTCCAATTGGTAATACTGTCTGATATAAAAGTATTTCGGGCGGCTGTATTAAGCGGATTTGTGACTGTAAAATATTTTCCTATTTTAGCCTTTTCAGCAGTGTATGCAGCATCTGTTAAAATAACAAAAGTATATTTTGCATCTTCATTACTAACATTTGATCTGTTAAGGAAATAATTCCCCTGATAATAGCCAGTGTTTGGTTGATAAACAGGGAGACCTGTTATGGGATCAATACCTGTTACTGTAGCCCTTGTTGGATCGAAATAGATATAATTAAGCGATTGCAGAAAAGTTTTCTGAATAGATGTTGAAGTACTGTTCAGATAATCCCAACCATTCAATTTTGGCAAAACGGCAAGATCAACAGTATGTAAAACACCATTACCAACATAGCGATCAGCTATTACAATGTTTGCTTCTTCAAATTTAGTTTTGGTAAACTGAATATTCTTACCATTCAATGTCCTGATAGTAAGAACAGGATTGGGAGCATTTGTAAGATAAGACTGGTAAGAAATACAGTTACCAACGAATTGTTTCAGTTTTGCTGTATCTGTCACCCATGACTGATCCAGTTTTGCTAAAGCAGCGTTTGTAGGAGCCCAGATTGTAAATGTTTTTGAAGAGGCAACAACCTTATCATAACCGGTCTTCACCAGATAACTGCTGAATGTGCTAAGATCCGGATTTTTATTAATCTGTGTTAACAGATTTACTGTCAGAATCGGGTCTGTAACCGCATCGTGATTATCCCAATTTTTATTACAGGCAGAAAACATCAGACCTATAAATAAAGACAGCAGAATTATATACCTATATTTTAAATTACCCATTTTTATACTTAATAAATGTGAATATTATTTTAATTCTCTCGTGCAATATATGGTTATTGCACGAGAGCACTTTAAATATTTATGGTTTTTGAACAAGTGAAAAGTCAACATTAAACCTCGGCCAAAGTTGATCATCGTTAATTGGAACAAATTGAATGAAATCGATCCAAGTAGCACTTGTATTCTTAACTCCCTGAAGACGTATTGTATGCCTATCGGTAGTAAGAATATCTATTACACCCAGTAACCTAGCAGGAAAATTGCCGGTAGGATCCGCAAGATAATGTTTCCAACCTTGTGCTTCCAGTACATCATCTGTTCCACCAGGCAAATAGTTACTGGGGTCAATTATTCTAGGTAAGGTCACACCATCGATTATGACTTGAAACATTGCTGAACCATTGCGTCGATAGCCAAGCCATACTTTATATTTTCCACGTACAATTAAAGGACTACGCATATCAATATAAGGTGCGCGGTTAGGTGCCCCAAGATTTATTACTAAGTAATCATGATTAATTCCCATACTTGATGATCCTGAAGCATTGTATACATAATCTAATGTTTGAGGACCGGGCCAATACCAATCCTTAATAGGTTGACCATTTGTAATATTAAATGAATAGCCGGCTTTTTTGTAGTATGCCGTAAGCTTTGTCATTTCAGGAAAGGTGCAAATATCCCAATCAACGCGGGTAGGTTTTCTGATTTTTATTTCAAAATGTTGTAATACACTATTCACTACACCATTTGTAGCTGAATTATCACTTCCGGCCCTGTCAATGGTTGATCCGATTTCGTGTATACCCTGAAAAGTAACATCATTGATTAAAACAGTTGTCCCTAATAATTGAGTTGTTAAGATTTCGAAAGGAACAAGTGTAGTCTGAGATGGTGCTGAAGCTATATCTGCAATATATTTGGCATCATAAATAATATGATAAGCTATGAATGAATGCAAACTATCCGCCGGGTTTTTAGGATCACTTGTTTTCGAATACCTGGCTTTTAAATCATCATATGAATTGAAACCGGCAACTTTCAAAACTGAATCAGATTCAGCTATAAGTGTGAGGAATTTTTGGTTGTTATTTGGATTATTGGCAGGTAAGATATTCAGCGTGTCATATAAACCGGTCGCCTTAAGCGCTTGTGTGAAAATAGAATACTTGGGATTGTTTTCAATAAGTTGAGCCACACTGAATTT
>Ga0209538_1000783_pt1 | contig 17811 bp, 17 predicted proteins | sample BarGraNGADG00211_2_FD_184492 | JGI IMG/M metagenome (GOLD analysis project Ga0209538, IMG submission 184492) | Arctic peat soil microbial communities from Barrow, Alaska - Barrow Graham LP Ref core NGADG0004-211 (SPAdes) (version 2) | ecosystem: Environmental > Terrestrial > Soil > Wetlands >... | reverse complement strand
TATTGCTAAATTTGAGCAATTTATTGAGCAATTCTCTTCGGATGGGCACATCAAATGGTCTGTTTTGCCAATGTCTATTGTGTAATAATATCGCATTTTCCATAATGTTCTAATTATAATAAATAAAACATGGTAAATATACAGATTATAATTAGTAAAAACAATAGTTTATGCAAATTATAGTATACACTGTAAAAGTAACCCTACAATTTCTATGATACTGCCTATCCGGTAGATATGCAAATACAGTTTTATATCATTTATTGTTAATTATTTATGCTATTGTAAATTTTATTATAATTTCATTGAAAGAAAATCACGTAAATATATATGTTGTATGCCATTACGTGTATTCCCTGCAAATTCATCCATTGAAACTACCATTTTAGGATAATTGTCTTTTATCTTTTCAAGATTTCCGAATTCACGTTCAATTGTTGATTGTTCGTGAAGTAAATAACAAACCTGTATATATAAAATTTCTCCTTTTCGGGTGGCTACAAAATCGACTTCTTTTTGCCCAACTTGTCCAACTTTAATCTCATAGTCATTGTACATCAAATGATTACAAACAGCATTCTCTATGATTTTTGAAATATCTGCCTGTTTATATTCAAAAATGGCATTACGTAAACCTAAATCTTCAAAATAATACTTTTCGCCTATTTCAAATATTTTTTTACCAATAATATCCATTCTTTTAACTTTATGTATCAAATACGCATTCGATAAATGGTTCAGGTATGCTATTATTTGAGAGGTAGTGATGTTTGTATGTTGAGATTTTAAATAATCACTGATTTTTTTGGCTGAAAAAAGTTGTCCTATATTATCGGCCAAAAATAGGACAAGGTTCTCCAAAAATGCACTGTTACGAACTTCATTTCGCATAATCACATCACGATAGATAACAGTATTATATACTCCTTTCAAATAATCATATACAATTTCATCTTTCAACTCCAGGTGTTTTAAAAATGGAAGTCCGCCATATTTAAGGTATTGATTTAGTGAAGTGTTGCTGTTGTCTAATTTGTGAAAGGCTAAAAACTCTGTGTATGAAAGGCTATAGACAGGAATTTCGATATATCTGCCACTTAAAAAAGTCGAGAGTTCGCCCGACAATATTTTTGCATTACTTCCCGTGCAATATAAATCGTATACAGGATTCAACAACAAGCTCCTCATTGCTTTTTCAAACTGCGATATTTCCTGAATTTCATCAACAAAAATGTAATTTTTCACACTTTCTTTGGTGTTTTTCAGAACATAGTCATTTAAATCAGAAGCTGTTTTTATAGCCTCAAATGCCAGACTTTCCTTATTTATGTAAAGAATATTAGCTGTTTCATCTTCTTGTTCAATATGTTGGATTGTTTGCTTGAGGATATAGCTTTTTCCAACACGACGTTGTCCGGTTAGAACCTTTATGATTGGTTTTCCCTGAAAGGGGGCCATTTGATCATGATATTTCCGGCGAATGATGATTTCTTCCTGCATTGTTTTTATTCTTAGCTTGTACGTTGAACTTTCGTGTAAATGTACAAATATATAGCTTGTAAACTACAAATAACTTTAAATGTTGATATTTGTAGTTTATAAGCTGTCGTAATTGGGGGTCAGGACCCATTACTAAAGAAATGGGTACCGACCCCATTACGGACATATAAATAGGGGGTGTTTCTTACTCCGTCAGGAGTGGTCTGTGGTTTCAACCGGGGGAAAGGGGGTGGTAGTACTTAAGGATAACTCTGTAAGAGTTACCCATCGGTATATGATGTTTTGTTTTTGGGAAACCCTTACAGGGTTATTATAGGGCTACTCCTATGGAGTTGGTTCACTAGGGATTATTTATTTAAATAAATCAGAATGTGTTCCTGTTCTGGCCAATTCAATTATTTTAGATCTATCATTTTGACGCCATATGAGCAGCCAATCAGGTTTAATATGACACTCATGGTAACCACTGAAGTTGCCTGATAGAATGTGTGATTTATATTTATGAGGTAATTTTCCTGATACTTCCAAAATTTCCAATACCTCAGCTAAGGCATTAGCATCAAGTTTTCGTTTTAAACATTTAACGAAATCTTTTTCAAACTTATTCGTTGTTTTTATTTTATACACCTGCTTTTTTCTTCAATGATAACATCAAGTCGTTGACCGAATTATAAGAATTCACTTTACCATTTTCAATATCATATATTGCTGATATTGTTTCATCATTGACTTTTTCTTCTTCTATCACTTTGGCATACCGGGTGGATTTTAAAAACTCCAACATTTTTTTAGCTTCAGCCGATCGGGTATTTATAATTACAGTTGTCATGATTATGTATTCTTATTTGTTTTACAAAAGTACTCACTAAATGAAAAAATCCGACATCATCTTATTATTTTTCCTCGAAAGATAATTTGTACAGAAAGAGGGTCAGGCCCCATTTCGTGCCGAAATGGGTACCGACCCTATTTCCGAAGAATTATTTGTTCTCCAAAAAATATTGATATACCGGTATTATTTTAATGTTAACACCTTGTTGTATCATCTCGTCTTTTTGGTCAAAAGTAATAATGGTTCCTTCATTAACATTGAGCCTATTGCAAGCTTGCAAAAGTCCTCTTACTTCCCGTTCTTTTGATTTATCTTGTTCTAAAACATAGGATACCTGGATCGGAAAAAGTTTGTTTTGCCTTTTAATGATAAAATCACATTCGTATTTTTCTTTAAAATAAAAAACATCGTAACCTGATTTAATAAATTCCAGGAGTACCATGTTTTCGAGAAGTTTTCCTCTATTTTCTGATATCGAAAATTCTATTGCTGATAGTAATCCGGTGTCAATACAATATGCTTTTTTATCTGCTTTTTCTTGTTTTATTTCTGAATAATTAAACTTTGGAACCGTAACACTTAAAAAAACAGTTTTGCAATATTCTTCAAATTCGTATAAATAATTATTGCTTACTTTATAATTCATTGACCTTAAATCGTTATATATTTTATTTATTGACAGGGGCTTACCTATGCCTGCAAATATCTTTTTTATAAAAAATTTTAACATTACTGCATCCGACACTTTATACCGCTCTATAATATCACGGTAAATCATTGTGTTAAAATAGCTTTGCAATACATTCAATCGTATTTCATGATCAAAATTTATAACTTCCGGAAAACCTCCATTATATATAAACCGAGAAGTGTGATAGATAAGTTTTGCTTTTTTTTGAGGATGAATCAAGTCAATATCAATGTTTTTAAATTGCAAATATTCAGTTAAGCTTAGCGGATATACGGTATAAGTAATTGTTCGGCCACGTAAGGATGTGGCAATTTCGGAACTGAGAAGTTTGGCGTTTGAACCGGTAATAAATATATTTTTTGTTTGGGTATCGAAAATTCGTCTGACAAATTTTTCCCATCCATCTACATTTTGAATTTCATCGAATAAAAAGTAGCACTCATTGAGTTTGATTTCCGGATAAAGTTCACAGTATGCTTGAAGAATTATATCTAAATCAGATGTTTGAAGATTAAGACGTTCATCTTCGAAATTTAAATAAAGAATGTTTTTTCGTGGAATTCCGCTTTCCACAAGTTGTTTAATTATAGAATAAAGCAAATATGTTTTCCCGCTTCTTCGGGCACCTATTAAACTAACTATTAGTGGAAGATTAACGGGTATTATAAGCAAACGTTTCTTAATGTCTGATATTTCCCTTTCTTGCGATTCTTTGATTACCGACTTAAATAGATCCTTCATCTGTAAACGTTTTTACAAATATAATACAATATTCGTAAAAAATACTAAAATATATTGTTTAATATTCGTAAAAAATACTAGAATGTATTTTAGGAGAATTATAGTGGGTTATTGGAGACAGTTTATTGGGGCAGGAACTAATTTTTACTCCGTGAGTTACCCATTGGTATATGATTGGTTTTGGGGAACCCCTAACGATAAGAGTGTGAAGGAAATGGAAGGAAATGGGGTCAGTCCCCATTTCGGTAGAAATGGGTACCGACTGTGATTGTAGATATGGCATCTTTGTCATCAAAATAAAGCGCTAATGCTTCATTTAAGTTGAAAATTGCTTCTTGAACCGTTTTTCCAAAACTAGATACATCAACATTAAGGCATTGTGAAACGTAGAACTTACCTTCTTTCTGGACGATATATTTTAATGTTTTTGTCATAGTTCTTACGATTGATTTGATGATTGCAAAATTACAACAATAAAATTCATTTAAAGTTGAAATTGGAACATTTTATTTGTGGATTATTGGTGTCAGGAACCATTTATTAAACATACTAAAAACTCTGGAGGATTGATAAATGGGGTCAGCCACAATTTTTTTATTTTTTTGAATTTTTTCTTGAAAATGTCGCAAATTGTCCAGGTGTGTCATGGTGTGTCACCTACATAATCCTTGATTCGGGGGTAGGCTTGTAGGTAACTTTGCTTTGTTGTACAACAAATAATGCAATTTACTGAATTATGAACCCGGTTGCTGAAGACTGTTGGATATCCCCTTAGGGGCAATAAGAGCCGGCAGCAAAGCGACCACAAAAAGCTAAGAAAATGGCTATTCAAACTGGTAACATCAAGTATCGGGGAAGCTTTAAAAGCATCCGCCAATACAGAAACCTCCATGACCCCAACACCTATGCAGGGGAAAAAGGAGGCGCCAACGGAGACCTTATTAAGAACAATCCTGCTTTCGCCAGAACTCGTGAAAATATGAACGAGTTTAGCGGATGTGGGCTTGCTGATTTCGATCTTGCTGTCGCTGGTGGTTTATTTTGTCCGCCTGCTGCATGTAGATTTTCGAAGGATGCAAAAGGACATCGCAGAGGTTAAAACGACTACACAGCTCATCAAGAGCGAATTTAAAGGTGGCTTAGAACTGATCAACCAAAGAGTTGGACAGCTCGAGGCCAAAGTAAAACAATTTGAAACTATCTTTTATAACTCTATCAAATATGAAAAAGAGTAGTTTGAAAACAGAAGCTACAGCCGTAAGCACACCGGCAACCGATCTGACCCTTGCCGAGAGGGTGATGGCGCCAACACCAAAGTTCTTTCGTATGCTTCGGACTATCGGAGTTGTGATTGGATTGGTTGGGGGAGCTATTCTGGCTTCACCGCTTGCATTGCCTGCTGCTATTGTGACCGTCGGTGGATACCTGGCCCTGGCCGGAAGTATCGTTACCGGCGTCTCGCAGACCGCCGTCGGAAAAGAATGAACCTTTGCATTTGAGACATTTCAGTCAAAAGAATGAAGGTGATACAGAGAGGGCCATTATGGCTCTCCCTATTTTTTAAAATGGTGCCTGACACCATTTCTTGCTCAAAAATACTTGATTTTTAAAAGAAAGTCAAATAGATTTTTTCCTGAAATGGTATACGGGATTAATGGGGTCAGCCACAATTTCCGAAGGAAATTGTGGCTGACCCCATTAATCCAACAGAGATGAATATTATGTAGTTAGAAGCCATTCCCAGACTGGTAATATTTTTATACTGACATTATTCGGAATGTAAGATTTTTCGATGTTGTAGGTTAGCACTAACCCTTCCTTTAAGTTATATGTGTCCATGGCTTCTTGCAATCCCTGGTATTCTCGTTCGTGGTTATTTATATCAACCTGGTAAGAAACCTGTATGGCTTCAACAATATCAAGTCCCTTTTTGACAACAAAATCACACTCTTTCTTCCCCGAATGATAATAAACTTCTTTCCCACGCCTGAGTAACTCCAGAAATACAATATTCTCCAGTATACGACCTTTGTTTTCTGAGAAATTGAAACCTAATCGATGAGCAAAAGCCGGGTCTATGGTATATACTTTTTTAGGATTCATTATTTGTTTTTTTACCGAATAATCAAATTTCTTAAGATAAAAATAGAGGTATGACTGTTCATAATAATATAGATAATCCTTAATAGAACTTAGACTTTTTACTCCTGAGATTTCCTGCAATGTTGAATATGAAAACAGCTTTCCGATATTTGAGGCAAAGTACAATCCGATTTGCTTTATTTCGTTAACCTGTGTTATCCTATAACGGGAAATTATATCCCGGTATAAAATATCCTGAAAATATGCGTTAATCAATTCGATGTCGTTTTCTTTAACAACCAGTGGAAATCCCCCTGTTTCAAAATAGTGATTAAAATCTTTCAGAAGCAATGATTTTGATTTTGGGGTCAGCCGATTAAGGTCGTATTTATTCCCGATGAATCGCAGATATTCGGAAAAAGAAAATGGGTATAGTTCAATTAGTTTATTTCTACCGGTTAGACTTGTAGAGATTTCGGAACTGAGCAATTTCGCATTCGAACCCGTAACAAATACTTTTGTACCCTGCTCATACATCCTATTGACAAACTTTTCCCAGTTTCCAATATTCTGAATTTCATCGAGAAACAAAATAGGTTCACTCCCAAATACTTCAATATGAAGGTTGTATATATCTTCAAGTATCGAAATATCGGCAATTATCCGTTCATCATCAAAATTGAAGTAGCAATATTCAAAATCCTTCAGGTTCATTTTCTCTTTAATGAGATAAAGTAATGATGATTTACCACATCTTCGGATACCGGAAATTATTACAACCTGGCTTGTTGATATGTGTTTTTCTAGTTCTATATCACGGTGAATCAGATGCTTTCTGCTGTTAAAAACATCTTTCTGATCGAACATTATTTCTTTTAACCTGTCTTTATTCATTGGAAGAGAATAAGGATTGTTTGTTTATAACGAACAAATATATTAATAATTGTTCGTTCATTAAGAAAAAATATGATTTTTATCTTTTGGGTGGCTATGAATTATTGGTGTCAGGCACCATTTCTTACTCAGAGCTCTGAAAGAGCGTAATATTATAGCATAGTGTGGTTTAATGGGGTCAAGGAATTATTGGGGTCAGCCACGATTTCTTGCTCCGGAGGAGTTGGGTTGCGGGGGGTTATTGTGGGAAAACTCCTACGGAGTTAGGGCATTGGTGGAGAAAGGGCAACGTCTAATCTAATTACAAATAAATGCTTTAGGAAAGGTCAATGCTTTAGAAAAGGCAATGATTTTAGAGGAATGTCAATCCGATTTTTCGATTAAGTCCTTTCTCAAATATTCTAATCAAAATCGATAATGGAATATTCCCTTTTGCATTTTCAATCATCGAAATATAACTTTTATTTGTTCCTGCTTTTTCAGCTAATTGTTCTTGTGTCAAATTAGACTCCTTTCTTGCTTCTTTAAGCATTTCACTCACAATGAACATCTGTGATCCTTCTTCGTATATATTTCGACTCTCTGTTCCAATTTTCCCGTGTTCTTTTTCAATCAACTCATCGAAAGTCTTAATTCCTTTATATTCAGACATTGTTATTGTTTTTTAAGTTCATAATATTCTTTCTTTAGTCGCATTGCTCTTTCAATTTCTTCCTTTGGCGTTTTTTCTGTTTTTTTTTTGAAAGCCATTAAACAAAACAACTAATCTTCCTTCGTCAAAACAGCAGAAAACCCTGTAAATATTTGATTGATATTCTATTCGTATCTCAAATAGTCCTTCATATCCAGTCATTGGGGAAAGAAATTTTTCTGGTACTCTGTCGACCTGCTTAATCAATTCAAATACATATTGAATTTTCAATTTCACCTTAACATCCAGGTTCTTGTAAAAATCCAGGAAGTATTCTCCATGAAAAATAATCTGTCTTGACATATTACAAAGTTATCTAAAAAGCTGGCAAAATCATTTTTTTTCAGAAAAAGTTGTCGGCAGCATAGACTAATTATTCAGGCAGAAAGTCCTGCATTGGACTGAAAACAAGTAAATGTTTATCTGTCATATAGTTCGTTACGATATTATTCGCATTGATATTTTAAATGTGCGATCTTTTACAAATATTCAATTCATTATTTTGCAATTAATTATTGCGCCCTTACAGGGCTTGATATCGTGGTGTTTACATATACGATGGGCTTCACCCATCGCTGTAATATTCCGCACTTTCAGTGCTCAAGGGTTATTAGTATCAGACACCATTTCCTTCATAGCGTACGAATGTGATGTAGGGATGGCCCTTGTGGCCATCCTTTTGTAATGAATATTTTTATTTATATTGCCTTGGATGGCCACAAGGGCCATCCCTATATCACATTCGTACGTTTAGATATTAGAACGCCCCGTAGCGGTTGAAGACGTTGGTGCGGAGGCCAAGGGTGAATTCATTGTCTTTCCGGGTCCACTGGCTGTTCTTTTCGTTGCGGTAGAGCATCCGGCCGACTGCCTCAAGATGCATCTTCTTGTTGATCACATAACGTAATTCCGATTCGGAATAGAAGAGGGTGGTGTGGAGTCCCTGTCCGGTTCTGTTTCCATAAAACTGAACTGCTGTGTAATAAGATTGAAAGATGTCTTTTCCATAATTATTATTGTTCATATCCAGACCATACATCGCAGTAACAACGGTGATGTTGCCGATCCAACGGTCGCGTTGATATCGGATTTGGAAGACTCCCTCCTTGAAGTTGGCGCCTAAGGGATGAGCAAGTGGCTGATTGTAATGTCCCCAGTTGGTTATTCTGTTAGCATGTGAATAGGTATATGGTCTGGCGGTATTGTATTCAGCAAGCACATACAATCCTTTGATTTTAAATGGCTCATAGCTTTTTACACCGATTTGAAAGGCCTGTTTATTAGCCCACATGCCGTTTCCCTTCATTACATCCTTCAGCCTGAACTCATCGAGCATCACCTGTCCATAAATGGTTGTCCGGTTGAGCCGGTAGCTGCTCATGAAGCCCATCAGTTCGTTGTCGGGGGAACCAAGGCTAAACTCGACGGGACGAGAGAAGATCACCGGGTTCAGATAGTTGACATCAAATCCTCTGGGAGCCAGACTGTCACCTGCATTCCAGACGACGGATTCAAAGAATGTGATGTTGAAGTTTTTGGTGACATCCCAGCTGAGCAGGTGCATGGTGGAGTATTTCTTCCGGTAGTAGTTGGTATCGACGACATTCTTCCGTAGATCCTGAAACTGGGTGTAAAGGTTGGTGTATTTGAGGTGCCAGAAGGAGGTGGTTATCCTTAAATAAGGGTAGGAGAATGATTCGTCGGAGAGGAAGAGTGATCTATAGCCCTCGCCAATGAAGTGTTTGCCATTTCCCAATTGAAAGTCGAAGTGTTTGTTGGGTGTGTAATCTACGTAACCGGTTGACTGTGAGTAGTCGAATATGTTTCCGCCATTGTATCCGTGGAGTCTGCCGGAGCCGGGGATGATGCGGTATTTGAATGCGAAGTCATAGAGATAGGGGGTGAGTGAGGCCTGGTTTTCCTGGAAAGTGGATTCGAAGGTCACCTTTTCGCCGATCTTTCCCTTGATGATGAATCCGCGGGTATTGGTCCAGGTCTTGGTTTTGGAGATGCGGTCCATTCCGGCCTGAAGATTGATCAGCGGGTCTATAGTTAACCAGACGTCGCCTTCGCTGACACCCAGGAGGTGTTCATTGAAGAGCTTTCTTTTCAGCCAGCTGCCTTGGGTTTTTTCGATGCTGTCCGGGACTTGTAGGACCCATGGAGACATTGCCGTTGTTGATAACGGGAGTTGTTCTTTTTGTTGTAACTGGTACTCAATCTGCAGATCCCGGTTCAAAGGGATGTTTTGTCCGAACATCCAACTCGGTATTATTAATGCTAATAGTATAATGGTTTTCTTCATTACGGTCTGAATAAATATATGACTACATTGTTTCTTGTCAATACAAAGGTAAAAATAAATCAACTACGTGTGACCTGAAAACCGGTTTTGGAAATGGACCAATCGACGAAACGGGCACGGGGGTTGGGTGGGGATGTGGTCAGTTGATGACGGATGCGACCGGCTGCTTCCATGTCTTTGGCAAAAAGCAGGAGATATCCCCCGCCGCCTGCGCCTAATAACTTCAAACCGGACAGATAATCCTCAATGGGTTTCAACAATGCTTGTGTCTCCAAAGGATTTGTTCCCGAATCGAGTCGCTGATTCAACACCCAGGATTGATTGATAGCTGCAGCGAGTTGTTCCCAATTACCCTGTTGCACAGCATCGTAAGTGGTCAGGGCATGTTGCTTTATCTCTTTGATAATTGCCAGATGTGAAGACGAATTGAGGAACATCCCCCGGACAATCTCGGCCAGGATATTCTTTGCCACACGCGTTATCCCGGTGTAGTATAACAAAATAGAACTGGCATTTTCCTGTTGGGTGAAGAGATGATCAGGAGCCCAGCGGATTACCGGTTTCTGGATCAAACCTGCTTCGCTCTCGAGCAGTTTGATGCCGTTGAAGACGCCACCATACTGATCCTGCCAGCCTCCACCGGTGGTTAACAGTTGTTCCAGCACCAGCGTTCTGAAACAGATCTCGTGTTTGTCCCATCCCAGTGAACAGAACTCGGACAAGGCGCCTAATACGGTTGAAGCAAGGATGGAACTGGTTCCCAGCCCGGATCCCTTTGGAATTGCTGCGAGTAGTGAGATTTCGATTCCGGCACCAAAGTCTTTCAGCTGTTCTTTTAGTAAAGAATATTTATGGGAGGAAAAGTCGGGATGGAACCCGGCCAGGCACAATGCGGCTTTCGGGATGGCGAAAGCTGAACCTACTGTGTTGGTCGCTATCAGTTGTTCGAATGAATCGACATCTTCGCGGACACCCAGATCGATGGATCTTAGGGTGATTTTGAAATCTTCGCTGGGTTTGATAAAGACCTGAAGGGGTGGTTGTCCGTTGAGTTCGACGGCCATGTTGATGACTTTGCCGCCATGGAAGAGGCAGTAGGGTGGGGTGTCGGACCAGCCGCCGGCAAGATCGAGGCGGATAGGACTACGGCCCCAGATGATTTGGTCGGTCATCACGTTGAGTTCGGGATGGACTTTGACGGCTTTGGTTTCAGTGACAATGGTTTCGGAGAGGAGGGAGAAGGCGGTGGATTCGTATTGGGATGCTGATGTAGGGACAGGTCGCGACCTGTCCCTACTTAGGCCTTCTATTTCTTGCAATTCAGTGACCTTTGCACGGAACATTTGGTCGTGCATGCGGGTGAAGAGGGGAGCATCGGGCGGGAGATCGGGTGGAAGTTCGAGATGTGCCTGTGCAAAGTGTCGTGCCGTATCGTTCAGATCGAGTTGATAGAAGATGGAGTTCTTATAATTCCTGGCAATGGCCTTCAGGTTTTCGTGTTTGAAAGCATCGCGTTGATCATTAATCCGTTCGAAGTTGATAACCTCCTGAATATCTGCAGCAGAGAGTCGTGGCAATGAGAGAAATTCAGCTGAAGGAATTTCACCTTTCAAAAGTGATTGTATAAAGTCTCCGTTATCTAAAGCTTCTTGATTGACGAGAGGGAAGATCGGGGCAAACTGGATATCTGTGTTTGCATCGGTATGATCGTTGTTGATCAGTTCCCTGATGTATTCGTTTTCTTTTGCAGGTTTCCCAAGCCATTTGGTTGTCGGATCTCCGATGGCGCCACTGAAAGCATCGTGAAATCCGTAGGGTCGGATGCACCATGAGGTTTCATCGATGGGTATCATATCGAGGCAGACTCCAGCGGGGAGATCGATCTTCCAACTGTTTTCAGGGATTCCGGTGAGGATGTGATGGTTATGGATGGCCCAGTCGTTTCCGATGAAGCTGTTTTCGATCCAGACGGAGGAGTTTTCGTAGGTGAAGCCTATTTTCGTTATTGCGTTCTGGGTGAAGATATCGGGATGGGGTTTCACTTTGCGGTGCCAGATCTCGCGTTGATCGGTGACAAGATTTTGGAGACGGGTGGCAGATTCGAGCAGGTCGTTGTTGCTGCCGAAGTGGTAGAAGGTGCCTTTGGGCATCGGGACAATGGCGACGGATAGGGCGTTGATTTCAGGGTCTGCCCCTACACCACTTTTATGTGTACCCAGGGATGTGCCAAAGGTGCTGTATAGATCGTAGTAGTCGGCGTTGCCATTGGTGAATTGTTGTTTTGATGCATCCCAACCGCTCTTCTTGCACAGCACCTTCACTGCCTTCTCGGAGAGCAACCAGATGCCGATGTCTAACAGGTAGAGATAGTCGGAAGCCAGTTCCTGGATCTTTTCGGAAGAGGGTTTTTGCAACATGAACTCCAGTTGTTGTGGGTTGGAACGTTTGCAGAAGAATACGCCATGGTGCTGAGCTTGTTCGGGTTGGATCCATTGTCCGAAACAGACAACATCGGCTTCGGGAAGTGTTGGAATCTGTTCGCCGGCACGGATGAGGGCGTCGCCACTGGCAATCAGGGTATTGAGGGTCTTGGGTGATTTATTGAGGATCTCTTCGAAGAGGGGCAATTGCAGATCGAGGAGGGTCTGGTCGATTTTCTGACCACGTTCCCAGCGGAAGACAGGGATCGGTGTCAGGACTTTACCCACGGGGGCATAGGCGGGAAGACGACGGCTCTGTCCACCGGCATGGATCAGGATGCGTTTTTCTTTTGAGAGCCAGGTTTCGAAATCGGTGGTGGTTTCTTCTTTATGATAGCAATTTACCAACAGATTTGCAGTGCCGCCACCGGAGCCGACTTTGCCTTCAATGGGGTCGGAGTCTGCATAGTAGGTGTCTTGTGGAAATAATCTGTTGAAATATTTTATTAATGCATTCGGAACGGTCAATAAGATCTTCATTTTTGTTGGGTTTTCAACAAATTTAGTTCTTCATCTTGAACCCATTCTCATGAAGGGATTGGGCGACTTCCTTGCTTACATTCTTGTATGGCAATGAAATTGGGGGTGACTTGGCCTCTAATCTTTTGCTGATCATCTTTGGGATAAAACTCTTGATGATTCCGAGAGCAAAAATAATAACCAGCAACAGGTGCATATTGAGATTCTGCAAAAGAAATACACACAGGATGAAGACTCCGTTTACGACTACCAGTATAAGGGTTGTCTGTAAATGTGTCAATCCAAGCTTCAGGACCCGGTGATGGATATGATTGCGGTCGGCAGAAAATGGTGATTTCCATTTAAAGATGCGGATCATCATCACACGCATGGTGTCGAAAAGCGGGATAAAGAGTATCGCAAATGAAATGATCGGTGCATTGTGAATGTGAAAAGGAGCAGTACTAATAATATTGTGCTCATTGAAGACAACCACAAAGATCATCATCAGATAGCCCAGCAACAATGAGCCGGTATCGCCCATAAAGATCTTATTGGTAGTGCCGAAGACATTGAACCCCAGGTAGGCAAGCAAAGTGCCGATAATAGCTATTGATATATAAACAAAGGCCATCTCTCCAACCAGGAAGAACCACATGCCAAAAATGGTGGTAGCCAGAAAAGCGATTCCCGCAGCAAGGCCATCGATGCCATCGATCAGGTTCATCGCGTTGACAATTCCCATAAAGACGATAAATGTCAGAATGATGCTGGCAGTATAGGTGATCTCATGAATGCCAAGGAATCCATGCATATTGGTGATGTGGAAATCACCAAGTGTGATCAGGAATATGGCTGCCAGAATTTCGCCAAGGAGCTTTAGTTTCCAGTTTAGTGGCGTGAGGTCATCTTTTATACCAAAGAAGAAGATGATGAATCCGCCTGCTATCGCATATTGAAAGTTGAAAACTTCGTTAGATTTAACAAAGAGGAGGGAGGTGACAAGGATCCCGGCAAACATGGCAATACCACCAAGTGTAGGTGTTGCATATTTGTGGGAGGTTCGTCCATTGGGCAATACAAAGAGGTTTTTGGCTATACAGACTCTGACAATAATCGGAATAGAGAAAAAAGTTATCAGAAACGAGCATAAAAAAGCTGAAACGAGTTTGAACCAATCATGAAAAACAGGAAGCAAAGATTCTGGGCCCATGTAATGCAATATTTATTGATAATTTTAAAATACGAATGGATAGAAATTATACCTGAAAGAATGACTGCACTATTAAAGGTATAAGGTCTTTATCCATGTTTATTCCTATTATTATCCAAAGTTAACGCTTTAAACATAAATTTCAACGTTTTTTTAAAACTTTTACTGATTTATTTTGAGAATAACTGGTGTCAAGCTACCATTTCCCTTTTTCACACTCACTTTGTCATTTAGTCAATAACAACTAAGATCATCGGGTGATAACCGGGTCGTAATTTGGGGAATATTCCCATCCACTCCGCAGTTTCTCTATGTTCTCTTGGTGTCTGGTATATACTCACTTCGTGGTTGTTTCGTATAATAGGATACGAAGAAAGGATAGAGGCAAGACGGTGTGAAGTATTGGTAGGTATAAAGTTAATGGGGATAATAAGGGAATAGCTGTCGGATTATGACCGGATTATGTAAGATAAGGTTAAAGGAGAAAGGTTAAAGTGGAAGATGGCAAGAAGAAAGGTTAAAGTTAAAAGGATAAAGGTTAAAGTGGAAGATGGCAAGGTTAAAGGGAGATAAGGTTAAAGTAAAAAGGTTAAAGTTTTAAAAAAACCAATGAAAAAAGGCGGCCATGGAGGCCGCCCCGTAAAGTGTGTTTGAGAAATGGACCAGAAAGCTCAAACAAAGCACTCCACGATTTTCATTGTTCCGAAACCGAATGGATTCAAAAGGGTTTGATTTGCAGGATTAGATGATATTTCTATTCCTATTGCAACGATTACGGTTGTACCGGGTAGTTGCAGGGCCGGCTGCACGAAAGATGCAGAAAGACTGATGTCTAAAGGGTCGTCACTGCATGGATGCCATTCAGAAAAAGTACTCACGGTAAGTTGTTCCAGTTCCATCATTACCGGTCCATAACTTCCATTTTCTTCATTCCATACCCAATCGGGCAGCTGTGCGATGACCAACGCAATGCGATACGATTGATAACGGGCCGGCCAATTTAAGCGGGAATATGACTTGAATCCTGAAAGGTTTAAAGTAACGGTCTTTTTATCTTCCGAAAATTGAATTTCAAACGGATGTGATAACACATGATCAAAAGGGTGAAGCCGATTGAAGTTGAGCGATGTAAGTTGTCTGGAGGCCTTGCTCGATTCAATTGACCGAAAGCCTTTTAGGTGTTGATCGTCATGCTTTTGTATGCTTTTGGCCAGGGCTACTATCTCATTAAAGTAGTTTCCGTCGTGCAGATGTGCGATGCTTAGCAATGACTTCCTAAGCTGAGATGACCATTTGCCGCAAGCTGTAAACTCGTTCATGTTTTCTCGCGTCCGGGCAAACACGGGACTGTTTTTGATCAGCTCACGTGATGCGCCACCTTTTGTTGAGAGGACGTATCGCTTGAGCCTCTTGTCGTAATAAGATCTGATGTTGCCCAGGCTGCCTGCGAATAGGATTGGGCCTTTTAGTCGTGCCATATCATTTGGTTTTATTGATAATTAATGAAGCAAATTTACGCATCAACGAGGCTGGAAATCAAGGATTATGTATGTGCCAAATGATGCCAATAAGCGCCAAATAGTGTCCAATGTTAAAATAAACACAATTCAAAGAAGATCTGAAATTTATCTTCTCACCGGTAACGGATATATGCCTGATAAGCAGCTAACAGGGACTTTATTCGATTACTGTAGACCAACCAGGGGAGGGTTAGGTGCGGGTTAGGTGGCAGTAAGGTGCGGGAGCCCGGATTTTCTATTAATAAATATACGGCATGAATAATGTTATAATCTAATGTATTATTAACTTAAATTATATCAATGAAAAACCAAAAAAGTGAAGTGATTGTGAATGAATTCGGGACAACGGATGAGAATGGGGAGAATTCTAAAACGGCAACGAAACAATTGCTATCGCCTTTAGACCTCCTCGATGATTTGAGTGTCCTGGTTTCTATGATTAGCAATAATGCTAAAGGATTTCTTACACTACCTACAGATGAGAGAGTTAGCGTATTAAAAAACCGTATTCATATTTTGAATATGAATACAGCTATTCACAAAAATGGTGTCAAAGGGATCTTGAAAAAGCATTTGAAATATGAAAAAAAGTGTCTCAAAGAAAACCGGCATGGTGGAACCGGGATTTATCATTTGCTCAATCCCGATGAGATTTTTGGAAAAATGCAGTTCATAAAAATACCTATCCATAGTAAAATGATTGAGTTCGGGAATAAAATCGGATTTATTTTACATAATTTTAAAAATTCTAAGGGTGATCATTATTTTGATTTTGAAACAGTTATAATTGCACGTTGGGTTTGTGCCTTGTTTGTACAATCCAATGGCGACCCTCTTGCTGTAAAAACAATGCAAGAATATATTGCTGATGGAAGGAAAATGAAGTATAGTGACTTCGAAGGGGGCTTATTTTAACCTGATTTTCTACGGTTTCCGTTTTTATTCCGATTTCTGATTTAGACATTCAGAGAACCAGTGACTTAGAACGTCATTTCCTATTTTATTCTCAGGCTTGCTATCGGAAAATTCATGTCGTACCATTATATCCTTAATTGAAGGGTATGGATGAATTATGGCTGTCGCTAAAACAATATCAGGCACTGATAAAGCGACTTGATGAAATCAGGAAAGACGTTAATGCGATCAAGTTAAAATCGGACTTGAAAGGTAATCTTATCGATACGTATGATTTGAAACAACTGTTTCATCTTTCAGAACGGACTGTTGTAAGGTTGCGAAAAAGTGGTAAACTACCTTATATTAAAATTGGAAGAAAATTTTATTATGAGGTAGATGCCATTTTGGAGTGTTTCAAAGTACATCCGAATTCGGTGCCGGAGAATGATCATCCCTCCTCAGAATCAGTTGAATCAAATGTAGAAGGCGATGAAATAACATGTAAACGTTGTCCGTTGTTCGTAATTTTTAATTCATAAAAACTATTCAAAATGAAACCAGTTCCTACAAAAATTATTAAAAAAATGTTGATCGCAAGGAAACCTTTAGTGGATGCTATCGCGGTCATTGAGGCCTGTAATCGTTTAATCGGGGTTAATCCCTTAGATGATAAGGCATATTATGACATGGCTTGTGCTAAGTATGATTCAGATGATAATCAGGGTGCACTTGAGGATTTTAACAAGGTGATTGCAATCAATCCGGGGAACGCTAATGCTTTTAATCGCAGGGGTCTTGTGAAATCGGAATCAGGTGATTCTACCGGAGCAATAGCCGATTTTAATTGCGCGATAGTTATTGATCATAATTTTTACAAGGCTTATGTGAATCGGGCCAATGCTAAATTCAGAATTGCTGATTTTCAAAGCGCTTTCGAAGATTATGATAAAGCAATAGAAATTTATCCGGATTATTTGGAGGCTTTTGTCAACAGGGGCGCCGCGAAATCATGGATTGGGGATAAACCGGGAGCCATCGAAGATTATGAGAGCGCTATAGCCATTGATCCGGATTTCCCGTTGATTTATTTCAACAGGGGATTTGTGAAATTTCAAATGCGTGATTTTCAAAGCGCTATTGAAGATTATGACAAAACGCTTGAATTGAATCCGGAGATCATGAATGCATTTTTCTACAGGGGCGCTTCGAAATTGGGGATAAAGGATTTCAGGGGTGCAATCGCTGATTTTAATATTTCGATAGCTTATGATCCAACAGAGCTTGAACCTTATTTCAACAGGGCTAATGCAAAAATAGGGGTAAATAATTTTCTGGGAGCTATTAATGACAATAACAAGGTACTGGAAATTGACCCTTTGTTTGCCGGGGCTCATTACTATAATGGATTTGCTAAATATCAGTTGAAAAATCTCAAGGGAGCTTTGATTGACTTCAACAAAGCAATTGAAATTGATCCTCGTTTTGCAATGGCTTATTTCAGTAGGG
>Ga0209538_1000782_pt1 | contig 17829 bp, 11 predicted proteins | sample BarGraNGADG00211_2_FD_184492 | JGI IMG/M metagenome (GOLD analysis project Ga0209538, IMG submission 184492) | Arctic peat soil microbial communities from Barrow, Alaska - Barrow Graham LP Ref core NGADG0004-211 (SPAdes) (version 2) | ecosystem: Environmental > Terrestrial > Soil > Wetlands >... | reverse complement strand
GCTGGGGCATCACGGTCGCCGTCGCGCAGTCGAACAGGCGCCAGAGGGTCTCAGTTGGTCCAGCCGACGAAGGCACCCGTGTAGTAGTCGAGCACCACGTCGAGACCACCGTCGCCATCGACACACGCGACCGAGGCATTCGTTCGCGACGCGACCGACGCATTCGTTCGCGACGCGGCATCCGGATCCTGCGTCGGACACGGCGGCGCTGCGAACACCCCCGTCAGGCGGACCATCCAGGCCCAACGGACATCGCCCTGCGGGGCGAACGGGTCATGCTCGACCGCGGCCCAGACGACGGCGAGCTCCGCGCCCGCGGCGGGTGCCAGCCTTCGCGCCGCGGCGATCGCCGCGTCCTTCGACATGCCGCCGGGCGGGCCGGGCGGCGCGTGCGTGCAGGCGGGAGTTCCCAGCGTCGAGCCGCAGCCGTGCCCGACGAGGCTGCACCCCGCGAGGACCCATCCTGCGACGGCGAGCCCGACCGTGACGCGAAGCCGTGCGCCAACGCCCGCCCGCCGGCGGGGCGTGGCTCACTCTCCGATGAGTCGAGGCATCTGGCGTCCTCCCCGCCCTCCACATTCACCCGGTGCAGGCCGCATCCACGGCATCGGACCTGGTCAGGGCGTCGGTGGCTCCGGGATCTTGTGCTCGCGCTTGATCCGCCGCAGGCCAAGAAAGCCCTTCGGCAGCACGTCGAGATTCCAGGCGCCTGGGTGAGCGGCTGAAGGAACGATCATCCCCTCTGCGCCCGCCGCGGCCGCCGCGGCGCTCACTTTCAGACATGCGGAGTTAGGCGCTCCCGGCGCCCAGTCGGCGTTCAGGTCGTCGACCGTCACGTCGAGTGCGTCGAGGATCTCCGGACTCCGCAGGTCAAGGACCGAGAGGTCGGCATCAAAGACGCAAAGCCAGCGAGGATCATCCTCGGGCGCCACGCCACCGCGGGTCGCATGCGACCACTCGGCCCAGACGGTCGGCTCCTGAATCGAGCCATACATCGGCCAAGGGTCACCGGCGAGGTGATAGCGCCCTGGATACGGCGCCGGCTGGAACGGCGGCTGGCAGCCTGGCACCCCGAGAGCCGTCTGACGGAAGAGCGGTCCGTTGTAGCGCGAGAGACGGGTCGGGGGCGGCCCGCTGCTCAGACGGAGTCGCCGTTGCTGTAGGCGCGGGCGGCGCCGGCGACTCGGTCGAAATCACCCTTGGCGAGAAGGTCGAGCGGGCGGCCCATGCCAAGGTAGCCGCTCCGCGAGGTAAGCCAGGCTTGCTTGCCCTTGTTTGTCATCGAGGGACCGAGGAGGTCGAGGATGGCGACCAGGTCGTCGAGTCGATTGACGAACTCCGAGCGTCGTGGCTCCGTACCCGTGCGCCAGCGCTCGACCGAGCGCACATCGGCGCCGGTAACGGTCGAAACAAGGCTGACAGGAAGGCTGCGAACGGCTGCCTGGATGGTCATTGCGAAATCCTAACGCCGGTGCTTACGTCGGTCAAGAGCCGTCGGTCTCGCAGTGGCGTAGCGTCTCGCGTGCACCTGCGACCAGCCTCCCGGAGACCTGCCGGGCGCATGACGGATTCTCCCACCCGCCAGCGTGCTCCGCTGGCCAATACAGAATGCCTGGACGTGGACGCCTCCCGCGTAGTGGACGATCGCGGCCATCTTGCCGCTCATTGCCGAGAAACTGGCACGACCTCCTGGACCTAGCATCCGGTAGCGTCAGTTGCCGTCGCTCACGCCCCACTCGAAGCCGATCGTCTCGATCCGGTTGATGAGCTCGCGGGTGCTCAGGTCCAGGTCGGTCCCGAGGCCGCCGTTGATGAGCCCCAGCGCTGCCTCGAGCGGCTCCCGTCCGCCGGGCCCGCCGACGTGGAAGACGAGCTGGTCGAGCCCGGCGCTGCCGGCCGCGAGGACCTGGAGAAGCGCCATGAGTACCCGATTCCCGCCGAACGCGCCGCAGCCCCAGTAGCCGGTGTGGACCGCGACCGGCGTTGCACGCCCGCGTTCGCGGTGTGACTCCAGGACCGCCGCACGGAAGCCCGTGAAGGCGGTCGTGAGCACGGACTCGATCTCGTCGGCACCGTAGCGTCCGTAGCCCCCCGGCGGGGCCGCCATCGCGATCAGGTTCGTGATCGTCGGCGGTTCGATCGGGGTCGTCGCCCGGCGCACCGCGTCCCCGCCGGCCCGGGCGAACGCGTTGCCGTACAGGCCCGCTGGCCGGCCTTCGGCCGCATCGGGATCCGTCGCGACCCGGCAGAGGCGCTCGACGCCCATCACGAGGACCGGGGTCGGCTCGCCCCTCTCGACGGTGACGGCGGCGAGCCCGTCTGCGACGAGCGCCTCCCGCAACGCCCCGAGGGCGGGGTGCTCGGCGACCTGCATCTCGTCCTGGGCGAAGAGCGACGAGGCGTAGGCGACGAAGAGATGCAGATCGGCGAAGTTCACGTGCCACTCGATCCCCTCCCCCGGGTCGAGCGATGATGCGTAGTCGTAGTAGCCATCGAGCACGCGGACCAGGCGGCCAGCCGCGACCCCTTCGAGGCTCGTCGGCACGGGCATCGCCGTCCAACGGCTGTAGGCGAGCCGGCCCCCGTGGGCGGCGCCCGGCGGGCAGGCGATCTCGAACACGATCCTCTTGTTCGGATCGTGCCAGGCGGGCCGATATTCCTCCATCAGGGCCGACGTGACGAAGTCCCTTCGCTCGATCGGCTCGGGCGCCGCGGTCACGAGAGGCGCCGGGCGAGCTCGGGCGGCGCGATGACGACGAGCTCGGTCGTCGCCCGCGTCAGCCCGACGTAGAGGAGCTCGTCGAGCCGGTCTCCCTCGGTCGGGAGCTCGACGAGGATGACGACCTCGCGCTCCATCCCCTTGAAGCGACGGATCGTCTCGAACAGGACCTCGTCGGGCTCGTCGGGGACGGCCTCGGGAGGGAGACCCTTCGAGCGGCCGTCGTCGTGGAGCGCCTCGTTGCAGAGGACGGCGTTCCCGAACCGACGGTGGCGCCACACCTCGCTGGCCGTCGCCGTGACGCCCGAGAGCACGGCGATCCGCCAGGGCGGGACGCGCTCCTCCTCGAGGAGCCTGTGGAGCGACTTGCGGAGCGCCTCGAGCGTCTCGTCTCCGGGTTCGGCGGTGATCAGCGTGTGCCGCCGTCCGGTATCCCGGAGCGCGGACACCTCCTCGCCGCCGCGATAGAAGCGGGCCGCGAGCGCGGCGACCGACTCCGGGTTGCGGTGGTTCTCGAAGAGTTCGTGGCGCTCGAGGCCCAGCCCCGCCACGACGTCGGCCCGGATGAGCGCCTGGCCCGGGTCGTGGAAGACCCAGAAGACGTCGTCGGGGTCGACGAGCATGCGCTGCAGGAGCTCGAACCAGCGGGCCTCGAAGTCCTGGCCCTCGTCGACGACGACCGCGTGGTACCGCGTGTCGGGCCGCGCGGCGATCGCCGCGGCGAGCGCGCCCGGGAGCGTCACGTCCCACCAGGCTCCGGGAATCGGATCTGGGCGTGCCGGGAGGACGCCGGCCTCCGCTCCGAGGCGCTCGCACAGGCGGTGGAACGTCGTAACGTCGAGACCGGCGGGGGCCGGCGCGTCCTCGAGCTCGCGGATGAGGCTCGTCGCGAGGCGCTGGTTGAAGCAGACCAGGAGCGTCCGGTACCCCTCGCGCGCCAGCCGCCGGGCCTTCTCCGCGGCGAGCATCGACTTCCCGCTGCCCGCGGGGCCGACGACCTCGAGCCGGCGCAGCGTCCGCGTCCGGCTGACGATGAGTGCCTGCTCGCGCGAGGCAGCCAGGAGGTCCGCCCGGTCGTCCTCGATGTGCCCGCGCACGAGACGGTGGAGCGCCCAGGTCGGGGCCAGGAGCTCGTCGACGAGCCGCACGCCGAGCGCGCCGAGCGGGGCACCTCGCGACCCGTCGCCCAGCCAGAACGCATAGGCGCCTTCCACCCAGCGGCGGATCGACTCCGGTGTCTCGAGCGCCTCGGCATCGAGGACGAGCTCGCGCGGGGCATCGGCGCCCAGGAGGACGTGGCCGCGTGGCAGGCTCGCGAGGTCGACATCCGGCAGGGCGATGGCGTGGCCGGCGCGCGGCTCCGTCCGCGGCGGCCACTCCGCCATATCGGCGAGCTTGCGGACCAGCTGGTGCTTGCTCTCCTTCGCCTGCGTGAACGGGCCGTGATCGAGCGCGAGGCCACCGATCCACCACCGCCCGGCGCCGTCGCGCGACGGGATCCCGGACTTCACCTCGAGGACGAGGATCCCGTGATCGGCGTGGACGATGACGAGATCCGCCTCGCCGTCCCTTGGGGGCCCGCCCTCGCGCATCGGGCCAAGCCATTCGGCGTTCGGGTAGAGGTGGAAGGCGTCGGCCGGCAGGGCAGCACGGACCCGCTCGGCCACGAGGCGCTCAGCGGCCTTCCCGTGTGATTCCACGCGACCTCCTAGCAGAACATCGGACTTGGGGGTCCGACGCCATCGGACGCAGTGTTGCACGCAATCACCGACGATTGATGACGTGGCGGCATTAGATCGCCGAGCGATGGACTCTGGCCCCGGAGTGGTCAAGTCCCAGCCACGAAGGTAACGACGACGCCGTGACAGGCAACCTGGCGTGCCGCGGCCCATCATGAACGTGTGACGGCAGAGGTTCGCGTAAACGAAGCACTGTGCAGGAAGCGGTTGGCCAGCGTCCATTGGGCTGCAAGAGCGCGCGTCGCGCTCACCGGCACGAGCACCGGCACGACTTGGATGAACATCGAACCTGTGCTTCGACCGCGAGGCGACGACTGAATGACCGAAGACTCTGACACCGACAACCTCGAGGGCCTCCTCGCTCTCGCCGTCACCGCCGACCCGCTCGTCCGCATGGACCTCCGCGACCCGATCGCAGCCCATGGCGACGACGCGATCGAGGCGATGACCGACTGGCTGGCGGACCCGCGGCTCGCGGCATTCGCCATCCGGGTGCTCGGGCGCATCGGGCGCTTTGATGCCAACCGCGCCGCGGTCATCGCGTCGCTGCGCGCAGTCGACCGCGAGGATCTGCCGGCGCACCTCGTTCGCGATATCGATTCCGAGCTGGCGAGTCTAGGTATCAAGGCCCCGGCCCGCGCCGGACGGACGGCCGGTGTGCGAACCGAGCATCCGGCCGGACGCCCGGGTGTCGAGGGTCGCGGCTACTGGGTGATGCGCACGAGTCCCGGGCGCCGCCCCTTCATCTGGGCCGAGGCGCAGCGTGGCCGCCTTCGCCAGGGCTGGGGCTGGGACGCAGGTCAGAACCTCGAGGTTATCGCCCACGCCGTTCACCTCGGCCGCGAGCTTGACGAGGAACAGCAAATCGCCTGGCGCTCACGCCGGATGCGGGCCGTCGAACCCGACGGTATGCAACTCGGTGACCTCATCGTTGCTCCGAACCTCCCCGAGTGGGGCTTCCTTTCGGTCTTCCGTATCACCGGCAGCTATACGTGGGATCCCGTCGACATGGGCATCGAGGACCAATTTGGTCACGTCCTTCTAGTCGACCTTCTGGCGGAACGGGTTCATCGGCGCGCGCCGGCCGTGTCTGAGGCCCTTCGCGCCATTACGCGCCTGCCCTCGCGGCTCTACACCATCAAGGATTACGGAGGGGATGTGGAGGAGGTCGTGCGGCGCGCCGGTCGGCCGCGCCCCCCAAACGAAATCGACGGAACCCGATGACCTCATCCTTCAATTGGCTCGCTCACGACGACGGCGAGCGCCGTCGCATGATGGAAGTCATCAACCTCTTCCGGGAGAAGGGCACCCTCGACGAGCTCGGGATCGGCACGATTCGCGACACGTTCGCGGAGCACTTCTTCCCGGGGACCAGCACGATCCAGACCCGCGCCCGTTACTTCCTCTTCATCCCGTGGATGTATCAGCTGCTCGAGGAGGAGCGCGTCCCGTCGGCGCGAGCGGCGCGACGTTCACGCGAACTGCACGCGCAGCTGGTCGCCAGCCTCAAGAAGGGCGGTGTCGGCCCGAGCGCGGGCTTGATCGGCATCGACGCCGGCGAGACGCTTCAACGATTGCCGAGCGCCATCTACTGGTACGGCCTTGGCCGGTGGAGGATTCGCCTCTTCCCGGGGTCCATCGAGCGCTATCACGCATCGCTGGACGCGCACTACCGAGAAGAACGCGCCGCGCGGACGTCCGACGGCGGCGAACTCGTCGCGTCGGCTCACCGTAACTGGTTGCCCTCGATCCCACCGCGGCCGGCGGACTTCCTGACGTCAACGACGTTCGATCTGACGGCGACCGAAGCGGACTTCCTCATCGAACGCGTGAGGCGTTCCACACCCGACTCGCTCTTGGCCGCCTGTCTCACCAGCCAGACGACGCGGAAGGGGACCGCAAGGGCCCCGTGGGAGATCGGCACGGACGCGCTCCCGGAGCGACTGCGTCACGACATCGAACACGGTCGGCTCTACTCCCTCGTCATGGAGGGCGCGGCGCTGCTGTACAACCGACTGATGGCGGAGGCGTCGGCGGCCCATTTCGCCAAGGCGGACACGGCGCGCGTGGATCGCTACGGGACGGCGATCGGCAGGTGGGCGGCGGACATGGCTGCCAACGAGCAGGCGCTGGCCGAATGGGACCGAGACGATCTCTGGCGACGGCTCATGGAGTTGGATCCGGGCATCCCCCACAAGGCACGCCAGTTCAGCACCGAGTGGATCGACCGCGCAATCGCCGGCCCCAGCGCCGTCACGGACGATGAGGCCGCACGGAGCCTGATCCGCATGCGCGAACGACAGACGAAGGGCGCCCTGGCTCGCCTGCACAACGAGCGTGCGCTCGAGCGATGGTCCGGTGCCTCGAGCCTCGGACGCCTGACCTACCGGTGGGATCAGGCGAAGGGCATCGTCGCGGACATCCTTCGTGGCGCGCAACAACCTTTGGAGCTCCCCTGATGCTCGAACCCGACGCCCGAGCGCTCCTGCTTGATGCCCTTCGGCCGCCCCTCGGCTTCCAACTCAACGCTGCCGCTGGGACGACCTATTCGCTGGACCTCGTGTCCCTGCTCACCGCGCCCGTCGCATTCGCCATGTTCGACCGCCAGCGCGCGGACGGCAGCTCCGTCGCCGATCCGGTCGCGATGCTCCAGGCACTCCGCGAGCACAGCAGCCGGATCACACTCTTCCACCAGGCTGGGCAGGTGACCGTCCCGCCGATCGACCAGCGTCTGATCGTCTACCTGGAGAACGCCGTCTACTCGGTCGTCCCGCCGGTACCGACGGCGATCTTCCATCCGAAGATCTGGTATCTGCGCTTTCGCGACCGCGAAACAGGCGCCACCTGCTACCGCTTCCTCTGCCTCAGCCGGAATCTGACCCCGGATCGGTCCTGGGACACGCTGCTCCGGCTCGACGGGACGCCCGGTGACGAAGTCCGTTGTCCGGAGCTGGCGGAGTTCGCGGATGCCCTGGTCAACCTGGCCGCGCCGATCCGGCCGCTCCCTGAGGACCGCGCCGCGACCGTTCGCTCGCTGGGCGCTGACTTCGCGAGGGCGAACTGGACGCTGCCGGAGGGTTTCTCCTCTGTGCGCTTCTGGGCGCTCGGCCATGATCGGCAGGAACGGTGGCCGTTCGAGGGGCAGATCGACCGCATGCTCGTCATCTCACCCTTCCTGACCGGCAACGCCCTCGGCGCCATCACGCGAAAGCGCCGGGGCTCCATCCTGGTTTCGCGACCGGAGGAGATCGACCGCGTTGGCAGCAAAGCGCTGGCCCACCTCGCGGAGCGGCTCGTGTTGGCGAGCGATGCCAACGCGGCCCCGACGGATCTTGACGCCGCCGAGGCGCCGACTGCTAGTCGAACGGCGGAGAACCGCCTCATCGGCCTTCACGCCAAGACCTACGTGGCGGACGCCGGCTGGTATGGGCGCCTCTGGACCGGCTCAGCAAACGCGACAGACGCGGCGTTCCACGGCAACGTCGAGTTCCTCGTAGAGCTCACGGGGCGAAAGCGCGACTGCGGCATAGATGCCACCATCGGCGATCGGACCGACCGGATCGGGCTTCGCAAGATCGTCGAGCCCTACGAGGCGCGGCAGGAAGAAGAGCGCGCCAAGACTCCAGAGGAGGTGATCGAGGAGCGGCTCGACGTGCTCCGACGAGCGATCGGCGGCCTCCACTTCGAGGCGACCTGCAGCAGAGCGGTCGACGGACGCTGGACCGTCGGGCTCTGCGGACAGCCCACCGCGACGCGCCTCGATCCCTCGGAGCGCGTCGGGATCGACATTCAGGTCTGGCCGGCAACTGTCGGCGCAGGCGCCGGGCGCACGCCGGAGATCAATGGGTCGTTGTCGACCGCCTTCGACCTTTCCGATGACGGGGTCACGCCATTCTTCGGCGTCTCGCTGACGGCAGGACCGCTGAGCGTGCGCTTTGTCGTCGTCGCCGAACTGCTCGGGGCACCCGAAGGCCGGGCGGAGCGGGTCCTCGCCTCGATTCTCAATGACCGCGCGAGCCTGATCCGGTTCCTGCTGCTCCTGCTCGGCAATCTCGACGAGGCACTCGATCATTTCGATGAAGGAGCCACTGGCGCGCCCGGGCGCGGGGAATGGCTCACCGCGTTCGAGACCGGCGCGCTTCTGGAGCCGCTCGTGCGCGCGTACGCGCGCGATCCGGAGCGCCTCCATGACATCGAACGCGTCCTGGCGGAGATCGCGCGCTCAGGCACCGGTGTGAAGCTGCTTCCTGCCCAATGGGACGAGATCTGGACGCCGATCACCGCGGCGTTGGCAGACGGGGGAGCGGGCTGATGCGCGACATCGACGGCGCGAAGATCGAACAGGATGTCCTCGCCGGCCTGAAGCGGTTTCAGCGCACGACCGTGGATCACGTATTCCGGCGGATGTACCAGGACAGGGATCCGGTAACCAAGTTCCTGGTTGCCGATGAGGTCGGCCTCGGCAAGACACTTGTCGCCCGCGGCCTGATCGCGAAGGCGATCAACCACCTGCAGCATGCGGGCACTCGCCGGATCGACGTGATCTATATCTGCTCGAACGCGGCAATCGCGGCGCAGAACATCCGGCGGCTCAACGTCACCGGCGATCAAGGGTTCGAGCGCCCGACCAGGATCACGCTTCTCCCCCGGCACATCCATGAGCTCGACGCGAATGGCCTCAACTTCGTCTCGCTCACGCCGGGAACCAGCTTCAACATGGGTGATCGGGGTGGGCGTTCGGACGAACGGACCGTCGTGTTCCGACTGCTCGAATACGTCCTGGGAGAGTCGCTGGACCGACCGGGTGCCTACCGGACACTCATGGGCGGCCAGCGGGAGGACAACTTCCGCAACGGGGTCAGGTGGACGCCGCCCGTCGCGGAGACGGGCACGATTCGCCTCGACAAGGGGCTCGCGGACGCGTACAAGCGGGAGCTCCAGACCCAGCCGGAGCTGCTGCAGCGGTTCTGGCGGCTGGTCGAGCGGTTCGACGGCGACGATCCCGGCGACGACTGGAACGAGCGGCAGAACGTTGTCCGGGACCTCCGCCTCACCCTCGCGCGATCGTGCGTGGAAGCCCTCGAACCCGACCTCGTGATCCTCGACGAGTTCCAGCGGTTCCGCGAGCTTCTCGACGATCCCGACCCGGAGAACCCCGACGACATCCGCCACCTCACGCATCACCTGTTCGGCCAGAGGGACGCGACCACCAACGCTCAGGCGCGCGTGCTGCTTCTGTCTGCGACGCCGTACAAGATGTACACGCTTCGCGACGAGGAGGACGACGATCACTACGCGGACTTCCTGCGGACCGCCCGTTTCCTCATGGGTGCCGAAGAGACCCGTGCGTTCGCCGTCGAGCTGCGAGAGTTCCGGCGGGCATTGATGGATGTCGGCTCAGGCGACGAGCGAGCGCTCCTGAGCCGGAAGCGCCAGATCGAGACCCGGCTCCGACGCGTCATGGTTCGAACGGAGCGCCTCGCGGTCACGAAGGATCGCAGCGGGATGCTGGCCGACCGTGAGATGTCGGGCACGCGCCTCGCGGCTGGCGACGTCCGCGCGTTCGCGACCGTCGACCGCGTCAGCCGGCACCTGCGCACCGGTGACGTCACCGACTTCTGGAAGTCCTCGCCGTACCTGCTCAACTTCATGAGCGATTACAAGCTCAAGCGCGAATTGAAGGCGTCGGCGTCGGATTCGAGCCTCATCGAGAAGATCGATCTTTCGACGCTGCTCCCAAAGGCGAGTGTTGACGCCTACGAGGCCGTGGATCCCGGGAATGCTCGGCTGCGCGCCTTGGCAGCCGAGACGGTCGACAGCGGTGCCTGGCAGCTGCTCTGGATGCCGCCCGCGCTCCCTTATTACGAGGGCCGGGGCCCCTGGGCGACCGAAGCGGCCCGTACGCTCACCAAGCGGCTGATCTTTTCGAGCTGGAACGTCGTCCCGGACGCGATCTCCGTGCTCCTCAGCTACGAGGCCGAGCGCCAGATGATGCGCAGCCGCGGCAGGGAGGTGCGGAACGACAAGGATGAGCGCGCCAAGCTGCGAGGCCTCCTCGCGATCCGGCGGAGCGAGACTGGTCCCGCGGGCATGTCGACGTTCGCGCTCATGTACCCATGCGTCACGCTCGCCGAATTCGCGGATCCGCTTGCGATCGCGAGAGACCTGGGCGTGGGGACGGAGCCCGTGACCGCGGACGGCGTGTTGGCCGAGGCACGACGACGCATCGCCGACGCGCTCGCTCCGATCACCCGCGGCGCCTCCACGGAGGGGCCGGAGGACCAGCGCTGGTACTCCGCCGCGCCGTTGCTGCTCGACCGCCGCCGATGGCCCCAAGCCAGGACCGTTGAGTGGCTGACGTCGAAGTCGACGGTGCTGACGCACCCCGGTGCCGCCGACGGGTCCGACGCCGATGGCGACGATGCGGGCGCATGGGCAGACCATGTGGCGCTGGCCCGAGATATCGTCCGCGACGGCTTCCCGGCGAAGCTGGGCCGGGTGCCGGCTGACCTCGCGGACGCGGTGGCGGCGCTGGCGATCGGTGGACCGGGCACCTGCGCTCTCCGTTCTATTGCGCGGGTGCTCGGTCGAATCAAGGGGACGCGACCTGATCTCTCGGCTCCGGCCGCGCGCGACGCCGCGCTCCGGATCGCGTGGGGCTTCCGGACCCTCTTCAACGTGCCGGAGGTGATGACACTCCTGCGGGGTAGCGCGACCAGTGACGACGCGTACTGGCGCCGCGTGGCAGAGGAAGGGGTCAGCGGCAACCTCCAGGCAGTGTTGGACGAGTACATCCACCTGCTGCCCGAGTGGCTCGGCCAGCTCGATCGCGACGCGCCGGTGATCGCGCAACGCGTTGCCGACGCTGTCCACGAAGCCGTCTCGATCAAGGCAGTCACCTACAGCCCGGACGAGGTGAGTGTCCGTGACGGCGCGCTCGCGTTCGACTCGATGCCGATGCGGGTTCGGTTCGCGGTCCGCTTCGGCCGCGACGCGACCGACGACGCGAAGGTCCTCCAGCGTGCGTCGAGCGTTCGAGCGGCGTTCAATTCGCCGTTCTGGCCGTTCGTGCTGACCTCAACCTCGGTCGGGCAGGAAGGTCTCGACTTCCACACCTACTGCCACGCGGTCGTCCACTGGAACCTGCCGGCAAACCCTGTGGACCTCGAGCAGCGCGAAGGCCGCGTCCACCGCTTCAAGGGCCACGCCATCCGCAAGAACGTGGCGGCCCGCCATCGCGCTGCGGCCTTCAGCCGTCGCGCCGTTGATCCCTGGGAGGCGATGTTCAACGAGGCATCGGCGCAGGTCACAAGCCGGGAGTTCCGCGACATCGAGCCGTACTGGGTCTACGAAGGTGAGGCGAAGATCGAGCGCCAGGTCCCGCTGCTTCCGCTGACCCGCGAGGTGGACCAGCTCCAGCGACTCCGGGCGTCTCTTGCCGCCTACCGGCTGGTATTCGGGCAGCCGCGGCAGGAGGATCTCGTGGCCTACTTGGGCGATCGGATGCCGGCCGAGGAGCTTGCGGAGCTATCGGAGAAGATGCGGATCGACCTGACACCGCGAAGGACGTGACTCCTCGAAGCCGACGCGCCAGAGCCTTCTCAGGAGCAGCGGAGGCGGCGAGCAATGCCGGACGACTCAACATCGCACCGGGCACTCAAACGGTGCGAGGCCAGCCGATCGAGATTCAGCCGAGGAGGGCAAGGATGCAGGATTCGGATGCGGGTGGTGACCTTCGTGACGAAGGTGCACGCCCGAAGCTGGCCGCCATCCTGCGGGCTGAGCCGCTGCCGGCCATCCGGGTCGTCCTGCCCGGCCACGGCGCCACCATCGCCGTGACTACCCTCCTCCGGCGCGAACGGCGTGCCGCAGCGACGGTCCCGAAGGCGCCGCACTGCTGGGCGCCGAACAAAGTCGCCGTCGAGTTCGACAGCGGCGCGACATGGCCGGAGTTCGTGATCGTCCGTCTGCTCGAGAGCGCGGGCTGGGAAGCCCGCTGGGTCAAGAATTGGACCGGAGGCCGCGAGTTCTGCGCCAATGTCGACGAGCCGCGGCCGCTGTCTGGCGCGGGCTACGACGCCTTCGAGACGATCCACGCCCACCGACCCGAACTGAAAGGGGCCGGCACCTGGGACGTGCTTGCATGGCGCGACAAGGGCATCCTCTTCATCGAGTCCAAGCAGCATCGAAGCGGCGATCGTCTTCGGCCGAGTCAGATCGCATTCCTGGAGACGGCGCTCGAGCTCGGTTTCGCGTCCACGTCGTTCGCGATTGTTGAGTACCAGGCGATAGGTGACCGGTTTGTCGCGCCTGCTGCGTTGAGCAGCACGAAGCGAGAGGTAACGCATGCGGGACCGAGCCAACTGCTCAAGAGACTGATTGAAGAAGCCGCAGCAGCCTCGTCGACGACGCGGATCGACTTCCGCGACCCGATCAGCGCGCACGGGCACGCGGCCGTCACGGCGATGGAGACATGGGTCGCAGAGGGACGATCGACCGGGTTCGCGATTGGGGTCATCGAGGCTGTCGGCCGAACCGGCCAACCGGACGCAGCTCGCGCCCTGCGAAGACTGCGCGCCAACCTCCCGGAATGGGCCGAGTTTGCCGACGCGGCGCTCGTTCGTCTTGGCGAGGGGGCACGACTGCCGGCCGCGCCGGAGGGAGACGCAAGACGCGCCCGTCCAGTGCACCAGCGACGCCGGACTGGAATTCTGGGTCCCGAGTACCTAGACCCATCGGCAAAGGGGCACGCCTGCGATTGGATGACTAGGTCAGACCGGCCTTGCCAGAATCCGGCCAACTACCAGGTTGAGGGACGGTATTCCTGCAGTAGGGACCATCGCCTCTGACCGGCGCGCAGCTGGTGGAACGTTGCGAATGCCGTCGACTCCGGGCAATTCCAGCAGACCGGAAGTCGGCGCCGGTTCAATTGCGCGACACGGTTCTTCAGGCGTCCGCCGACGAGGTAGACGGGGGCACGCAGAACCTATGACTCGTGCGACCCCACGGTGATACGGACGGCACCATCCGGAATGCCGAATGCTCGCTTGACGACGAAGAGCAGGACGATCCTGTGGTCGTCCGGGTTGCCGAAGGGACCGCCGATGATCGGCTGAAGGCAGTCGATGACGCTCTTGACCGGCCCGGTCGCGATGTCGCCGACGTTGACCCGCGACCCTCCGAACTCGAGGGCGACCGCGAGCGTCCCGGACGGAGGCGGCGTTCCCTGATCCCTGACCCACGCCGCGAACTGCTCGTCCCGGGCGCTCCGGGGGAGGGGCCCGGACCATGTCCCGTCGAACCCCGGGCGCGTTGCCACCGCGGCCACATCCAGCGGAGGACCCGTCAATACCGAGATCACTGCCCCGAGCTCCGTACCCGGACGCTTCGTGGCGAGATACCACTCGAGGTTGGGGCGGCCCCCGCCGAACCAGCCCAGCCGGTTGATCACCGTCGAGAAGACGGGCTCGCAGAGGTTGTCGATGTCGGGGTGGCCGGGCCACCCATGCCCGATCGGGAGAATGAAGTCGATCGCCATCCCCGAGGATGACTGGCCTGACGGCGCTGACACCTGCGCAGCAATGGCGTCTTTCCAGGGGCGTTCGCCGGCGGTGGCGAACGGTGCGGGTCGGCCGGAGACCCACGCCTTCAGCTGTTGATTCATCGAAGACTCACTCGACACCGACGAAAAGCCGCCGGAGCGGCCCTTGCTCACTACTCCGCCCGGCTCGGGCAGATCGCGCGGTAGTCGCACCAGCCGCAGGTCCGCGGCGACGGCGTCGCCCGGAAGTCGCCGGAGCGGACCTGCGCGGCCCGTGAGAGCAGCTCCTCGCGGGCGGCGTCGAGCTGGTGGTCGGTGCGGGTCGTGCTCATGCGGGTCGCGGCCTCGGTGTAGTAGAGGGTGACCCGCTCGGGGGTGCCGAGGCCCAGGGTGTCGCGGCAGGCGAGGGCGTAGATCGAGAGCTGGAGGCTCTCGTCGACGGTCTTCTGGGTTCCGGGCTTGCCGGTCTTGTAGTCGAGCACCTCGACGCCGCCCGACGGCAGGCGGTCGATCCGGTCGATGGAGCCGCCGATCCGCACGACCGGGCTCCCGTCGCCTGGGTCGAGCCGGAGCTCGAATCCGAGCTCCTCGTGGAGCGCCGTGCCGACGCTCGCGAGCTCGCCATCCCAGAAGTTGTCGAGCAGGGTGGCCGTGCGGCGGCGGTAGGTCTGCTCCGACGTGGCGTCGGGAAAGCCGGTGGGCTTCCACTCGGCCGCGAAGAGCTGCCCGAGATCCTCGCGGGTCGGCGGCGGGTCGCCGCGGGCAGCCCGCTCGCGGCGTTCCTTCGTGAAGGCCTCGAAGGCGGCGTGGGCGGTGCTCCCGAAGGTGAACGCGGCCACGGTCTCGGTGGTCGGCACCCGGTAGACGTGCTGGAGCGCGTAGCGCAGGGGGCAGCGCTCGTAGCGGTCGAACTGCGTGTAGCTGAAGGAGCCCGGCAGCGGGGCGACGACGAGCAGGTTCGCTCCGACTCCCGCGTCGGCGGCCACGGTCCGTAGGGTGAGCGGGTCGAGTCCAGCGGCCCTGGCCGCGTCGGCGCCTGCCACCGCGCTCGCACCTAGCCTGGCGAGCTCGTCGAGGAGCCCGATCCTCGCGATCGCGACCTCGGGGACCTCGGGCGCCACGCCCTCGAGGAGCGAGAGGAGCTCGGCGGCGCGGAGGCGGAGCGCGGTCCGGCGTTCGCGGGGGCTCGGGAGGGCGACGATCCGCTCGATCGCGCCGCGCGGGTCGGCCTCATCGCCAGCGTCCTCGTCTTCGGCCGGCTCGCCGGCGGCTCCTCCTGTCCCAGGCGCCGTCCCTGCGCCATGGGCAGCCGTCCGATCGTGCTCGACCAGCTCGGGCCCGGCTTCCTCGCGCAGCTCCGCGACGAACGGGCTCGTGGCCTTGGCGGAGGTCGGCCCGCCGTGCGTGCTGAGCGTGAGGGTCTCCCTCGCTCGCGTGATCGCGACGTACAGGAGCCGACGCTCCTCTTCGGTGTGGAGGTCGCCGACGGGCACGGCCTCGCGCAGGAGCTCGCGCGGGAAGAGGCCCCAGTCGCGCTCGCGAACCGGCCACTCGCCGTCGAGGAGGTGCGGGACGAAGACGTGGAGGTACTCGAGGCCCTTGGCCTGGTAGAGGGTCATGAGCCCGACACCCTGGACGTCCTCGGCGAGCTCGACGCTGGTCGGCAGCTCGCCGCCGGCGGACTGGTAAGCGTCGAGGTAGTTGACGAAGTCGCCCAGCGTGCTCGTGGCATGCTCGCGCTGCCAGTCGGCGGCGAAGCGCATGAGTGACGCGACGTTGGCGACCGCGCGCTTGCTCTCCAGGGTGTCCGCCGCGAGCAGGTCGAGCAGCATCCCGGTCCGCTCGATGTACCGCTCGAGGATCGTGAACGGGCCTTCACGGGGAGTCTCGGGGACGAGCTCATCGAGCGTGTCGAGCAGGCGACGCAGCTTGGCGCGCGTCGCAGGCGCAAGCTCGAGGACCCGCTCGGCGGGCAGGGCGGCGTCGGGAGCCGGGCGAGGTTCGCCGGCTTGCGGGTCGATGCCGACCTGCGCGTCACCGCCGTCCGCACCGTTCGGGCCGGTGGTCGGCACCGCGTCGAGGGTCACCTCGCCGGTACCGACGGCGTCGCGGATCAGTTCGAGCAGGTGGCGCTTCGCGCGGCTCGCCGCCCGGGTGATCGCGAGCAGCTCGAGCGCGTCGAGGCGCCAGGGGCCCGCGGTGAGGGTCCGGGCGAGGGCGACGTCGGCGAAGGGGTCGGCGAGCGCGCGGAGGGCCTGCTCGAGATCGCGGATCTCGGGCGTCGCGAAGAGCGAGAGCCCGCCCGACACGGTGTAGGGGATGCTCTCCTCGCGGAGGCGGGCCACGATGGCGTCGCGGTGCTTGTGCTTGCGGTAGAGGACCGCGAAGGAGCTCCACGGGACCGCGGGCTGGCCGCCAATCGCCGGGTCCCATGCGGCGAGGGTGCGGATCCGCTCGACGATCGCGGCCGCCTCGTCGTCGGGACCCGCGCACGTGATCAGCTCGACGGCCAGGGCGCCGTCGCCGGGGCGGCTCGGCGCGAGCCGCTTGTCCGGCATGTAGCGGAGCTCGTTGCGGCTGATCAGGCGGTTCGCCACGATGAGGATGGGCGGGCGGCTGCGGAAGTTCTCCACGATGCTCAGGCGGGTCGGCGACCCGGGCGCCGGGCCGTCGGGGTCGTGAGCCGGAGGGCCGGCGAAGCGGCGGTCGAACTCGACGAAGGCCGCGTAGCTGGCGCCGCGGAAGCGGTAGATCGACTGGTCGTCGTCGCCCACGACCATGACGTTGTCGGGCCGGTCGGGCGTCCTCCCGAGGAGCTCGATGAGCTCGACCTGGGCGACGTTGGCATCCTGGAACTCGTCGACGAGCAGGTAGCGAAAGCGGCGTTGCCAGCGCCGCAGGACGTTCGGGCGCTCGCGGAAGAGGCGGATCACGGCGGCGACCTGCTCCCCGAAGTCGAGGGCGCCGCGGCGCTCCCGCTCGGCCTCGTAGGCGCGGTAGACGAGCGCGAGCTCGGAGAGTCGGAGGACCTCGAGGGCGGCGCCGTCGGCCACGTACGTCGCGGCGAGGTGCTCGGCCTGCTCGCGCTGCTCGTCGGTGAGGCGCCTGCGTGAGATGGCGTACCCGGTTCCCCAGACGGCGCGGCGGGCCTCGCGGTCGGCGATCTTCTCGACCTTCTCGAAGTTCGGGTCGGCGGCCGGGTCGGCGGCGTCGGCCGCGCGCTCGGTCGCCCGGAACGAAGCGTAGGCAGCGCGGGCGTCCGTGCGGCCGCGGTCGAAGGAGCCGAGGGCCTCGAGACGCTCGAGCGCGCGCTCGTACGGTCCGTAGCGCGACTCGAAGGCGGTCCTCTCAGCGGCCACGTACGCATCGAAGTCATCCGGGCTGACGAGCTCGTCCTTGGCCCGGTTGATGAATGCCACGAAGCGGTCGAGCCCGAGGTACGGGTTGCCGCGCCCGGAGTAGTAGAGGAGCGGCAGGCCGGGGCGGAGGTCGCGCAGGAGGAGCACCTGGCCGACGCCGTCGAGGACGTCGGGCATCGACGGGAGCCCGGCATCGGGCGCGGACTCGACGAGGATCCCGTGGCAGAAGCTGTGGAAGTTGGCCACCGCGAGGCGGGCGCGCACGGCGGGACCAAGCGCCTTCTCGAGCCGGTCGGCGAGCTCTTTCGCCGCCTTGACGTTGTATGTCAGGACGAGAATCTGCTCGGGCATGAGCGGCCCGGCGAAGGAGACGTCGGGATCGGCCGATGCCGCTTCGGCGGGGAGCCGCAAGGCGGACCCTGTGCCCCCGGCGGCTTCGGCGCCGTCACTCGGGGCGCCCTTTGTCTCCAG
>Ga0209538_1000780_pt1 | contig 17872 bp, 20 predicted proteins | sample BarGraNGADG00211_2_FD_184492 | JGI IMG/M metagenome (GOLD analysis project Ga0209538, IMG submission 184492) | Arctic peat soil microbial communities from Barrow, Alaska - Barrow Graham LP Ref core NGADG0004-211 (SPAdes) (version 2) | ecosystem: Environmental > Terrestrial > Soil > Wetlands >... | reverse complement strand
CAATACGTTTGCGTACGAACGTGATTATTTGAAACGTTGACGACTCTTCGGGAGCTTACGCGCTCTGTTCTGTTATTATAAACGTCGTCCCTCCAGCTTGAGACAAGTTTAGGGGGCCAATTTGCGCGCGGATCGTGGCAATAGCAATGTGCACTGTGCTTGTTCCTTTTACAAAACTGAGCACGACGTCAGATCCTTCGCTGTTGATGCGTGGCTGGTAGGAGGTCGAGGCTTGATACCCTCGGTTTGCCATCTCTGAACTGTAAAAATTAGCTACCTGTGTTGAAGAGCTTGTTGTTTGGTACGTCGTCACTCTACCGTGACTTGTGTTGACCGTTGCCGTTTTCACCGAGGGTTCATATACGGGCACACCACTCGAATTGTTACCTCCGCCACTTAAGGGGTTAATAGATGAGCAGCCCGATACACAGGTGGCTAGGAAAATCACTGCAACAATTGGCAGAATTGCGTATTTAGTTTTCATTGTTTTTTTAAAAGCTTCGCGCTTATCAGTTTTACCAGTATCGGCAGCGTAATCTGCAGTGAGCAGGTTTTTTCGTTGGTAGGGGGAAGCATTGTTGCGTGTTTGCTATAATCGTATTGTTGCGCCCTGGTCAGTTTTATTATTTCTTTGCTAGTGCTTTTCCAACGCTCCACGCTTGTGCAAATCGCTCGCCTAGTCTCCAGTAACCGTTGTCGGTCATGGTGAAAAAAAACGGCTGCACTTTGCTGTAGTCGACTACGCCATCGGTAAGCACCGAGTCTTCAGCATAGGTTGACACAATTTCACCTATAAAGACATCATGCTTTGGGAAATCAACCACGTTCGTAAGCTTACACTCCATACTTATTGGACACTCAGCAATCATCGGAGCCGTCTTCAGTTTTCCGTAGAACACGTTAAAAAGTTTTGTCTTGTCGACTCGTCTGCCCGACGCGAGTCCACAATAATCGGTTTCCTCAACCATCTCTGCAGAGGGTAGGTTTACGCTGAACGTGCCACATTGTTTAATTCCGGCGTTGGTATAATGGGCCTTCGACATACCTAAAGAGAGGCTCCCAGGGTCCATGATGCCGACGTGCGCGATCGTGATAAAGTTAGGTCTATCTTCTACCATGGCCCCGACGAGTGTCGTTGGCATAGGATAAAGACAATTTAACGCTCCTAGCTCGATTTTCATTTTTTTTAACACTCCTTAGACAATCAGTATCTTGCGTTAAAAGATGAAACTCGTACTTAATTCAACTCTTCTACTGAAACTTAACTAAATTACGCTCCGATCGTTTCAGGCGCTTAATCAACCATCGGTCGCAGCGATGGATTAGATCCTTAGACGAGATGAAGCCCAGTTAAGATAACGTCAATAGCTTTAATCCCGATGAATGGGACTATTAAGCCTCCGACACCGTAAATCGCGATGTTCCTCAAGAGGATTGCTGACGCGTCTCTCGGCTTGTATGTGACGCCTCTCATGGCGAGGGGAATAAGCGCTGGAATGATAATTGCGTTGAATATCACTGCAGAAAGTATCGCGCTGCTCGGCGATGAAAGTGCCATGATGTTAAGCTTATTTATTTGAGGAATGGCAGACGCGAAGACGGCGGGAATAATAGCGAAGTACTTCGCGACGTCGTTAACGATGCTAAAGGTTGTGATAGCGCCACGCGTCATAAGGAGCTGTTTTCCGATCGAGACGACGGCGATCAATTTTGCAGGATCGCTGTCAAGGTCGACCATATTTGCGGCTTCTTTTGCAGCCTGTGTACCGCTGTTCATGGCAAGTCCTACGTCGGCTTGCGCTAAAGCGGGGGCGTCGTTGGTGCCGTCGCCGGTCATAGCGACAAGCTTACCATCTGCCTGCTCTGCGCTGACGATGCCAATCTTGTCTTCAGGCTTACTCTCAGGAACGTAGTCGTCGACACCCGCCTCTGCGGCTATCGTGGCCGCGGTGAGCCTGTTATCCCCGGTGACCATCATGGTCTTTATTCCCATGCTTTTTAACTCGTGTAGCCTATCGCGCATTCCCGGTTTGACGACGTCTTTCAGGTGTATCACACCTATGGGCTCGCGACTCATAGAAACGACGAGAGGCGTTGCTCCCTTGCGCGAAATGCCGTCTACGATCTCTTTGAATCCTTTGGGAATGTAATTGACGTATGCTGCCATGGCGTCAATAGCTCCTTTGCGAATCTCTGAGCCGTCAGCCAAATCGACGCCACTCATCTTCGTATCTGCGGAGAAGTCGATCACGTCTTTCACCGGCGGCTCTGCGAGATCAGGTATCAGCTTCTTCGCAAGCCGTACGATTGACCGACCTTCGGGCGTCTCGTCGCGCATAGAGGAGAGAAAAGCGGCCGTCGTGACGTCGGTGCTGGTCTTATCGCCCAGCGGAATGAACTCTTCCGCGAGTCTGTTTCCAATCGTAATCGTGCCCGTCTTGTCGAGGATGAGGGTGTTGATATCGCCTGAAGCCTCAACGGCCTTTCCCGATTTGGCGATGACGTTGAACTGCGTCACTCGATCCATACCTGCGATCCCGATTGCCGACAACAATCCGCCGATAGTCGTGGGGATAAGGCACACGAGAAGAGCGATCAACGTGGTCACATCGACAAATACGCCTGAGTAGCTTGCGAGCGCGTTAAGCGTCACGATGACGAGGAGGAATATCCACGTGAGGCCGGCGAGCACCATCGTGAGCGCTATTTCGTTCGGCGTTTTTTGTCGCGAAGCGCCCTCGACCAAGGCGATCATTTTATCGAGAAACGATTCTCCCGGATTTGCGGTGATGCGAATAATAAGTTCGTCGCTCAAAAGTGTGGTACCTCCGGTGACTGAGCTGAAATCGCCTCCGCTCTCTCGTATGACCGGTGCCGACTCGCCGGTTATCGCTGATTCGTCGACCGCACCCCTACCTTTTATGACTTCGCCGTCATTGGGGATCATATCGCCAGCCGTGACCTTGACGACGTCGCCTTTCACGAGCGAGTGTCCATCCACCTCGATGATCTCGTTGCCAACGACTTTCTTTGCGGTGATTTCCTTTTTTGTCTTCTTCAGGCTCTCTGCCTGAGCTTTGCCACGCCCTTCAGCGATTGCTTCAGAGAAGGTTGCGAAGAGCACTGTTATCAGCAGAATTGCCGAAATCTCGCCGATGAACGTGGCATTTCCGTTTCCTGATATCGCAGCAGAGACCGCCAGTATAAACGTATAGACGAAGCCGATTTCGACGACGAACATCACTGGGTTCGCGATGAGCAGGCGCGGGTCAAGCTTCAGTGTCGATGCACGCAGCGCCTCAGTGAGCAACGTCCTGCTGTACCACTTCTGGTCAACCACGATATTCCCCCCTCATAGTAGTGCCTCTCCTAATGGTCCGAGCACGAGCACCGGGAAAAACGTAAGCGCGCCGAGGATTACTATGACGCCGATCAAGATGAGACCAAAAATCCACTTGTCGGTGCGGAACGTTCCAACGTCGTACGGCGTGATCTTCTTTTGCATGAAAGAGTTTGAAACGAGGAGCATAAGCGGGAAGATGATGTACCGGCCGAGCAGCATCGTGAGCCCTAGAGTGTAGTTTAAAAAAGGCGTATTTGCTTGCAAACCGGCAAACGCGGATCCGTTGTTTGCCGCGGCCGAAGCATATGCGTAGAGTATCTCGGTGAAGCCGTGAAACCCGGGGTTGCCCATGGAACCTGCCGCGAAGATGACTCCTGCCGCGGTAAAGCCGAGTATCAAGATCGGATGTACGAGAAATGCGAGCAGGGTGAGCTTAACCTCTTTAGACTCGATCTTTCGGCCGAGGTACTGCGGGGAACGACCGACCATGAGGCCTGCGATGAACACGGCGAGTATCACGTAGATTAGAATGCTCAGCAGCCCAGACCCTTCGCCAGCAAACGGGGAATTAAGCATGAGCAGACTCAGCGGGACTAACCCGCCGAGTGCCGTATAACTATCTAACATGCTGTTTACTGATCCCGTTCCCGTAGAGGTCGTCGTCACGGTGAACATCATCGATCCGCCGACACCGAAGCGAATCTCCTTCCCCTCGAGGTTCCCGCTCGATTGATTTATAGCAAAATTCGAAAGCGCTTGGTTTGAGGACTCTGCAGCGAGGCCAATGCTGAGCATCACGACGAATATGACTATGAGCGCTCCGATGAGTACCCACGCCTCTCGAGTATTCCCAACAAGGACGCCAAACGCGTAAATTAATGAAATCGGCAGCAGCAGCATAGAAATTATTTCCACTACGTTCGTCACGGCGGTCGGATTCTCATATGGGAAGGCGGAGTTCTGTGTGTAAAACCCCCCTCCGTTCGTCCCGAGATGCTTGATTGATTCAAGCGATGCAACGGGCCCTCGATAGAGGGTTTCGTTGACCCCCTCCACCGTTTTGTGCGTTAGGGGCCCACTAAGCGTTTGTGGAACGCCCTGCGCCACTAAAATAAGCGAAACAATCAAAGCAAGCGGTATCAGCACGCGCGTTGTTGAGCGCACAAAATCAAAGTAGAAGTTGCCCATTCCCGATATTGGCCGAAACCCCGGTCGCTTGTCCCTGCTCGCAAATCCCCTGATGAATGCTGCACCGGCAGCCAGTCCTGTGGCCGCTGAGGTAAACATGAGAAACGTGATGCAGGCCATTTGGCTGAGGTAGGACAATTGTGTCTCGCCGGCATAGCTCTGCCAATTCGTGTTGGTAATGAAGCTTACGGCAGTGTTAAACGCTTGATCGATCGCCATGTTTGGCGCGCCGTTCGGGTTAAGGGGAAGCGATGCCTGGTTTAGCAGAATGACGAGAACAACGACGGCCATCAGACCGTTGAGCAGCAAAAGGTTGAGGATATAGCGCTTCACGCTCATATTTTCAGTCGGATTAACGCCGAGTATCCTAAACAAAGCGCGCTCCAACGGCCCAAAGAGCGCGTCGAATCGACTGTGCTCTTTAAAGTAAACGGTGACGAGGTAGCGTCCGACAGGGCGAGTGAGAACTAGCACTACTACAATTATTATTATGGCTTGAACAATCCCCGCGAAGTCCACTTGAACCACTAAAACCTTTCTGGAGAGAGAATCACGTACGTGAGATAGAGGAGCAGTAATATGGCGATGGCCACAAACACGAGGTAAGAAGCATCCATCGAACCCTATGATAGGTATTGTTCTATAAAATACCCTCGGCTAGCTTTTGGCGCTCATCCCCTCATTCGGATTGACGCTGAGTGCTCGAAACAGCAGCGCTCGATAGGCCCAAAAAACGCATCGAACCTGCTCCGCTCTTTGAAATACGTAAGGAGCAAGTATCGGCCCATAGAGCGCATCAAGAGTATCCAGACGACGATGATGACTACGGCCGCGACGATTGACGACAGATCCACTTGAGACCCCCCATTCTTTGCACCTATCCTTTCGGATTTGACAGCTGCAGGTCAGGGATGTGCGTGATCTGACCCGTGGCGTGCGATGGCCGCAGTTGTAATGGCAGCGTGTACCACAGGACGTAAACGCTAACCCCCCTCGATACGCTCGTTCCAGATGAAAATCATTGCGAAAAAACAGGTTGATCTCCGGGTTTTTCCGGCACTCTTGCTGTTCTGGTCAGCACAAGCTATGCAACGGGCAAGGGTTGCAAGCGCCGTTTTACTGCGTGGGAAGTGTATATATAGATGCCTTGGAAAGTTAGGAGCAAAAACGAGGGGGCTGCTGAGAGATGTATAAACGTATATTGTTACCGGTATCAAACCCGCGAAATGCTGCATACACGCTGAAGGCAGCTTTACAGTTGCTCGACCCTGATGGCACAATCGTGTTATTAAGCGTGGTCGGAACGAGCGAGGATTATCCCGATCGTGCTGAGAGCTATCGGAAAAAGACTAATCTCGTGATAAAGCTGATGAAATCAGTAGCACCTGACAAAGCCGAGGTCGTGCCCGAAATTATACTCTCACCATCGATTCGCGATACAATCCTTGATCAGATAGCCACGCACAACATCGACCTCGCGATTCTCGGCTACAGTCTTCAATCAACCCTCTATAAGATTAGGTACGGGGACGTTATTTACCCACTCGTGAAAGATGCGCCGTGTGATGTAATCTTGTCTAACCTCAAATACGAGAGCACTTTTGAGCGAATACTCATCCCATCGGCAGGATACAAGCACTCTATACACGCAGTCAAGGTGGCACGGGCCCTTGCCGAAAAGACGCACGGCCACATCACTCTCCTTCACATCGCAGAGCCCAACGAGAGCGATGTACAGGCCGATTTGCAGCTTCTCGCTTCCACGTACGATAACGTAGACATCAGCGTCTTCTCGGGTCCGATTGCTGAACAGATCACTGTGTTCTCAAAAGATTACGATCTCATCATCATGGGGGCTTCAGAGCGGTCTTGGGGCGCAAGCGCGATTTTCGGGACGGTAGTGGACAAAGTAATCGAACAGACAGATAGAAACATCTTCGTCGTGCGTGCGTAGGCCGATCACGTGGCGGTCGAGTTTGTGGCGGTTGCATTCACGGCCACTGCGTTGAGCGCCGTCGCGTTCGCCTGTGCAGCGTTCAGCGCCGCAGGGCTTAGCAAACTATCTAGTGCTATATTGAGCAGTAACACGTTCACGCGCGGCTCGCCAAAGACCCCGGCAACGGGATTCTCGGTATACTGGTTTACGAGTCTCGTGAGCACATCCTGCGATATGCCGGTTAGGTTTGATATACGCGGAATTTGCAGGAGCGCACTTTCAGGTGTGATATTGGGATCAGCTCCGGATCCCGATTGTGTCACCAGGTCGATCGGTACGAGACTAATGGAGGGGTTGAGCGTCTTTTGATACGCGACCTGCTGACTCACGTTCGCGATGAGAGCAGGATTGTTTGGTCCCCAATTAGACACCCCGACCGGCCTCGATTGAAAGTGCATCGGATCGGTGAACGACTGCCCAACTAAGCTTGAACCCACAACGGTACCGTTTTGTGTCAGAACGCTTCCTTCGGCGGCCGGTTTATCGGCAATTTGCGCGATCCCCAAGAGAATGAGAGGGAAAACTAATCCGCATAATACTAAAAAGACAACGGTCGTTTTGAACGCCGTAAAAAGGTCATTTTTTAGCATTGGTGCCGCATTGAAACGTGTTCGTTTAAATATCTTGCGCGCCGCGCGCAGCATCGCAAGTGAGCACTCGACTGCGTATAATCCTCGTTCGCGAGCAGTTAGGGCGTCGGATGTAGCAAATCACGTGGCGGTTCCCATTTGCGAAAGCCATCCCGTGATCAACAATCCCGCGAGCGGATTAGTCTATAGAGACGTTGAAAGAGGCATACCCCATATAGTTTTAATAGTATGAGAGGACGATGAGGTTGCTGAACATTCTAGGAAGTCCATCGACCAAGCAAGCCTATATGTACAGTTGTTGTAGTGTCAGCACGAACCAGGAGGGGCGACATGGAAGATGACAATGCTTCTGCATCCACGATGTCAAATCGTCCGGACAACGTTGGAGCGTATCTTATCGAGCGACTCCAGTCATTAGGTGTGTCGCACGTCTTCGGAGTGCCAGGCGATTATGTGCTGGGCTTTTTCAAGCAGCTTAGCGACAGCCAACTCAACCTTGTCACGACGTGCGATGAACTGAACGCGGGCTATGCCGCCGACGCTTATGCACGCATCCGCGGAATAGGCGCCGTGTGCGTTACCTATTCCGTTGGCGGTCTAAAGGTTGTGAATGCCACAGCGCAGGCGTATGCGGAAAAATCCCCGCTAGTGGTCATCGCCGGAGCCCCCGGAATCAAAGAACGGATCGGAAACCCGCTCCTCCACCACAAGGTACGGACATTTGACACGCAGAGCAAGGTCTTTGCTGAAGTGACTGTTGCGTCTGCGGTCCTCGACGACCCAAGTACTGCGTGTGGAGAGATTGATCGCGTGTTGTCAGAAGCACTCCGCGTTAGTCGACCGGTATATATCGAACTTCCACGTGATATGACGTTCGCGCCCATTAAGCCGCCCCATCCATCTCATTTAACGCAAGCAGAAGCTGCGAGCGATCAAAACGCTCTGCAGGGCGCCGTCGACGAGGCAGTAAGGATGATCAATGCGGCGGAGCAGCCTGTGGTAATTGCGGGTATTGAGCTACACCGCTTTGGACTGCAGGATAAACTCGTTGCACTTATCGATAAAGCGCACATACCGGTCGCTGCGACAATTCTCGCGAAGTCAGTCGTCGGTGAGTACCACCCACTGTACATCGGCATCTATGAAGGGGCTATGGGCTTTGCATCGGTCCGCGATTACGTCGAATCGAGCGATTGTCTGATTCTACTTGGCACGTTTATGACGGACATCAACTTGGGGCAATACACGGCTCACATCGATCAGGAAAAGGCAATATACGTCACAAGCGAACAGTGTTTGATTAGGGGCCACAACTACGCGAACGTCCGCGTGCATGACTTCCTCGACGGGTTGATCGGTGCCCGCGTCACCCAACGAACCCTCCGCGATTTGCCTCGCCCACGGACAAGAAAGCCGTTCGTGACGCAACGGGGCCAACGGATCACTGTTAAGAGGTTGTTTGAACGGCTCAACTGGGTGCTCGAGGACAACACAGTCGTCATAGCAGACGTTGGCGACGCACTGTTTGGGGGGCTTGACCTCATTACGCACTGCAGAACCGAATTCCTCTCGCCTGCGTATTACCTCTCGCTCGGGTTTGCTGTGCCGGCGAGCATTGGAGCGCAACTTGCAGATCGTAATCTGCGTCCGTTAGTATTAGTCGGTGACGGGGCCTTCCAGATGACCGGAATCGAGACCTCAACTATGGCGCGACTCGGCTTGAATCCCGTTATTGTGGTGCTTAACAACTTTGGATATGCAACTGAACGGCCGCTGCAGGATGGGCCGTTTAATGATCTGCAACCATGGCAATATAGCCTCATTCCGGACCTCGTTGGCGGAGGGAGGGGCGTTGTGGTCACGACTGAGGATGAGCTGGAAAACGCTCTTAAGGCCGCCCAGACATATACGGAAGGGTTTACGATTATAGACGTTCAGCTCGATCCGAGCGACAGCTCACCAGCGTTGCAGCGACTCACCGAGGGTCTGGCTAAGCATATCCGGTGAGATTCTATCGGCGGGCGCTGACTGACAGAATTAAGGTCGTCGTCAAGCACTCTTATAGAGTACAAGTCACCTAGGAACTGGATATACAAGCACACAACGAGCAAGCGATAATTGCGGCGCTTAGCGCTTAGCGCTTAATCGGCCAACGAGCAAGACAAACCCGACGACAATCAACGCAACGAATGCAAAAACTAATAATGCGCTAAACCCGCTACTAGGGCCATTTCCTGTCAAAATGTCGTCCACTGCGTTAGTCGAAGCGTTCGTTTCTGAAGGAGAGGGCACCCCGCTCGAGTGCACCGGGCTTTCAGTAGTCAACGAGCGATTAAGCGTAGTGAATTGTACGCGTCCCGTACCCTTTAAATAATCCATATAATCCGCCAGAAGCTTCACTTTCTGTGAATTGACCGTGCCATTTGGTCCGCTAAAATCGGAGGGGTGGTATAGCACAACAAGGGTGTCGACGCTTCGCGGATTGTTGAGGAACTGCTCCGTTTCGTTCTTCAAGGACGCAAGACTCTTGTTACCGAATTCAAGCGAGGCTGCCTCAACTTTTATGCCCTTACTCTGCCCTTGCTGTATATTGAAATCGCGGTATGCTGTACTGTATTCCGTGAATCCTAACGCTTTTGCCGCTTTAAGCGTGTTGTTGTCGCTTTTGTCAAACGGCGGTATAAACGTCGTAGGAACGACCCCGAACGCCTGCTTGATGTCATCACGCCCTTTCTTTATCGTGTCGTACTGAACGGCGTAAGGGCGCCCATAGAATTCGCTGGGGCTAACCATTGTCACACTCTGATGTGTATATCCGTGCTGTGCGAACTCAAAAAGGTGGTTTGAAGCGATTAACCGCATGTAGTTGAGGAATTGTGTATCTTGAAGGAGCTGGTTGCCTGCCGACGCGTTTTGATGAGCAACGATGCCCAGCGTTACGGGCACGTTCTTATCGATGTGCACTTGGTTGACGGCCTGAAGTTCTGCAAATTTGGTCCTAGGCGCAACGTCATCATCCCTAAAAATAACGTACTTCCTCGTTTGCCCGTTGTCTGTTACACCTTGCGCGTTTCCTTGGACCGTTGAAAATAACAGTGTTGTAACCAGTAAACAAGCGAACATGACCTTTCCTGCTGTTACGGCTCTCATTTGGAGTACTATCAAACCATTTGATATGCGTCTCAAAACGTAGAATGTTTGAAGCGGTTAAGCTCGACTCTGACACACCTTATAAAACGAATCAAACAGACGTGTCGCCAAAGCGTCGCTGCAAGACATAGTAGTTAAGTAGCGGGCATCAGTTTTAAGTTTATGTGACACGAGGTCTGTTGAAAAGCGTGAGATGAACGATGCTTTGCAGGTGTGTACATCTCCAAAGGGGGGCTTAACCCACATTTAAGGTTGACGCTACGATTTCGCAGTTAACGACCCGAAGTTGCTGCAGGAACGCGTAAATCTTCCGGTTTCGCCAGTTATGTAAGCTAAATCCTAGGATAGAATCAGAGGAAAACGTGCGGTACATTAGAATTGTCGGTGCAAAGTCCTTTATGGAGCTGACGCAAGCCAACGTAGTAGATTGGCAACTGTACGGCACGACGTTTCTTGAATGGAAAGAGGAAACGGGAAAAGACTACGATAGCTGGGTAAGCGAACGTGTCATCCCGACATTAGACCTTTTTGATTATCTTGCGTGGTATGAGGACGGATCGCTGCACGGCTATGAAGGTGGGTACAGTGTCATACTCGATCAGAGCTTCGGACTATGGACAGGTGAAATACTCACTCGCGCTAAAAAACTTGGATTGAACATCGAGGAAACCCAGAACGGCTCCGGATGCTGGATCGGATAAGTCGATCATCGCAGTGTTCGCAACTATCGATTTAAGCCGTTGCGACGCCCTTTCGCGCAGCTGGGCGACTTGAACGACTGTGGGCAATCCTAAGACGCTTAAAAAATGGCTCGGGGGAAGCTGCGTGCACATGTCCTATACCTCTTCTTCAAAGCTCGGAAACTGGAATTGCAACGCCTTGAATCCCTTCTCATCAACAAATCGCTCGTCAAGCAGGTGTCGCTTGGATCGGCCCATTGAGTCAGTCGTGACGCCGAGGAGGGCTCCGTCGCTTCGGACTATAAATGTCGAATACTTCGCAAACAGCTCTTTTATCGTTGATGAGGCCCCCTCATCACGTGCTTGCCACTTCGAAAAGGTTTGTCGTTGCAATAGCTTAAACTGCCGTGAGGTAAGCGTCATCACGCGTATTTTGATAGTTTGACCCCCTTATCAACTGACTGCCTTCTTCACTAACGTAAGTAACTCTTCTCGTGTTCGCACGCGCTCTCGTGTCTTGGTAGTCCCACCCTTGATGACGTTTGCAAAAATCTCGGGCAGATCCCCGTCTGAGCTTCCTGTGAGGCCTTGGATAATCCCGCTAAAGACGTCGCGTGTTCTTCTCTCCTCTAACGTAATATGTCCAAAATTGCGAAACCACATCTCTATACGTGTGTCGTCCGACACAATCGTTATTTTGCGTATCTGCTTCTCCCACCAGAGGTGGATCATAATATCGTACTTCTTCTGTTCCATCTATCCTCTCGCGCGTGCTACTGCACCGTTTCCTACTCGCTAATACTGAGCGCTCCTTGTTCTTATCATTGCGGAATCTTCAGGATTCAGCCAGGCGCTGATAAAGCCGCTCACTCTTATGGTGAGCAAAAAAGAAAAAAGCGGTGCAGCGTGCGTGCACCTATTTCATCTCTACCGCCTGAGCCTCTTCCTTCCCTGCCTGCATCTCTTCAGCCGTAGCGCGCGAGGCAATACGAGCGATCCATACACTTGCTAACACTGCGATAATAGTGACAATAATTGCGTATGAGAGGGTCGCCGGGATACTTGTTGCAGTTCCTAACACTTCTGTAAAAATAGCCGTAATGGCAGCCTGCCAAGCAAGAGCAGCGATTAACGCGAAAGCGGTCGTGACAAGGGTCGCCATCACTTTCATATATTCAGCTTTGCCCACCATGTGTTTCGCCTCCGACAATTTAGTAACATTGTATTTCAATTAACATAAGATAAAGAACTTTCTAATTGCTCGTTTTTCGGCTATTCGGCGCCCAAGTTCAGTTCAATGAAAGAACGACGTCAAACGAAGTCATAAAACGCTATGGTAATATAATGCTTCAGACTAAATTACATAAATTAAAGAGGGATTCTATGCTAGACAAGACGATTTCTGAGCATTTTATTAACAAAACGATAGAAGTGTACTTCGGTGGCAGACCGAATGAAACCATTACCGGTACGGTAGTTGGAAGCGCCGACGGTGTTATTGTGCTCGAGCACGACCAACGTCGCGATTTTATCAACGTTGGAAAAGTAGTGGCCTTCTGGGAAGTGTAGGATCGACGCGTTCAATTCGCGTACACTGTCCCTACACCACTTGCACAACGTAAGAGGTTACCCAGCGGTGCCTTAGGAATCTTCAAATCGCGTTTATCGTCAACGCGCTTTTAACGGTGTTAAGACTAGGTTAGCGACTAAGTCTCGAGCACACGCTGCGAATGTAACGTTACGAATTCAGTTTTTGGTCTTACGCGGCTTGCATAGGATTTCGCGGATTTCAAGCTCATAGAACTCGTCACTCGTCGCTGCCTTAATGACGAGCGCGGTATCGAACCCTTTAGAACTTCCGCCAAGGGCCACGACTTCTGCACCTGTTTCGACTATCTCTTCCTGTGCCGCAATCAACGTCAACTCAACGGCGACTTTGGTTCCTTGCCCGAACCTTCGCAAGCTGTTTTTTACCTCATCGGGGTACGAATAATCAACCTGTTTATAAAACACGTGTTTGAATCCCGAATCTTCAATGCGCTTCTTGGTGTCTGGCGAAAATCGCGCGGGATCGGTGCCTACGAAGAAGAGTGTTATGTCTGTATTCGCAAAGAAATCCAACGCTTTTTCTGCAGAATCACCTCGCACTGAGGGGATTAAGACGTGCTTAATGCCGAGTTCGTCTGCGCGCTCTTTCGCGCAGGTCAGTACGGCATTTGTGTTCTCCTCTCCAGGAGCGTCGAAATAGACTATTTTCCTTTCTAGTGTCATCGTGATAGTACCTCCCTGTTCCCGGTCTAATAGGATTAAGAACGCGTAAAACTTTCTGTTGATAGGCACACGTAAAACCTAGCTGCATTTAGAACGTGAGTGTTCAGACGTTGCTTGAGGGGCGAGTACCGCGCAGGGTCTGGAGTGTATTCTCTACGGTTTTCGTAGGGTTCGAGAAAGCGTGTTAAACTTGTTCTTGTGATCTGCAATCTCACTCTCACTAGGCAGAGGCACAACTTTTGACAACTCGGCACAGATACATTCGCGCGTTTCTTTTTCGAGCTCAAGTGAATCGAGTGCTGCTTCTGAGATGACCCAAAACGCGTGTCGATGTGCAACCTCATTAATCAATTCCACGCTTACGACGCCGAGCGGGACTACCTCTCTTTGAGCCAGGCCTCGTGAATCAACAAACGAGCGCTCAATGTCCGCTTGAAGCAAATACGGTCCGTACCTTTCTGCCTTGCGCCCGTCGTTAGCGAGATAGTTCCATCGAACTGTATTTGTTGATGTCCCACTCTTAGCCTCTCGCTTCATGTAACGCCCTCGCACTTACCATTCATAGGACTTTCAGGTTGAAAAAACGTATGTCTTTTCTTCGGCACAAGCAATCGTGCGTTAGCAACTTAGGACTAACCATTATATTTCGGAGCTCAACAAGCAACGAAATTACGCCCTTTTGTGTTTGCTCAAGGACGTGTGAGAGCAGATAGTAGGGCCTTCTAACTCCTTTTCCAGTTAACCTCTGGCCTTAAATCCATCAAATGTCTGAACGTCGGGCCAAGCACCGGTCATTGCACAACCGAAAGATTCTTGGCATCGCCAACTTTGAAAGAACTAATACGAAAGGTCGATCAAATGACATCAGATCCCGCAAAGGGCGAACCATACGATCGCATCAAGCGAACGATGGAGTCTATAGCTAAAAGAGTACGAAAAGAGGCAGATTCGCTCAGCCGTACTGAAGTGAACTCGTTTGTCACCGAGATCATTATGACACACGAACAGGGGCACCGCATATTCCTCCTCGGAGAAGGTCGATCGGGGTTGGTCGCGCGTTCCTTTGCTATGCGCTTAATGCACTTGGGCTTCGACGTTTACGTCTTTGGGGAAGTCGTCACCCCTGCTGTAAGAGAAAAAGACCTCGTGATTGCTGTTTCAGGGACTGGTGAAACGGGTCCGGTCAACGAAACGACGAGGATAGCCAAGCGGCATGGGGCCAGAATCGCTGCTGTAACCTCTAACGCGGGCTCAGCCCTAGGAGAGCTTGCCGAACAAGTTATTACAATCCGTGGTCGAACAGAAGCCGACGAAGTAAGCTTTTTGGAGCGCCAGGTTACAGGCGTTTCAATCTCGCTTACGCCTTTAGGAACGCTGTTTGAGATTAACGTTATGGTATTCTTGGATAGCGTTATTGCGGGTCTGATAGTGGCTTTGGAGAAAAAAGAGGAAGAATTAGCCGAGCGGCACTCAGACCTAAGAAGCCAAAGAGATGTGTCATAGGCCGAGCCGATTGGCACAGGTCGTAAATTGTGATGTCGTTACTGTTGACACTTTCAAAGTAACTGCACCTTAAACAAGCTCTTTCATAGCGGCTTCCGATTGAACGGTTAAAAGCATTTGCGTCAGGTAATCATGGCGTAGAGCAGGTAAACGAGGTGACTCTAGCGTGGACAGCATAATCCTTTACATATTGCTTGGAGCGACTGCCGGAGTTTTGAGCGGTTTGCTGGGAATTGGTGGCGGTATCATACTTGTCCCCGCGCTCGTTCTATTTATCGGGCTCACTCAGCACGAAGCGCAAGGTACCACACTTATTCTGTTAACTGCACCGTTTGGGCTGCTAGCTGCTCTGACGTACTACCAAAGCGGCTACGCAGACTTGAAAATAGCGGCTTTTCTTGGAATTGGCTTCTTTTTCGGAGCCTTTCTCGGGGCGAAAGTTGCAACGAATATCCCGAATGTTGTGCTCGAAAAGATCTTTGGTGTAGCGCTGTTACTAGTCGCATTGAAAATGCTCCTTAGCAAATAGCCTAGGAGATATTTGTTGCGCTCAGATTTCGAGCACATTACGGCAAAAAAGGAGAAAGGACGCACGCGAGCTTCAATTCAAAGGGAAAATGTTATAAAGGCCCGAAGATGATGAAATTATTTGGCAAATCAAACCCTCTCATTAGTTGAAGGCCACTATTAAGCCTATCAAGCCTATTAAGGGCCCGCCGTAGGGGTTCAGCGTTGCGTGGCTTTTCGTAAGTCGAGAGCGTGAGGCGTCAAACGATACTAGGATTAAGGAGGTTAAGAGGATGGGTCTTATTAAACTGATGTTTCTGCCATTGAGAATGCTAATGTGGCCTGTAATGGCTCCATTAGGTATGTTACACCACTCATTCAAGATGGCACTTCGTTTCGGCACGGTGATGCTGCTGTTCGCCCAGCTTATGGTAATGTTGTTCTTGGCAGCCATGTTCATTATGTTCACCGTTATTCCAACCGTCATTTGGGGGTTGTGTTGGATAATGAAGAAAAAAAAGCACATGGGGGGGCTGGGAAAGCACGGAAAAATGCATATGCACATGCCCACGCCCCGTCGGTTTAAACCTTAACTTGGACAAATAACGGCGTCAAAAAATTAAAAAAACCCCTACGGTTAATTTACTAAGAAAGCGTACGCTGGATTTTTTTGCTTGAGACGTGTCAGTCTTATAAACAACGGTATCGCGCACCAAGCTATAGACGCTAGGGTTCGAAAAAACGGTTAAAATAGATATATAGCCAATTTCTTCTGGGCCCGACTTTTGCTTGTTGTTGGGGCATCACTATCAGCCGTAGAACACGAACTTCATAAGAACGCTAGTGTGACTGTATCCTAGCGCTTGGAGCTCTCAATGCACAGAAAACACCTTGGTTTCATGCTTTAATCTAGAGCTTTGCAAGTACAAAATGCAGGCGCCTATTTTGCAACAAAAGTGCGGGTAGGACACTGGCTTATCTCTCGGTCACAAGACACCTCGTGGCCGAAGCAGCTTCCTTTGCTGTCGTCGATTAGCTCATAGAATCTACAATCTTTGCACGTTGGCACGAGCTTACCCCCCTTTGGGTGCTGAAATGTGCTATCGCCTCTTATGTAGACTCCCGTTCTTATCTCTCCCATTTATTTCTTAGTGCTGTCTTCTGCAGCGTGCTTAAGAATTGCCGCTCCCATCCGTTCAATAAGAAAGGATACGGGAGTTGCCATGGGTGTTAACGCCAGGTGAATAAAGCCTTGCGGCACTTTTTCATTTACCAGCTCTTTATTACGGATGAACAGTCTGGTAACCTGTTCCCGGGTTGGTATAGGATATTCATTTCCGTCTATCCCGGCCACCCTCCAGGCTTCCTGAGCGAGGGAGAATGTTAAAAACCCTATCCGGTTCTATGCGGCTATTAAGCGAGTGCACTCCTTCTCGAGAGAAAACTGCATCTTAAGTTGATGACTCACGTAACTTTCCTAATGTACAGGAGGGCATGACCGCGTTTTCCCGCCGGGGTGATACTACCCATCAACCGTAGACAATAGACCATTTTCTGAGCTAACCGGCGGGATACAGGACCGGCAGCGGCGAGGTCAGAAGTTGAGAACGGCTCTATCAGAGTAGCAGGAATAAATGAGTGCATATCTGCCGGTGTTTGCAGGACTCTTTGACCGACCACCTTCAACAGCCTGCGCTCGTAAGTGACCCATCCCCGCCTGCGCCAGCCGCGGGTACCCTCGTAACGACGCACTTCTTCCTCTTGAATGAGCAGCAGCTCTATCGAGAAGTTGGGATTCATGAGCAGCCGCGGGAAGCTCACCAGTTCATCGAAGACCTGTACAAAAGCCCCCCGTTTGGGAGATTTACGCCGGCTGGTCGTAGCGTTGTCGTGGTATGGCAGCTTTAATATCCACTTTTCGCACGGGATTGGATATACTAGCCGCACCGGGTGATTAACAATGAGCTTCTCCAGCTTCCGTCTTATGGCTGTAAAGTTACCGGTTTGAATCTCCACCAGGAGCTCACCACGCACAATGTCAACCACAGATCCGTCAACAGGTACCTCCTGCCCGTCTCCGGGCTGTGCATACCACTGTTTCAAAGCCTCGTGTAGGGGCTTCTCGTTTAGTGTGCCGATCTTGTTAGTGGTGTTCTGCATTTACGTAGGAATACCATCCTTTGACTGAAGTATGTTAACTCAGACCACTCCGGTGAAAGTGAACCACATTATGCCATTGTCATCCCGCAAGATATTCCGGACATATGGCGGACATGACATAATTTAACTGCTTCATGCTCGTTATAATATTTGTGAGACCGAGTTAAAAATAATGAAAAGGACGATCAGCGATAGTCTCCAGTCAGCCTAATTCTGCTACTTCTCTTCCTTGGTCGCGTTGAACCGTGGGGAAGGCGACGTTCGCGGTCACGCTGGCGCTGAACACGACGTTAGTGTTGACTACGGGTGGGTTAACGTGCTGTACGTTCTGTGACTCTAAAAAGAAATCCCGCTAAGCTTTTGGAGAAACACAAAGCAATGATGTCTGACAAGGCAAAGTCAACAGTTGTTACGTGCTATGTAATAGTTATAGAGCGTACAGATGGATGTAACAAACCTACTTATAGCGGTTAGTGTTAGACTT
>Ga0209538_1000776_pt1 | contig 17946 bp, 16 predicted proteins | sample BarGraNGADG00211_2_FD_184492 | JGI IMG/M metagenome (GOLD analysis project Ga0209538, IMG submission 184492) | Arctic peat soil microbial communities from Barrow, Alaska - Barrow Graham LP Ref core NGADG0004-211 (SPAdes) (version 2) | ecosystem: Environmental > Terrestrial > Soil > Wetlands >... | reverse complement strand
GGAGCGAGAGGCGGCGGGCGAGTTCGTGCTGCCCGACGACGTGGAGGTCGCGCGGGAGCTGCGCGACCTGCTCGGGCAACTCGGCGACGCCCGCCTCGAACTGCGCTCCGACCACGCGCTCAACCTGCTCCCGGGCCTGGAAGGTTCCTTGCCCGCCGACCGCCCGCGGCTGGAGGCCCTGCTGGACGAGTTCCTCGCGCTCTCGCGTGTTGAACAGGCGCGGTACGCCGTCGGCTCGCGCCTGGGCATCTACCGGGCTCTGGGCGACCGCCTCGATCCACAGCGCCGGGCGACGCTGGAACAGCAGTTCGGCGGCTATCACGAGCCGTCCGCCGACGAGCTGCTGCAGGCGGCCACGGCGCTGCGCGCGCGCTTCCTCTAGGTCGCCGTCCGCGCGTCCGTGTCGCGGCGCGCTCGCTGGCCTGCCTCGCCGTCGTCCTGCGGGGCCGGTCCGAGGTCGCCGATGAGGTAGCGCTGCACGGTGGGACCGACAGCCGCCACCAGCTGGTCCACCGAGGCCGAGGCGAGCGGCTCGATGCGAGTCACGTACCGCATCATGGCGAGGCCGATGAACTGCGAGCCGACGAGGGTGGCGCGCAGCTCGCCGTCGGCCACGCCGAGCGCCTGTGTGATGGGGCCGAACACGCGCCGGCCGAGGTAGTCTCGCACCATCGCCTGGGCGGCGTCGTTGGTCATCGCCGAGCGCACCATGGCGACCAGCGGCTGGCGGCTCTCCGGGGGTTCCCAGGCGTCGAGGAAGACGCGTACGATCGTCTCGCCGATCTGCCCCGCCTGACCGGCTCCCCCGGCGACCAGCCGCTGGAGGATCTCACCGGGCTCGACGGGGATCTGGAGGGCGGCGCCGAAGAGCTGCTCCTTGGACGTGAAGTAGTGCAGCACGAGCGCCGGGTCCACCTCGGCGGCGGCGGCGATACTGCGGATCGTCGCGCGGTCGTAGCCGAGCTCGGCGAAGGCACTGCGCGCGGCCGCGAGGATCGCCACGCGGGTGCCGCTCTCGCCGGGGCGGCGGCCGGCTCTCTTGGCGCCGCGACTCATACTCGGTCGGCGGCGCGCTCCTCGCGCGTCATCTCGTGGTGGCCGGCGTCGGCGCCCAGGCGGCGTCCGGTGAACAGCGCCGGAGGGACGGCCAGCAGGGCCGCCAGCGCGGCCGCGTAGAACGGCCACGTGAACGCTCCCGCGATGTCGTCGCGGAAGATGGCGCCGATCGTCGTCCTGAGCTCGGCCTGCTGCTTCGCCATGGCCGAGCCCGGCGGGGCCGGCGGCGCCCCCGCCAGCGGGTCGCCGCTCCCCCGGCCGCGGCCGCCGCCCTGGGCCTCCTTGGCGCTCTTGACGATCCCGGCGCTGATGGCGGCGCGCGCGGGCGCCGGGATCTGCGTTTGGCTCTGCACGTACTTGACAGCTTCGGCGGTCGCCGTCTTCGTCTCCGTGACGACCGTGTGCGAGAAGATGGCGACGACGATGGCGAGCCCGAGGGAGAAGCCCACCTGTCGCAGCGTGTTCAGCGCTCCCGAGCCCACGCCGGCGACCTGCGGCGGCAGCGAGCCCATGGCCGCCGACGAGAAGGTGGGCATGGCGAAACCGATGCCGGCGCCGAGCAAGACGGTGCGCCAGGTCGCGTCCCACACGGTCGACTCGCCGTTGAGCTGCACCAGCAGCACCAGGCCGACGACGAAGAACAACGAGCCGATGACGCCCGAGACGCGCGGGCCGATCTTGTCCACGAGGCGACCGACGAGGGGCGCGATGATGAGCCCCGTCAGGGGCATGGGCGTGATCGCGATCGCTGCCTTGAGCTCACTGTAGCCGAGCACGTTCACGAGGAAGAGGACGAGCAGGAACATGGAGCCGCCGAGCGCGGCGCCGATGAAGAACATCGCCGTGTTGGCGGCCGTGAACGAGCGGATGCGCATGAGCCGGAAGTCGAACATCGGCGACGGCGTGCGCAGCTCCCACCACATGAACAGCGGATAGCTGATGACGGCGACGGCGAACAGGCTGAGGACGGCGGTGGACGTCCAGCCCCAGTCGTTGCCCTGGATGAGGGCGAGTACGAGGCAGAAGAGACCGAAGGCCGAGATGAGGATGCCGGGGATGTCGATGCCCTGGACGTCCTGACCGATCTTGCGTTCGGGGATGAAGACCACCGCCATGACGATGGCGACGATGCCCACGGGGACGTTCATGAAGAAGATCCAGTGCCAGGACAGATACTGGATCAGGATGCCGCCGAGTGTGGGCCCGACGGCGCCGGCGACGGACCCCATTGCCCCCCAGATGCCAACCGCCATGCCACGCTGGCGACGCGGGAAGGCGCCGAAGAGGATGGCCAGTGAGATCGGCGCCAGGGCGGCGCCGCCCACGCCCTGGCCGACGCGAAAGACGATCAGCAACTCGATGTTGGGCGCCAGCCCGCAGAGAAGGGAGAACAGGGTGAAGCCGATGAGGCCCACGCCGATGAAGATCCGCTTCTGGCCGAATTTGTCGGAGATGCGGCCCATGCTGAGGAAGAGGACGGCCAGCGCGAGGCTGTAGGCGCTGATCACCCACGAGACCTTGGTGACCGTGGCGCCGAGGTCCTCGATGATGGCGGGGATGGCGATGTTGACGATCGTGACGTCGAGCAGCGCCATGAACATGCCGAAGCTGACGGCGACGAGGATCCACCACTTGCGCGGGTTGCCCTGGTCGAGAGTCGGGTCGATCACCGTGCTGTCGTTCCGATGGCGGAGTTCTCCGTTGTCGGCGACGGTGGTTCTTCAATCGCGCGGGCGAGCGCCACGAACGTCTCTTCGAAGGTGGCGGGGACGACGCTGAGCGTGGCGTCGACGCCGCCCGCGTCGAGCGCCGCCTGGACGCGGGCGGCGTCGCCGCCCGGCACGCGCAGCGTGCGGCCGACCAGGGCCGCGGCGAGGCCGCCCCTGTCGAGAGCCGCGAAGGCCGCCTCCCAGCGCGGCGCCTCTACGGCCACGGCCTTGCGCTCGCCGACGATGCCCCCCAGGGTGCCTTCCGCGACGATCTTGGCCGCGGCCATCACGACGAGGCGGTCGCAGAAGCCTGCCTCGTCGAGATGATGGGTGGTGACGAGCACGCCGGCGCCGCCTCGAGCCGCGTCGTGGACCGACTCCCAGAGTCGCGCTCTCGCGGCAGGGTCGACGCCCGAGGTGGGCTCGTCGAGGACGAGCAGCTCGGGCGCGTGCGCGAGGGCCGCCGCGAAGGCGAGCCGGCGGCGCAGCCCGAGCGGCAGGTCGCGCACCAGCGTGTCGCGCAGCGCCTCGAGGTCCGGGTCCAGATCGGGCAAATCACTGCCGAAGGCCCGTGCCGAGAAGGCCAGGTTCTCTTCCACGCTGAGGTCCTCCCAGAGGCCGAGACCCTGAGGCACGTAGCCGAGGCGCAAACGGCCGGCACGCGAGGGCGCGTGGCCGAAGAGCCGGACCGCGCCCGACGTCGGGTGGAGCAGGCCGAGCAGCAGCCGCATGAGGGTCGTCTTGCCGGCGCCGTTGGCGCCCAGCAGTCCGACGACCTCGCCGGCGCGCACCTCGAGGTCGACCCCTGCGACCGCCGTCAGACGGCCGAAGCGGCACACGACGTCGTGGGCTGAGGCCTGGGGGAGAGGGGCCGCGCCATCCGCGGGGGAACGCGAGCCCGAGTCGGCCCCACGCTGGTACGGCTCGGCCGGGGGCAGCGCCGCGGCGATCGCCTCCGGCGGTCCGGCGGCGATCGCCCGGCCTGCGTCCAGCAGCAGCACCGAGGCGGCGCGCTCTGCCTCGTCGAGGTAGGTGGTGGAGACGACCACGCCGGCGCCGCCGGCGGCGGCCCCGGCGATCAGGCGCCACAGCTCCGCCCGGCTCACCGGGTCCACGCCGGTCGTGGGTTCGTCGAGGATCAGCAGCTCCGGCCGGTGCAGCATCGAGAGGGCGAAGGCCAGCTTCTGGCGCATGCCGCCGGAGAGGCGGCCGGCGAGGCGGTCGCCGATGCCGTCGAGGCCGGTGCGTTCGAGGAGCTCGGCGAGGCGCGCCTTGAGCTCGGCGCCGCGCACGCCGTAGGCTTCGGCGACGAAGGCGACGTTCTCGGCGACGCTGAGGTCGTCATAGAGCCCTGAGGCGCCGGCGACGTAGCCGATTCGGCGGCGCGCCGGACTGCGCACGGTGCCCATTGTGGGGCGGGCGACGCCGGCCAAGGTCCGCAACAGCGTCGTCTTGCCGGCGCCGTCGCCGCCGATGACGGCGGTGACCGCCCCGGCCGGCACGTCCAGGGTCACGCCGTCCAGCGCGGTGCGCCGGCCGTACCGCACCGTGAGGTCGCTCACGCCCCAGCCGCTCACGCCCCGGTCTCCGCAGGGGTCACGGATGCGGCTTCCGGAGTCCCTGCCTCGTCGTCGTGCCCCCCGCCGGCCGGCGCCAGATCGCGGCGGAAGCGCAGGGTCGAGGCCGTGAACACGAGGGCCGCCATGACGGCGAGCACGACGAGCGGTACCCACAGGGCGCCGATGGGCGCGCCGCGGACCATGATCCCTCGCGCCACCTTGATGAAGTACGTCAGCGGCAGGATGTACCCGATCCAGCGTACGCCCCAGGCCATCGAATAGAGAGGGAAGAACAGGCCGCTGAGCAGGAACTGGGGGAGCAGGGTCATCATCGCGAGCTGGATGGCCTGGCCCTGGGTCTGCGACACCGTGGAGATGAGCACGCCGATGCCAAGCGTCACGAACAGGAAGAGCGAGGCCCCGAGAGCGAACACCGCGACCGAGCCGCGGAAGGGAACGTCGAAGAGCAGCATGCCGGCGCCGACCACGATTACCATGTCGAGGGCGGCGATGACCATGTACGGGGCGATCTTGCCGACGAAGACGTCGCGCGGGCGGAACGGCATGACGGCGAGCTGTTCCATGGTCCCTGCCTGGCGTTCGCGCACGACGCCGAGAGCCGTGGCCACGGTTCCGACGAAGACGAGGATGATGCCGCACAAGCCGGGGATCATGATGACGGCGGTGCGCAGGTCGGGATTGAAGAGGATCTCGGCCCTGGCCTTCGCGACCGGGTCCGCGCCTGGGGTGGCGCCGGGCTCCGGCGTGGCGCCAGCGGCCTGCGTCGCGGCCCCTCGCGTCTGCGCCAGGGCGCGCAAGGCCGCCTGCGTCGCAAACAGCTCGGTGCCGTCGAGGTAGAGCAGCGGCGCCGCGCCCGCCTGCGACGGCGTGACGACAGCGGCTACGGCCTCGCCGCGGCGCAGGGCCTCGCGGGCCTGCGCCGCCCCATCGCCGGGGCGCGTGGCCACGACGCGAAGCTCCGTGGGGAGCGCCGCGGCGACCAGCGGGGCCCCAGGGCCGACGACGAGCGTGGGCACCTCTTTGACGTCGAAGCTGGCGGCGTAGCCGAAGACCACCAGGAAGAGGAACGGGAGCAGGAACAGCATCGCGACCGTTCTGCGGTCGCGGCGCAGCTCGCGGAATTCTTTGACGGCGATCGCCCACATGCCTGTCGCTCCTCTCCCCGACGGGGGGTGACGGCAGATGATTCGACGTATGTAGAAGTCTACAAGTGATGAATTACGCTGTCAATGCATGCTTTACTCCCCACGAACCGGCGCCGACCGGCCTCCGGGTCCGCGTCTGGCCCGCCGGCGCCGCCGGCCGCATCTGCCGAATCCGACAAGATGCGTCCCCTCCGGCGGAGTCGCGCCCTGCGCTTCGAGGCTGCCTATCCTTCCGATTCCTACACGTCGACACGTTCCCCCCGTTTCCTGCACTTGAGCGCCGTGCCCGTGTCTGGTAGCTTTCGGGTTCGTCCCTGGCCACCCGCGCGGGTGGCCCCGCAGGGCCCGTGAATGCCTTGCTCGCCGGGACCGCACCCACCAAGGAGACGAGCTGGACCGCAGTCACCCGAGACGTCTGGTCACGAAAGCGGCGCTGGCAGGCCTGCTTGTGCTGGCCGTCGCGGCGCTTGCCGCACCCGCAGTCTCCGCGCGAGCGGGTCAGCTCCGAGCGGACCGCCAGAAGGCGCACGCGCTGGCCGTCGAGATCAGCGCTCTGGATGCCCGTATCGAAGCCGCCGTGCAGCGCTTCGCGCGCGCCACCAGCTCTCTCCACGCAGTGCGCACGCAGATCCGCGACAACACCAGGCTCCAGCGCGTGGCGCGCAAGGAGCTCGACTTGGCGCACGCCACGCTGTCCATCCGAGCGGTAGCTCTGTACAAGCACGATGACGTCACGGCGCTCGACGCCATGCTGACCGCCGACGATTTCAGCGAGCTGGTCGGTCAGCTCAGCATGATGCGCAGGATCGCCCGCGGCGACCGCGACGTCGTGAGCACCATCAAGCGCATCGAGCGGCAACTCGCCGACCGTGCGACGTCACTGATCGCCGACGAGCGCACCGCAGTCAGGCTCGTGAGTCAGCGCAGCGCCGAACTCAAGACCATCCGCGCGCAGCTCTCCGACCGACGCGCGCTGCTCGCCGGCGTGCGCGCCTCGATCCGCACTGATGCGGCCAGGCAGGAGCGCGCCATGTCCGACGAGGGCCCCATCGTCCAGCCCTCCACCGAAACCGGTGGTGGCCAGGGACAATGGTGGCCGCTTATCCAGAGTGCAGCTTCCGCACGCGGCGTCAGCGCGCGCGGGATGTACCGGCTCATGATGATCGAGTCCGGTGGCTCGGCTTCCATCGTCGGCCCCGGCGGCTACTACGGCCTGTTCCAGTACGCACCCTCCACCTGGAAGGGCTCCTGGAACCCCTTCCGCTCATCCAGCATCACCGACGGGGCGGCGCAGATCAAGGCCACTGCCCTGGCTCTGAGTCGAGGGCACGGGCACGCCTGGTGGGACCCGTCCTACTCCTGGGCGTTCGAGGGCCGCTGACGCAGGCCTCGCGGCCTGTCGCGCGCCACCGCTCGCCGGCCGGACCCCGATGAACGCTCCGCTTCCTCTGCTCATGCTCGACCACGACGGCGTCGTGGTCGACTCGCTGGACGTCTTCAGCACCTCGCTCATCGAGGCCTGTCGGCAGCTCGGTATCCCGCGGGTGGCCGCGCCTGAGGACGTGGTGGCGCTCTTCGAGGGCAACGCCTACGAGTCCCTGCGTGCCGCCGGCGCCGACGATGCGCGGATCCGAGAAGCGACGCGGCGCACGGCCGCAGCGCTGCGCAACGCCCTGCCGTGGTTGCGTCCCTTCCCGCTCATGCCGGAGGTCCTGGCGGAACTGGCCGAGGCGCGGCACCTCGTGATCGTCACATCCAACGACGGCGACCTGGTGAGGACGTTCCTGCGCCGTCATGGGATCGCCGGCGTAGCCGAGGTCGCGGGGGCCGAGGCCGGGCAGAGCACGACGGCCAAGATCGAGGCGCTGATGGCCCGTTTCCCCGGCCAAAAGACGTACTGGTTCGTGGGCGACACGGCCGGCGACATGCGCGAAGCGCGCCGCGCCGGCGCAACGCCGCTCGGCGTGGTTTGGGGCTGGCACGACCCCGCCCTGCTGGAGGCCGCCGGCGCGGAGCGCGTCGCGGTCTCACCGGCCGACCTGCTCGCCATCGTCGCCCCGGATCTCTCGGCCGACTTCCTCGGGATGGGCTAAGGCCGGCGGGGCGTCGCTCGGGCAGCGCGGCAGGCGCGCGCGACACGGCCTTCCTCGTACAGGGTGACCACCGAAGACCACAGCCGCCTCGGCACGCCGCCGCGCATGCCGCCGTCGATCCAGCCCTGCAGCGGCCGCCAGACGCGGCCGGGGATGATCGGCAGCTCGCAGACGGCGAGCCCGGGCGGCTTCCGGCTCGCGAACGCCGACCAGCGGTCGATGTCGGCCTGGGTGCCGCGCCGGAAGGCGCAGAGCCGCGGAGCGGGCGCGCCCATGAGGCCCTCCGGGATGTGCACCAGCTCGCCGGAGAGGGCTTGGCCGGCGACCGATGGGAAGCGTAGGCCCATGAGGGCATCGCCGGCGCCCGGCCCGGCGCCCGTCCCCCCGCTGCGGCCGCTCCCGGGAGTATCAGCGGGGCTCATCGGTGGCCTCCAGAGTGGCGCCGCCGCGCCCGTCCCAGCCCCAATGTCGGATGGCGATCTGGGCGGTGCGTCCTGGCTCGGCGTCTTCGGCGATCGAGGCCAGTTCAGCTGCGAGTGAAGGGGTCGACAGCTCCAAAGGGTCTCCGGTCCACGCGGTTCGATCGCGAGAAGGACACTACTGCCGCCTGCGGCCCTCCCCCCGGCGTCATCTCTGCACTATGATGGGCTGGACCGCGAAGCCTGCGTCGGAGGGGAGCCCGATGGCCGTCGACAAGTCCAAGTCCAAGAAGAAGGCCGACGAAGCCGGCGCCCCGGAGGGCGCCTCCACGTCGGCCTCCCCCCACAAGAAGCTGAAGCGAAAGACGTACGAGTCCGAGCTGCGCAAGCTCCAGGTCGAGCTCGTCAAGCTGCAGGAGTGGATCAAGCACGCTGGGCTGCGCGTCGCGGTGATCTTCGAGGGCCGCGACGCGGCCGGCAAGGGCGGCACCATCAAGCGCATCACCGCGCACCTCAACCCGCGCGTGGTGAGCATCGCCGCGCTGGGCACGCCCACGGAGCGCGAGCGCACCGAGTGGTACTTCCAGCGCTACGTCGAGCACCTGCCGGCCGCCGGAGAGATGGTCCTTTTCGACCGCTCCTGGTACAACCGCGCCGGCGTGGAGCGGGTCATGGGCTTCTGCAGCGAGGACGAGGTCTGGGAGTTCTTCCGCACCTGCCCCGAGTTCGAGCGCATGCTGATCCGCAGCGGCATCATCCTGCTCAAGTACTGGTTCAGCGTCAGCGACGAAGAGCAGGAGAAGCGGTTCCAGAGCCGTCTCGAGGACACGCTCAAGCTGTGGAAGCTCAGCCCCATGGACCTCGAGAGCCGCCTGCGCTGGGTCGAGTACTCGCAGGCCAAGGACGAGATGTTCAGCTACACCGACACCAAAGATTCGCCCTGGTGGGTGGTCGAGGCCGACGACAAGCGCCGCGCGCGGCTCAACATGATCCACCACCTCCTGAGCGTGATCCCCTACGAGGACGTGCTGCCGCGCGACCTCAAGCTCGCGGAGCGGCCGCCGGACAAGGGCTACGCGCGGCCGCCGATCGAGAGCCAGGCCTTCGTCCCCGAGGTGTACTGAGGCCCTGCCGCGGCGCCGCTCTCGCCCATGCTGTGGGGGTCCTGCGTCACAGCTCGCCGACCCCTGTCGTGCGGTGCACGTCTCCGCCTGACCGGCTCCCGCGACGGAGACGGCTAGTCGGTGCCGTCCTCGCCGCCGAAGGGCTCGCCGATGAACGGGAGCTCGGGCGGCTCGCGCAGGGACTCGAGCACGGCCAGCGCGATGGCGCCGACCCAGGCGCCTGCGTCGCCGGCTGCGTGCCTGGCGCCGGGGAGCGTGGCCTGGAGCGCGTCGAACTCGCCGCAGAAGGCGGCGAGCCGCTCGCGCGACGCCGCTCGCGCGACGCCGGCCTGCAGCTCGGGGACGCGCACGACCCAGAGCAGTTGCGCGTCGACGGTGACGGTGACGCGGGTGTTTGGCATGGCGGCCCCCTTGTTCGGCGGTGCGCCGGCGGCGGCCGGCGGCGGCGTTTATAGATCAGAGTAGCAGCGGGGGCGGACGGACGTTCGTGCCGCGGCGCTCCGCGCCGCCGCCGCCCGTCGCTGCAGGAACTCGTCGAGACGCACGAGCCAGTACGGCGCGGAGTAGTCCTCGCGTTTCCCCCCGCACAAACGAATCTTTCCTCACCAGGCTCGCGGGCGCGCCGACACAGAGTAGCGGAGCGACCATCCTGGCAAGGAGCGAGGTCAAGAGCCGACGCTGCGTCTACTGTCGTGAGGATGTGGAGGTCGTCCTGTGGGTGTTCGACGGCTTGCAGGACGAACCGGTGCCCGCTTGCCGCGACTGCCGCGACAAGTACCGCCTCAAGGTGTTCCGCGTGGAGCTTCTGGAGGAGGCCGGCCTGCCGCAGCACCCCGACTGCGAGTACTGGGGCCGCCCTCTGCCCAGCCCCGACACGGAGCCTGCCGTGGTGTGGGTGAAGGACGTGCGCGGCGTGGTGGCGGTGTCCGACGCCTGTCGCGTGAAGTACGACTTCACCAACCTGTGGACGGTGGTGCCGGAGCGATCGGCGGTGGGGAACATCTAGCTGCGCACGGCCGCCGCGTCAGCTCGCCGCCGGGTTCGCCATGGGCGAGTTCGGGGAAGAGGAGCGCCAGCTCGGCCCGGCGGGCTTCAGCGCAGCTGTCGAAACGCGCTTCGCCGGGCTCCAGACGGGCGTACTCGCCGGGCTTCGGCGCGGCCACCAGCTCGCGCAGGAACGGGTGCACGTACGGCAGCGAGGTGTCGACGGTGAGCAGCGCGGCGTCGCGGGCACGCGTGATCGCCACGTACATGACGCGGCGTTCCTCCTCCAGCTGCCCCGGCACCAGCTTGGTAAGGTCGCAGTCATAGTCGGGGATGACCACCGAGTGGTACTCGCGGCCCTTCGACGCGTGGATGGTGCAGATGGCGACGGCGTCCGCCGCCGCGCCCTCGGCTGCGGTCGCCGCCTCGCCGCCCACCGCCCAGGCTGCCGTCTCCTCGTCGAGCAGCACCGCCGAGCAGGGCACGCCGCCGGCGGCCAGCGCCTCCGCCACCGCGGACTGCTGCGCCCGGTAGCGGCAGAGCACGGCGAGGTCGCGCCATGCGCAGCCCAGGCGCGACTTCTCGCTGCGCAGGAACGCGCCGGCGGCCGCGGCGCGCTCCGCCCCGAGGGGCGCGCCGAAGAAGCGCACCGCGCCCTCCGCGGCGCCAGCGCGCGAGCTCACGTCCTTGGCTTCGCGCCGCACGTTGTTCTGCACCAGGCGGCTGCTCATGCGTACGACTGAGCGCGAACAGCGGTAGTTGGTCTCCAGTTTGTAGGTCGCCGACCACGGTTGCGGCGGCATGCGTTGATGGAAGTCGAGGATGCCGGCGATGTCGGCGTGCCGCCAGCCGTAGATGAGCTGATCGTCGTCGCCCACCACGAAGAGGTCGCGCCGCGGCCGCGAGAGGATGTCGACAAGGGCGAGCTGGGCGCCGTTGAGGTCCTGGAACTCGTCCACCAGGATGTGCCGGTAGCGCTGCTGCATCGCCGCGCGGTGGCCCGGAACGGCCAGCAGGTCGGCGACCGCCAAGTAGATCTGGTCGTCGTACGACTGGCGTCCGTCGCGCGCCTGCAGGCGGGTGAAGTGCGCGTGGACTTCGGCGAGCGGCGCCGCGACCTCCGGCTGTTCGCCGCACGACGCGATACTGACGGACACGTCGCCTGGCGGATCCAGGGTGCTGCGCACCCGGGCGACCGCCGCCAGGAAGCGGCTTACCGGGTCGCAGCCGCGGGCCGGCTGCAGCACGGCATCGTCCAGCCCGGCCTCGTCCAGCGCCCGGCGCATGAGGGCGCGGGCGCCGCAGCCGCCGGTGTCCAGGTCGGGCCGCATCCCGACGACTTCCTTCTGATAGCGGTAGCCGAAGGCGTTGAACGTGGCGCAGTGGACGGCGCCCGGCCGGCCGCCGCCGTCCGCCGGCCGGGCGCGTGTCGCCGCCGGCGCGCGTTCCCTCGGTTCCCCGTCGATGATGCGCCGCGTGGTCGCGATGCCCAGCGCTGCCAGACGCTCCTCGAACTGCTCGGCCGCCTTGCGGTTGAAAGCCAGTAGCAGGATCGCGCCGGGATCGACGCCGCGGGTCACCAGTTCGGCGACGCGGCTGATGAGGGTCTGGGTCTTGCCCGCGCCGGCGGGCGCCAGTACGCGGGCGGGGCCGCTCCTGTGTTCCACCGCGGCGCGCTGGGCGGCGTCGAGCGTCGCGTGACCCGGCGCGACCGAGTCTGCGCCCGCCACTGCCCGCTCCGCCGAACGTCGCCTCGCGGCATCGCGCGGCTCTCCGTTCGGACCCGCGCGCAGCAGCGCCCCGATGTCCTCGAAGTCGAGCTGGTTCGCATCGTCGACGCCCAGCGGCCGGGGTGCGAAGAGGGCTTCCTCGAAAGGGAAGCCGACGCAGTAGGGCAGGCCGCCGGCCACCAGCGGGTGGACGAGACGCAGCAGTACGTCGCCGGCGCACGCACGCAGCTCGGCTTCGCCGCCCCGCCAGCACCACACGCCGACCCTGCCGGGTAGCAACCGTGGCGGTGAGGTCCAGGAGCGCCGGCCGCAGGCCCTGGCGCCCGGGTCTGCGGCCGCCAGGCGCCGTGTGGCTTCGCGACGGGAGTGGACGTCGAACACCACCAGGTGTGGGCCCCGGTCTTGCGCGGCGTTGTCCGTAGGCTGAGTCATGAGGTCGCCCGGGCGGCCTGGCGGCGCGGGCCTCGCGGGCGACCGACGGTACCACCGGGCGCCCTCCGCGGCGAGGGTGACGAGGGTGGACGTTGCCGGGAGAGCGGCCTGTTGCTCCCGCGCTGCGTGCCGGTCGCGCCTGGCGCCGCCCTCACCCCCTGCTGCAGGTGCCTATGGCGTAAGATGGAAAGCGCGGGAAGACGGTGATCCTTATCCTGCGCACAACGACTGCCCTTTGCGCGACGACGTCAGCCCGGTCGCGCGCACGCGAAAGGGAAGCCCATGCCGGTCTGCGAGTATCAGTGCGTCAAGTGCGGCGAGGCCTTCGACATCATGGCCAGCCTGAGCGAGCGCGACGCCAAGGCCGTCTGCCCGTCCTGCGGCTCTCGCGACGTGACGCGCAAGTTCGGCGTCTTCACCAAGGGCGGTTCGCGGGTCTCGGTCAACCCCGGGACCTTCGTCAAGGAGAAGGGCCGGCCCGTCCGGCACGACAAGCCGCCGAAGCGCTGAGGCGGGCGCTCGCGAGCGCCCGCCTCAGCGCCGCAGCACCTACGGCAGGAACCCCAACAGGAATCCGTCCCCGCCGGTAGCGGCGGGCCGCGCGGCGCGCCGTCCATGCCGTTGGCCTATCGCTGCGCGACGTCCTGCAGTGCCGTCGATGCGCCGGAAGCGTTGCCCGGCCGGGCCGCCGCCGTCGAAGAGGAGCGGCGGCTCTCTTTGGAGGACCGCCTGCTCGGCCTCACCCAGTTGGAGCAGGCCGTGGAGGGCACGGTGGCCACGCTCTCCAGCGCCATGGGGACACGCGACCCCCTATGCCGCCGGGCACGAGCGTCGCGTCGCCCAGCTCGCGGTGAAGATCGCGACTCGCCTGGGCTACGCCGATGACGAGGTCCGACTGCTGCGCCTTGCCGCGACCGTGCACGACATCGGCAAGATCGCCGTGCCGGCTGAGATCCTCAGCAAGCCCACGCGCCTGCGCACGGCGGAGTTCGCCATCATCAAGCAGCACAGCCGGGCCGGCTGCGACCTCCTGGAGCTCGCCGGCCTCTCGCGTGAGGTCACCGACGCCGTCCTCCACCATCACGAGCGCCTGGACGGCAGCGGCTATCCGCAGGGGCTGAGATCTCCGCGTTCGCGCGCATCCTCGCCGTCGCCGACGTGGTCGAGGCGATGGTTTCGTACCGGCCGTATTTGCCGGCGCTTGATGTCGAGCCGGCTCTGGAGGAGATCCAGAAGGGCCGCGGCGAGCGCTGCGGCTCCGGGGCCTGCGACGCCTGTCTGCAGCTCTTCGGCGATGAGGGGTTCGCATTCGCCGACCGAGAAGCGCCGAGGGCGGCGGCTACAGCGCAGGCCCGGCCGCCTCGGACTCGTCGTCCCCGAGGGGGGCCGAGGCGCGCGTCGGGAAGGCGAAGAAGACGATCACGCAGACGAAGATCGCCAGGCTGGCCCAGGCGTTCCACAGCGACAGTCCCAGAGCGACGAGGTAGACGGCCGGCGCGACGGCGTACTGCCGCGTCTCGGCGCGCAGCAATGCGGGGCTGATGTCGGGCTCGAGTAGGTGACCTCCGCGCCGCGCCCAGTACCACAGCGCGTTGTAGGCGAGCGCGACGAAGAGGGCCGCGCCGCTGTAGAGGAAGGCGGCGACCCGGGCTCCCGGGTGGCCGAGGTGGTCGGCGAGCAGGCTCGTCGTGAACGGGGTCACCGTGATCCCCAGGAGCACGAGCCCGTTCAGCAACAGGAAGACGTGGTCCACCCGCTTGATGAGGCTGAACACGTTGTGGTGCCCCACCCACATGATCAGGATGCTGATGAAACTGACCACGAAGGCGACGTAAGCCGGCCACTGGTGCACCAGCACGCGGATGAGGCTGGCGCTCGTCCCAGCCTTCTCGTATGTGGGCACGGCGAGCGTCAGGACGAGGAGCGTGGCGGCGATCGAGAAGACGCCGTCGCTGAACGCCTCGACGCGGCTGGGCTCGTGCAGCAGGAGCACGGCGCGCCGTCCCGGCGCCCCGGCCTGCGCCTCGACGAGGTCCGGCGTCTTCTCGGGCGCGGCGGCGGCTACTTGAGGCTCGTCCGTACTCACGCGCTCAGCGTAGCAGATGGCCGGCTCCTCAACGGATGTTCGGCCCGTGGCACTGGGCGCCGTCAGGCCGACGGGGCGCGCACGCGAAGCGCGGCCGGCAGCACCTCGACGCGCAGCGGCACGTCGCCGAGCGCGTCGCCGTCGACGTCCAGCGGGAAGAGCCCGGCGTGCGGTCGGCGTCCGCCCGCCGGAGCGGCGGGTGTCAGCTCGAGCGCCCGGCAGATGAAGTGGCTCACGCCGGGGTCGTCGACGTGCGTCCCGGCGTACACGGTCTGGAAGCGGCGGATCAGACGCCAGCGCGTGCTGGTCTCGAGGGCGATCACGTCGAGGAGGCCGTCGTCGAGGGCCGCCATGGGGCCGATGTTCATGCCGCCGCCGAACGTGCGTCCGTTGCAGATCGCCACGGCGTGGGCGTCGAGCCGGCGCTCGCCGTGGCTGCCGGTCGGCGTTTCGTAGCGGCACAGCAGCTTCGTGCGGCGGCAGGTGATGATGGCACGGAGGGCGGCCTGGCCGTAGGCGACGCGGCCGCCGAAGAACCTGGGCGCGGCCGCGGCGTAGCGGTCGACGAGGCCGCCGATGCCGGCCGAGAGGATGTTGGCCCAGTAGCGCGTAGTCGGCGCGCCGTCTGGCCCCATGAATCTCGCCCGGCCGACGTCGACGAGGCGTTCGGCGCCGCCGGCGATGGCCGCGAGGCAGTCGGCCGGCTGCTTCCCGAGGCCGAGCGAGCGGACGTAGTCGCCGCCGGTGCCGGTGGCGACGATGCCGAGCGCGGGGAGGAGGGAGGCGGCCGGAGGAGCGGCGGCGTCACCCGCGCCGCCGTCACCCGCGCCGCCGAGCAGCCCGTTGACGATCTCGTTCAGGGTGCCGTCGCCGCCGACGCTGATCACCAGCGGCCGCCGCTCGCCTGCGGCCGCGGCGGCCACCCGACGCGCCTCGCCGGCGCACGTCGTCACATGGGTGTCCAGCGGGCCGAGCGCCGCCTCGAGGGCGGCGAAGATGTACGGCAGGGCGCGGCCGGTGCGGCCGCGCCCTGCAACCGGGTTGGCGATCGCGATGGGGCGCCGCTCGGCGCCGTGCCCGGACGTCTGCATGAAGGTAAGGTAGCAGACCCGCGGGGCGCCGTCATGCCGGCACCCCGCGGCCGCCGCGGGCCGGCCGCCGAGCCGGGGTCAGGCCTCGGCGGCCACCGCCTCGCGTTCCTCGACCATGACGAAGGAGCGCCACATCGATGAGGATCATGCGGTCGTTCCTTCGTGCTGTCGCCGTGTGCGTGAGGGCTCGTCGTGACGCTTCCACAGATACCCTATTGGGTCTCCCAGCACAGGCGTCGTGAGGAAGGCCACGGTCGCGCCGATGGGCGGCGTCCCGCTTGCGTGGCAGGGAATCGCCCTCCCGGGGCAGAGTAGGTTGGCGATGGAAGCGTACGCGCACCCGCCCTCGTCCTGCCCCGCGAAGTTCGCGCAACATTCGCCGAAGCGCTCGCAAGGATTACCTATCTGGTGGGGTGGCCCTGCTATCTGCTATGAATGGGGGTGGCCGTGCGCGGTGAGGCCTCAGGGTCTGGCCGGGCGCGGTATGCCGTGTCGGCGGGCGGGCCCCGTATCGCTGCGGCGCCGTCAGGGACAGCAGGAGGCCGCCTCGTGGGATCCATCGATCGTCTGCCCGTTCAACCGCTGAAGCCCGCGTTCAGGGGCGCCTATCACACGCCCGAGCAGCTCGACCGCCTCAAGCAGGCGACGCTCGACATCCTCGAGAACGTCGGCGTGCAGTTCCAGTCCGAGAAGGCGCTTGACCTGCTGGCCGAGCATGGCGTGCACGTGGACCGGGTGACCCAGGTGGCCAAGTTCCCGCCCGCGGTGGTGCGCGACGCGATGGGCAAGGCGCCGCGACGCTTCGCCCTCGGCGCCCGCGACGCCTCGTGCGACATCGCCGTCGGCGACGGCAGGACGTACTGCACCACCGACGGCTGCGGCGTGGAGATCATCGACTTCGGCACGCGCGAACGGCGCCAGTCGACGAAGGCCGACCTGGCCGACGTGACACGCCTGCAGGACTACCTGTCGAGTATCGCCTTCTGGTGGCCCACGCTGAGCGCCGGCGATTGCGGCGAGACGGCGCAGCTGCACGAGCTCGACGCCGGCTGGAACAACACCGTCAAGCACCTTCAGGGCATGGTCAACGGCGAGTGCGAAGCCCGCTGCGCCGTGGAGATGGCCACCGTGATCGCGGGAGGGCCGGAAGAGCTTCGCCGCCGGCCCGTCATGAGCGACCTCATCGGTACCATCTCGCCGCTCGTGCACGACAAGGACGGCATCGAGGCGGCGCTCGTGTTCGCCGCCGCCGGCATCCCGGTCACGTTCGTGACCATGCCTACGCTGGGTACCACGGCCCCGGCTACCAAGGCCGGCGCCTACGCGATCGGCGCCGCCGAGCTGGTGAGCGGCACCGTGCTCCTGCAGCTCGCCTATCCTGGGGCGCCGGTGCTGCACTCCATCATGCAGAGCTGGGCCGACCCCCGCACCGGCAGTTTCGTCAGCTTCCCGCAGGACGCCCGCTGTCGCGCCTTGGGTACCGAGCTCGCGCACCACTGGGGCGTGCCGGCCGAGTCGGCCACCTGCGGCACCGACTCGCCGCTGCCCGGCACCTGGCAGGCCGGCGTGGAGGAGGCGCTCGACTTCGTGCAGGCGGCGCAGGAAGGATCGGAACTGCTGCCGAGCATCGGCCTGGTGAGCGTCTACACGCTGTTCTACCCGGAGCACCTCATCCTGGGCGACGACATCTACCAGCGCGCGCGTTACGCGATCATGGACATCGAGTTCGACGACGAGGCCCTGGCGCTCGACGCCATCGCCGAGGTGGGCCCCGGCGGTCACTTTCTCGGCAACAAGCACACGCGCTGGCACATGCGCGAGGCGGTCAAGCCGGCGATCACTCACCAGCCGGGTCCCGACGGGGCGTTCCGGGACCCGATCGAGGTGGCGCGCGAGAAGGCCGAGTGGATCTGGCGCGAGTACAGGCCCGAACCGCTGGATGCCGCAAAGGCGGCCGAGCTCACGAGGATCCTCGCGGCGGCCGACGCCGAACTGCGCGGCTGAGTCGTGTGCTGAGGTCCCGCCCCTGAGCGATGGCGGACGCGTCCTCCGAGGGGCGCGCCGGGCGTAGCCGAGGCGCGGCGGTGGAATGCTCTGTGCACACCTACCGCAAGGAGCGAGGATGATCGTCGTGCGCTCGTCGACCGTGGTCGACGTCCCCATCGAACAGGCCGGGCACCACTGGGCCGATTTCGTGCGTCAGCGGCTCTCCGACCGCAAGTTCGTGCCGGACGAGTGGCTCGTCAAAGACAACGCGTGCGGCGTGTTCGGCAGCGGCGACGTGGCCTTCGAGCCGGCGAGCGCCGCACGCACGCGCGTGACCCTGTCGGTGGAGATCGACCTGTCGCCGTCCGACGCCGCCACAGGTCCGGAAGTGGAAGAGACCTCTCGCCGGGTGGTCGCCCATCTGGACCGCTATCGCGACTTCGCGGAGATGCGCTGAGGCTGGCGGCCGGCGGCCGGCCGGCGTAGGATGCCGGCCGATGAGCACTCGCGA